>Ga0306921_10002155_pt1 | contig 19722 bp, 22 predicted proteins | sample sta12Cox44000080_FD_203760 | JGI IMG/M metagenome (GOLD analysis project Ga0306921, IMG submission 203760) | Lab enrichment of tropical soil microbial communities from Luquillo Experimental Forest, Puerto Rico - statoxic.12C.oxic.44.000.080 (v2)... | ecosystem: Environmental > Terrestrial >... | reverse complement strand
GGCGCAAGCGAGCCGCGTCCCCGACGCCGCGCTGCCGTCGGAGACCGATCTCGCCTACGCCCGTGCGGCTGCGTCCGAGGCGCTGGCGCACAGCGGCAAGGATCAGAGTGTGCCGTGGCAGAACCCGCACACCGGCGCCAGCGGCAATATCACTCCGCTCGAGACCTCCTATACGGACGGCGGCCAGCGCTGCCGCGACTTCCTGGCGAGCTACGCGCACGGCGCGGCGCAGGAATGGCTGCAAGGCACCGCGTGCCGCACCAGCCAGGGCAGCTGGGACGTCAAAAGCCTGAAGCCTCTCAAGCGCTCCTGATCCGGCTATCATCGACGGCACGTCGCGCCGATTCGACGTCGCATTGCGCGACTGCCGCCGTCATCCCACATTAAGTTGTTGGCGGGCGGTCGGGGCCGGCGCGAAATTGAGCGGAGTTTCCGGGGGATGCGTGATCCCTATGAGGTCTTGGGCGTTGATCGCAAGGCGAGCGCAGCCGACATCAAGTCGGCCTATCGGCGCCTGGCGAAAAAGCTGCATCCGGACGCCAATAAAAACGATCCGAAGGCGGCGACGCGCTTTGCCGAACTGAACGCCGCCAACGAGCTTTTGGGCGACGAGGACAAGCGCAAGGCGTTCGATCGCGGTGAGATCGACGCCGAGGGCAAGCCGCGCTTCCAGGGCTTCCAGGGTTTCGGCGGTGGCGCCGGCCCGGGCGGCGGCAGCGGCTTCGGCGCCGATGGTGGCTTTGAAAGCTTCAGCTTCGGCCCGGAGGGTTTTACCCGCACTACGCGGCGCGGCCGCGGTGGCGGTGGTGGGGGCTTCGGCGGCTTCGAAGACATATTGCGCGAGGCCTTCGGCGGCGCGGCGCGCGGCGGGCGCGGTGGGCGTTCGACGTTTGAGCCCGAGGACTTCGGCGTCGGCGCCGATGTCCATGCCGAGCTTTCAGTGTCGCTCACCGACGCGGCGAACGGCGTGATGCAGCGGCTGCGGCTGCCGACCGGCAAGGACGTCGACGTCAAGATTCCGGCCGGCATCACCAGCGGCCAGCAGATCAGGCTGCGCGGCCAGGGCATGGCCGGGCAGGGCGGCGCCGGCGACGTGCTGATCACCGTCAACATCGCCCCGCATCCGGTCTTTACGCTGGACGGCGCTGACGTGCGGCTCGATCTGCCGATCACGCTCTACGAGGCAGCGCTCGGCGCCAAGGTGCGGGTGCCCACGCTGGACAAGCCGGTCGAGATCACGGTACCGGCATGGACCTCGAGCGGGCGCACGTTCCGCCTCAAAGGCAAGGGCTTTCCCGCCAAATCCGGCCGCGGCGATCTGCTCGCGACCGTGCGGGTCGCGCTGCCGGAGAAGAGCGATCCCGACCTCGACGCGCTGATGAAAAGGTGGCGGACCGAGAAGCCCTACGATCCGCGGAAGGATATGTAGGCGTCACCCGCCGCGCGGCGTGGACCGCGAGTCGATCTGATCGTAGGCCGCTTGCGCGATGTCGCGCAGCTTGTCGCGCTCGGCCGGGCCGCTCAGCACATACGCGACATTCTGGTCGACCCAGTAGTAAGCGGCGTTCTGGCTGCCGGCGGTGTAGCGCAACGCCGTCTGCTGGTCGCTGGTCTGGCCGCAATAGAGCGTGAAGCGCTCGCCGGAAGGCCCCTCATACATGAAGAACGCGGTCGCGCCGGTCGGGCCCGGAAGCAGCCGGCCGCCGACGAGCTTCAAGCCGAGCCGCTCGAGCTCGGGCGCGCGCAGGGGCGAACCGACCCGCTTCGACAGCCACTGCACCAGGTGCGGCCGCTCGTCGCCCGGCACCTCGACCGGATGGCGCACCTCGACCACGTAGAGCCGATAGGCCTCGAGCGCGTCGGTGGTGAACCGCGCGAGGTCTGAGCCAGTGGATGCCTCGCCGCCGCGCACCGTCCAGCCGGTTAATCCGCCGGCGACGAAAGCGGCAAGCGCGGCGGCGGCCGCCGCGGCTATCACTCGGTTGCGGCGGCGGCACGCCATGCGGCCGAAGTCGAGGCGCTGCGGTATCTTCTCGTTGGCGACACTGCCATAGCGCGCCTGGATGAGTTCGGCGTGCTTGCGCCACGCGGCGACGCGGGCTGCATCATCGGGATGGCTAGCAAGCCAGGCCTCCACCGCGCCGCGGCGCTCTGCCGGCAATTCGCCGTCCACATAGGCGTGCAGTTCGTCTTCGCTGATCATCTGCTCGGTCATCGTTCGCTCTCTTATTTCACGCGGCGCAGCGCCGGGCGCTCGCCGTCGAGATAGGCTTTGATCTGCATCCGGGCGCGGGCGAGCCGCGACATTACCGTTCCGATTGGCACGCCCTGCACCTCGGCGACCTCGCGATAGGTGAGCCCCTCGAGCACGACGAGGAGCAGCGCCGCGCGCTGTTCTTCGGCGAGGTCATCGAGCGCGCGCGCGATGTCCCGGCTACCGGTGTCCGGGCCGGTCATCGCCGCATCGCTGTCCTTGATCGGGGTCAGCGTCGGCCGGCGCGACAACGAGCGCAGCCGATTGCGGTTGAGATTAGTCAAGATCGTGTACAGCCATGCCCGCACGTCTCCATCGTGAAACAGGTGCTCGGAGCGCAACGCCCGTACCAGGGTATCCTGGACGATGTCGTCAGCCGTCTCGGTATCGCGCGTCAGCGCGCGCGCATAACGCCGTAGCGCCGGGATCGCCTCCTGGATTCTCTGCCGAAAATCACTCAACGATTTTGCTCCACGGCACTGCCGGAAAGAGTAACCAAACGAACACCAACCGTCGTTCGAGTATTCCGCACCCGCGACATCCGGCCTGACTGGGGCGTGCGCTTGATGGCGCCTGCGGGCCTATGCCATAGGTGGCGGCCGGGGGGAAGTCGCCAACTGAGGTCAGGAAATGCCGGACAGCTCGGGCCTCATGCGCGGCAAACGCGGCCTGATCATGGGGGTCGCCAATCATCGTTCGCTGGCCTGGGGCATCGCCAAGGCCTGCCGCGGGCACGGCGCCGAGCTTGCCTTCACTTATCAGGGCGAGGCGCTGAAAAAGCGAGTCGAGCCGCTGGCCCAGGAGGTCGGCGGCATCGTGGTCGGCGACTGCGACGTCACCGAGCCGCAAACCATCGACGCGGTATTCGCCGGCCTGCAATCGGCCTGGGGTGCACTCGATTTCGTCGTCCACGCCATCGCGTTCTCCGACAAGGATCAGCTCGACGGCCGCTATGTCGACACCACGGCCGACAACTTCACCAAGACCATGCTGATCAGCTGCTATTCGTTCACTGCCATCGCGCAGCGCGCCGAGAAAATGATGCCGAACGGCGGCGCCATGCTGACGCTGACCTATTACGGCGCGGAAAAGTGGATGCCCCATTACAACGTGATGGGCGTCGCCAAGTCGGCGCTCGAAGCCTCGGTGCGCTATCTCGCCGCCGATCTCGGCGTCAAGAACATCCGCGTCAACGCCATCTCGTCGGGGCCGATCAAGACGTTGGCCGCCTCTGGCATCGGCGACTTTCGCTACATCTTGAAATGGAACGAGCACAATGCGCCGTTGCGGCGCAGCGTCACCATCGAAGAGGTCGGCGAGGCCGGCGCGTATCTGCTCTCCGACATGGCGCGCGGCGTCACCGGCGAGGTGCATCACGTCGATGCCGGCTATCACGTGGTCGGCATGAAACACCCCGATGCGCCCGATATCGTGGTCGGCAAGGAGTGAGCCGTCACTCTGAGGTGCGAGCGGACGGAATTGACGCGAGTTGACGCATGCCCGTCCTCTATTTCGTGCGCCACGGCGAAACCGATTTCAACGTCGCGCAGCGCTTGCAGGGCCGGTCGGAGACCCATCTCAACGACCGCGGCCGGCGGCAGGCGCAAGAATATTGCGGCGTGTTGCGCGACCTGTTCACGCGCGATGGACGCGAGCCAGCCGACTATGCCTATGTTTCGAGCCCGCTGGTGCGGGCCCGAGAGACCATGGAGTTGTTGCGCAAATCGCTCGGCCTCGATCCAATCTACGACATCGACGCAAGATTGGCGGAGATCGCCTACGGCACGTGGGAAGGTCTTACGCTCCAGGAGGTCGAGGCGCGCGATCCCGGCGTGCTAGAGCGGCGCGAGCGCGACAAATGGGATTTTACGGCGCCCGGTGGCGAGTCCTACCGCCAGGTCGCCGCGCGGGTCGCGGTCTGGTACGCGACGGTGACGCGCGACACGGTGGTCGTTGCCCATGGCGGCGTGGCGCGGGCGCTGATGGCGAATTTTCAAATCTTGCCGGATGAAGCGGCGACCCACGCCGACATTTTGCACGGCGCCATCTATGTGTTCGTCGGCGGCTCGGTCGCGCGCTACAGCTAGCAGTCCCTTTTAGCAATCCCGTGGCAGCATTCCCCTGCCGCCAAAAATGGAAACGGCCGGACCTTGGTCCAGCCGCTCCTCGAAGCACCGCTTAAGCGCTTCGCGAATTCCAAAGATGACAGTGTGGCCCCAGTACGAGGCTTACACGGATGCCATTACTTGGATTTCTTCTTGGCCTTCTTCTTCTTCGATGCCATGGCGTTATTTCCTCGATGAGTGTTGATCCGGCGGCAGGTTGAGTTCGAGCTTGGGCGGTATCTCGGTCCCCGTGAGCCTTCGCCCTCCTTACCGCAAATGAGGATGACACAGCGCGGGTTTCTCCGCAATGGAAAAGTTCGGAAAAACCCTTATTTTTCCATAGCTTAACGGATGTTCAGCTTTTCATTAACCTGCATTCAGCGAGATGAACGCGACATGAATGGCGCGCGCCAACGACCTGCGATTTTGCTCAATCGATCGGCACGGTTCGATGGGCGCGAATTTCTGATGCAGATTTTTATGAGCCATCTGCATGTCGCGGCCCGAAATATCGGCCCTCAAGCCGCGGCGCACAAGCGGCGCTCCATTTGACCCGGTGTTGGACGCGGGCTACCAAACCGGCCGCGCCCTAATCCATGCCAATTCAGCGTCAAGCCAAGCCCTTGGCGCACCAAGCTGTCCGCCGGGTCGTTTGATATGTCGTTCAATACCTTCGGGCATTTATTCCGGGTGACGACCTTCGGCGAAAGCCACGGGCCTGCGATCGGCTGCGTGGTCGACGGCTGTCCGCCGCGCATTCCGCTCACCGAGGCCGACATTCAGCCCTATCTCGACAAGCGCCGGCCCGGGCAATCGCGCTTCACCACCCAGCGCCAGGAGCCCGATGCGGTGCGCATCCTGTCCGGCGTGTTCGTCGATGAAGGGACCGGCCAGCAGGTGACGACCGGAACGCCGATCGCGCTCATCATCGATAATGTCGACCAGCGCTCGAAGGATTACTCCGAGATCAAGGACAAGTATCGGCCTGGCCATGCCGACTACACCTATGACGTAAAGTATGGGCTGCGCGACTATCGCGGCGGCGGCCGGCAATCGGCCCGCGAAACCGCGATGCGGGTCGCGGCGGGCGCAATCGCGCGGAAAATCGTGCCAGGCTTGAGCGTGCGCGGCGCGCTGGTGCAGATGGGTCCGCACCGCATCGACCGCGCGCGCTGGGATTGGGCCGAGGTCGAGCGCAATCCGTTCTTCTGCCCCGACGCCAAGCAGGCCGGGTTCTATGCCGATTACCTCGATGGGATACGCAAGGCGGGCTCGTCGATCGGCGCGGTGATCGAGGTTATCGCCGAAGGCGTGCCGCCGGGCCTCGGCGCGCCGGTCTACGGCAAGCTCGACGGCGATCTCGCCGCAGCGCTAATGAGCATTAACGCGGTGAAGGGCGTCGAGATCGGGGCGGGCTTCGGCGCCGCCGAGCTCTCGGGCGAGGCGAACGCCGACGAGATGCGCATGGGCAACGATCGCAAGCCGATCTTTCTCTCCAACCATGCCGGCGGCATTCTTGGCGGTATCTCGACTGGGCAGCCGGTGGTGGCGCGTTTTGCGGTCAAGCCGACGTCCTCGATCCTAACCCCGCGCCGCACCCTCGACCGCCACGGCGCCGAGACCGAGATTTCGACCAAGGGTCGCCACGATCCATGCGTCGGCATCCGTGCAGTCCCTATCGGCGAAGCCATGGTGGCGTGCGTGATCGCCGATCACTATCTTCGTCAGCGCGGCCAGGTCGGCGAGCCTTTGGCGTGGCCGTTTGCGAAGAATCCGCGCTGAAAGCGCCGGGCGAGGGCATCAGGGGCGAGATGGACGACGCGCATCAACGGATCCGGACCGCCATCGCCGCGTTTGCGCGCGGCGAGATCGTCATAGTCGCCGACGATGACGACCGCGAAAATGAGGGCGATCTGTTCGTCGCGGCGAGCCTGTGCACGCCGGAAAAGATGGCGTTCATCATCCGCTTTACGTCGGGCATCGTCTGCGCGCCGCTGGCGCCGGAGGAGGCGCGGCGGCTGCATCTCGATCCGATGGTGGCGTTGAACGATGCGCCGCTCGGTACCGCGTTCACTGTTTCGGTCGACGTACGCTACGGCCTCACTACCGGCATTTCCGCCGAGGAGCGCACCAACACGGTGCGGGCGCTCGCCAACAGCAACTCCGGCGCCGCCGACTTCGTGCGGCCCGGCCATGTCTTTCCCCTGGTGGCCAGGGAGGGCGGCGTCTTGATGCGCTCCGGCCATACCGAAGCCTGTGTCGACCTGTGCCGGCTAGCCGGCCTGCCGCCGGTCGGCGTCTTGTCCGAATTGATGAACGACGACGGCACGGTGATGCGCGGTCCCGATCTGGCCGCGTTTGCCGAGCGGCAAAAGCTGCAACGCGTCTCGATCTCCGAGCTGATCGCCTACCGTCAGGCGCGCGACAAGCTGATCGAGCGCGCCGGTGAGTTTCCGGTGGAGTCCGAAATCGGCACGCTCACCGGCTACGCCTTCCTCACGCCGTTCGATCCGGTCTATCACATGGCGTTCGTCCATGGCCGCATCGGCGACGGAGTGAACGTGCTGACGCGGCTGCACCGCGCCAACATCATTTCCGACGTGTTCGGCGGCGCCAAGCCGATCCACCGCACGCTGGCGCGCTTCAAGGCCGAGGGCAGGGGCGTGCTGGTGCTGCTGCGCGACGGCACCGCGGGCGTACCGGTGGTCTCGATCCCGAAGACCGGCGACACCGCGTCCGAGGAGGCGCGCACCAGGCAATGGCGCGAGGTCGGGCTGGGCGCGCAGATCCTCAAGGATCTCGGCGTCAACTCTATCAGGCTCCTGACCTCATCGCGGCGCATCACCTATGTCGGACTGTCCGGCTTCGGCATCGAGATCGCGGGCACCGAGCCGATCGAGGGCTAACGGCGCCCTATCGGGGCATGTTCGAGAATTGGAGGCCGAAGTGATCAGCATCGCAATTGTCTCCCGGATTCGCCCCGCGCTGGCCATCGTGGCCGTCGGACTTGCGCTGTCGGCCTGCGGGTACAACACCATCCCGACGCTCGAAGAACAGGCCAAGGCGCGCTGGGCGGACGTGCAGAACCAGTACCAGCGCCGCTCCGACCTCATTCCGAACCTGGTGGCGACCGTGCAAGGCTACGCAGCGCAGGAGAAGAACGTGCTGACCGCGGTGGTCGAAGCGCGCGCCAAGGCGACCCAGGTCAAGGTTGACGCCTCCGACCTCACCGATCCGGCCAAGCTCAAGGCATTCCAGGACGCGCAGGCCCAGCTGACCGGCGTCCTCGGCCGCCTGCTCGCGGTGTCGGAGAACTATCCGGACCTGAAATCGAACGCCAACTTCCTCGCGCTGCAGTCGCAGCTCGAAGGAACCGAGAACCGCATCGCGGTGGCGCGGCGCGATTACATCGATGCGGTGCGCGCCTACAACACGGCGCTGCGCACGTTTCCAACCGTGCTCTGGGCGAAGACGGCATTCTCCGGCAACAAGCCGATGGCCGAATTCACCGCAACCGAAGGCGCGCAAACGCCGCCGCAGGTGAAGTTCTGATCGACAGTTTGTGACAATGCCTGCGGCGCTCCGCGGGATCGCGCTCCTCTTCTGCCTCGTAACGGCAGCTTACGCGCTCGATTTTCCGCCGCTCACCGGCCGGGTCGTCGATCAAGCCGGCATCATGAGTTCCGCGAGTCGCGGCGCGGTCGAAGGCAAGCTCAAGGATCTCGAGGACAAGTCCGGCATCCAGCTCGTCGTCGCCACGGTGAAATCGCTGCAAGGCAGCGATATCGAGACCTACGCCAACCAGCTGTTCCGCACCTGGAAGCTCGGCGAAACCAAAAAGAACAATGGCATACTGCTGCTCGTCGCGCCGGCCGAGCACAAGGTCCGCATCGAGGTCGGTTACGGCCTCGAAGGTACGCTGACGGATGCGCTGGCGTCGGTGATCATCGCCAGCGCGATCGTGCCGCGGTTCAAGGCCAACGACTATTCCGGCGGCATCGAGCGCGGCGTCGACGGCATCATCAGCGTGCTCAGCGGCGACTCCGCCGAGTGGCAGCGCAAGGTAAATGTCCGCACCGAACAGCCGGCGGATGACTTCAACAAGCTGTTTCCGATCCTGTTCTTCGTGCTGATCGTGTTCTTCTGCTGGTATCTGATCCAAAACGCCAACGGACCGGGCGGCGGCACCGGAAGAAGGGGCGGTCGCTCCGTTTTTGCGCCTTACAGCGGCTCGAGCTGGGGCTCCGGTTGGGGTGGCGGTGGCGGCGGATTTGGCGGCGGCTTCGGTGGCGGTTTCTCCGGCGGCGGCTCGTCGGGCGGCGGCGGCGCGTCCGGAGGCTGGTGATGCGCTATCGCCCCATGCGTCCCATGCCGGCCGCCGCGCTGCTGCTCGGTTTGCTGCCGGCGCTCGCGCTCGCCTTCGACTTCCCGCAACTGACCGGTCGGGTGGTCGATCAGGCTGGCATCATGAGCACGGAGGTCCGCAGCGCGGTCGCCGGCAAGCTGAAAGACCTCGAAGACAAATCCAGCATCCAGCTCGTCGTCGCCACGGTGGCGTCGTTGCAAGGCAGCGACATCGAGACCTATGCCAACCAGCTGTTTCGCACCTGGCAGCTCGGAGAGAAGCAGAAGAACAACGGCGTGCTTCTCCTGGTCGCGCCGAACGAACACAAAGTGCGTATCGAAGTCGGCTATGGTCTCGAAAGCACGCTGACTGCTCGACCATCATCAGTAGCGCCATCATTCCACGTTTCAAAGCCAATGACCTTCCCGGCGGCATCGAACGCGGCGTCGACGGCATCATCAGCGTGCTCAGCGGCGACGCCGCCGAGTGGCAACCGAAGCCGCAAAGCTTCACCATCGATATTGACCAGCTAAGCGCTCGGCATCCGGCTTTCCCGATTCTGGGCTTTCTCGCTACCGCGATTGTGCTGTGCCTTCTGATCCAAGGCATAGTTTGGCTGCTCCTAGCCGCCGGCCTTATCAAGCCGGAAGGGCACTATGTCAAACGTCACGGTCGCTTGGTGTTTGTGCCCGCTCGCCATTCGTCGCGGGATTCGTCAAGTTGGGGTAGCAGCTCTTCGTCCAGCAGCAGCAGCTCTTCGTCCGACAGTTTTTCGGGTGGCGGCGGTTCGTCTGGCGGCGGCGGAGCCTCGGGGAGTTGGTGATGGATTTCACGCACGAAGACCATGAGGCGATCTCGGCCGCGATCCGCGCGGCGGAAGCGCGGACCAGCGGGCAGATCGTCTGCGTGCTGTCGCACACATCGTCGAGTTATGCCTTCGCGCCGATCCTGTGGGCGAGCCTGCTGGCACTGCTGGTGCCGTGGCTCCTGATCTATTTCACCCCTTGGAGCGTGCAGACGATCTACCTTTGGCAGATCACCGTCTTTGTTGCCGCGGGCCTGTTGCTGTCATGGATGCCATTGCGGGTGGCGTTGGTGCCGCGCCCGTTGCGGCGCGCCCGGGCCCATGGCGCAGCCCTTGAGCAATTCGTGCTGCGCCGCATTGCCAACACCAACAACCGCTGCGGCGTTTTGATCTTCGTGTCGTTGGCGGAACACTATGCGCGCATCATCGCCGACGACGGCATCGCACAGAAGGTCTCCAATGCAGAGTGGCAGGCCGCCATCGATGCGCTCACGCCGCACATGCGTGACGGCCGCATCGCCGCGGGCTTCATCGCCGCTATCGAGCGCTGCGGCAGCGTGCTCGCCGCGCACGCGCCGCCCGACGGTTCAGCCAATACGCTGCCGGACCGCCTCTACGTCATGTAGCGATGCTTGCCGTTCAATTGCTGGAGAACTGGCTGCGATAGACGTTCTTGCAGTGCTCGAGGCGCTGGTGCAGCCGCTTGGCCTCGTCGTGCAATCCGACGCGCTCCGCCACGGCAATCGCCATCGCAAAGCACTCCTTCAGCTCGCTGTAGGGGCCGGCGGGGAGCGCATTTCGTACATCTCGTCATAGGCGACCTCGGCCAGTGCCTCGTACTTTCTCGTCCACTGCCGCCATCACAGCGTCTCAGCAAAGAAGTCGCGCATCAGCATATAGGATTTGCGGCACAGCTTTTCGTCGAAGCGCGTCGGACCGGAATGCACGGTTGGATCGCAGAACGAATGAACGGCGCCGCCGAACATCATGATCTGCCAATCGACATTGGCCTTGGTCAGCTCATCCTCGAACGCGTCCATCATCGGCTTCGGCGTCACCGGATCGGCCGAGCCGTGCAGCGCCAGTACGCGGCCCTTGATGTTGCACGGCGTGCCGGGCACGACCGGATTGGGATTGGTGACGTGGAACACCACGACGGCCTTGAAATCGGCGCCGGTGCGGGCCTGCTCGAGGACATAGCCGCCGCCGGCGCAATATCCGATCGCCACGTTCCTCTTGGCATCGACCAGGTCGCGCTTGTTCGCCTCGCCAAGCAGCGCGTCGTAGGCGGCGCCGCCGCAGGCGATGGTGAAGGGCAAATCCTTGTGCACGGCGAGCATGCCGGCGCGCAGATCGTCCACTGTCTTGGGCTTTTGGCCATAGCCCGCGCCGAACATGTCGGCCATCAGCACCACATAGTCCTTGCCGGCGACGGTGCGCGCCTGCCCGATGGTATCGGCGCAGACGCCCTTCCAATCGGGCTGCATGAAGATGAGGGGGCGTTTGTACTTCACGCTGTCGTCATAGACGATCATGCCCTCGAACTGCCGGCCGTTGAGTTGGTACGGCACCTTGATCTCCGCCATCGCGCTCTCCCTGCATGCTTGATCGGCCGAAGTGTAACAAAAGGCGAAGTCCTGTCACGCCATGGGCCAACACCACTTTCCGTGCAAGAATTTTGCTCGGTTGCGGATGTGAAATTGCTGCGACACATCGTCTAACCTGGGCTAAGCTTAGGGCAGGGGGAGCCGAGGGGAAGGGGGCAGCGCCGTGGATGCACGGTTTTGGCTGATACAGGCCTTCAACGGCATATCCTACGGCGCCCTCCTGTTTCTGGTCGGAAGCGGGCTGTCGCTGATCTTCGGCGTGATGCGCATCGTCAATCTGTCGCATGGCTCCTACTTTTTGCTCGGCGGCTATGTCGCACTGTCGGTGATCTGGACCACTGGGTCTTGGCTTCTGGCCATACCGGTCGCCGCGGTCGCGGTCTCGATCCTCGGTCTGCTGATGGAGCGGATATTTCTGCGCCCGTTGGGCTTTGATCCGCTGCGGCAGGTGTTGCTGACGGTCGGCTTTGCATTCCTGTTCCAGCAGGCCGCGCTCGATATCTGGACCGGCAATCCGTTCGACATCGATCCGCCGGAAGCTTTGACCCAGAGTATTGTGGTCGGCGGGCTGCACTTGCCGCTCTACCGCGTCTTCATGATCGGCGTCGCGCTCGCCATCGGGCTTTCGCTTTGGCTGGTGATCGAGAAGACCCGACTTGGCGCCACCATCCGCGCCACCGTCGATGACGCACAAATGGCGCGCGGGGTAGGCATCGACACATCTTTCATCTCCATGCTTATCTTTGCGCTCGGCGCCTTCCTCGCCGCGCTCGGCGGCGTGATCGGCGGCGCCTTTCTCGGCGTCTATCCAGGGCTCGATTTTGAGATGCTGCCGATTGCGTTCGCAGTCGTGATCATCGGCGGCATGGGCAGCCTCGGCGGCGCCGCCATCGGCGCGCTCTTGGTCGGGCTCGCCGACAATTTCGGCAAGGCGCTGTTTCCGGAAATCTCCTACTTCACGCTCTACGCGCCCATGGCTTTGATTCTAGCCGTGAGGCCGACCGGTCTGTTCGGACGGGAGTGACCATGGCGCCCGAACGGATCAAGATTCTGGTCGTGGTCGCGGTGCTGGCCGCGGTCGCGCTGATCATTCCGCACACGACCTCTTTTGTCATCCTGATCGTGACCCGGGTGCTGGCATTTTCGATCCTGGTGATGAGCCTCGATCTTCTGCTCGGATTCACCGGGCTCGCTTCGCTCGGTCAGGCCGCCTATCTCGGCGTCGGCGCCTACCTCACAGCGATCCTGGCGACGCGCTATCAGATGGGGCTGGGCTACGATTTCTGGCTGGTGATCGTGCTCGGCATGATCGGCGGCGCACTGCTTGCGGCCGTGTTTGGCTTGCTGGCGCTGCGCGCCACCGGCGTCTATTTTTTGATGATTACGCTGGCGCTTGGGCAGTGCGTTTGGGGCCTTGCCTATCGGTGGAATTCGCTGACCGGCGGCGACAACGGCATCAACCTGCAGCACCGTCCTAAATTCGGTATCGATCTCGCCGATCCGGTGCTTTTCTTCTACGTGGTTTTCGGCTTCTTCGCCGTTTCGCTCCTGATCATGTACACACTGATCCGTTCGCCGTTCGGCCGCAGCCTGACCGGAATTCGCGAGCGCGAACTGCGCATGAAGATCCTCGGGTACAATACCTGGCTGCACAAATACCTGGTCTTTATCATTGCCGGCGCGTTTGGCGGATTGTCCGGCGTGCTGTGGGCGCACACTGCCGGCATCGTCAGTCCCGACAACGTCGTGCTGACGACTTCGGTCGATGCCTTGCTGATGGCGGTGCTGGGCGGGTCGGGGACGCTGATTGGCGGCGTCATCGGCGCCGGCGTCGTCCTGTTCATCCGCGAATATCTCAGTACGCTCGTGCACTGGTGGCAATATGTGCTCGGCGGCGTCTATGTCCTGGTCATCCTTTATCTGCCGGGCGGGCTGATGAGCATTCCGGAGCGCCTGCGGCAGTGGCGGGCGGCGCAGGGGGAAGCATCGGGCTCGCCGAACTTCGTCACCGCGGGGCGTTGAAAGTCGTGCGATCAAACCAAAGGGAGTGAGTGCGATGGCAAGCAACTTGGTGAAGCGATTGTGCCTGCCGCCGTTGGCGGCCGGCCTTTTGTCGGCGGTGTACGTCGGGCCCGCGGCGGCCCAGCAGCAGGAGCTGCATATCGGCCTCATCGCGCCGGTGACCGGCATCTTTGCTCAGGTCGGCGCCGACATGCTCAACGGCTTCAAGATGTATCTTGAGCAGACCAACAGCACGTTTGCCGGCACCAAGGTCGTTGCCATCATCGAGGACAGCCAGGGCAAGCCTGATCTCGCCGTGACCAAGGCCAAGAAGCTCATACTCGAAGACCACGTGGAGATCATCGTCGGCGGCGTGCTCGCTACCGAGGGCTATGCGCTCGCGCCGGTCAGCACGGCGGAGAAGACCGTCTATATTTCTTCGGTGACGGCGGCCGACGACCTCACCCAGCGCCAGCTCAACAATTTCCCGTATTTCGTCCGGACCAGCTGGACCAGCTCGCAGCCCAATCACCCGCTCGGCCAGTGGGCCTGCGAACAGGGCTTCAAGAAGGTCGCCGCGATCGCCGCCGACTATGCGTTCGGGTATGAATCGCTCGGCGGCTTCCAGAAGGCGTTCGAGGACTGCGGCGGCAAGATCATTCAGAAAATCTGGCCGCCGATCGGCACCAAGGATTTCGGGCCGTACATTCCGACCATCAAGGCCGACGCCGACGCGGTGTATTCGCTCATGGTCGGGCCGATGACGCTGCAATTCCCCAAGCAACTGCGGCAGTCCGGTTACACCAAGCCGATCATCGGCGGCAGCGTCAGCTACGACGAGGCCTCGCTGCCGTTCATGGGCGATGAGGTGATCGGCGACGTCTCGGCGGAGCAATATAGCGCTGCGATACAGACGCCGGCCAACGAGACTTTCGTGAAGAACTACCGGGCCAAGTACGGCAAGGTTCCGTCGTACTTCTCCGAAAGCAACTACACGACCGCGATGATGATCGACGACGTGATGAAAGAGACCGGCGGTAAGTGGCTGGGCTCCGAAGCGTTCATCGCCAAGCTGGTAGCGCTCAAGGTCGACGCCCCGCGCGGACCGGTCAGCCTCGACGACATGCGCAATCCGCTGCAGAACATCTACATCAAGAAGGTCGAGAAGACGAAGCTGTTCGGCTACGACAAGCCGGAGCTTTGGGACGTCGTGGTCAAGACCTATCCGGCCGTCAGTCAGTTTTGGACCTACGGCAAGGACGCGTTCCTCAAGCAGCCGGTCTATAGCCGCGACTTCCCGCCCTGCAAATATTGCGAGTAGCGGAGAGAGCCCCGTCGGGAATCCTGAAAGGGAGTCCCGGCATCGCTCGCGAGCGCGGGTTTTGTCGTGAGCCAACAGCCGACCAGCGGCCAGCCGGTGCTTGAGCTTCAGGGCCTGTCGAAGGCGTTCGGCGGGCTGCGCGCGGTGCGCGGCGTCTCGCTGCAGATCATGCCCGGCGACCGCAAAGCCATCATCGGCCCGAACGGCGCCGGTAAGACCACGCTGTTCAATCTCATCACTGGCATCCTGCCGGCCTCGTCGGGCCGCGTGCTGCTGTTCGGCGAAGACGTCACCGCGTGGCCGAGCCACCGCCGCACCGCGCGCGGTATGGCGCGCACCTTTCAGGTCACGAGCCTGTTTCCCCGTCTCACTGTGCTCGACAATGTGCTGCTCGCGATCACGGGCCGGCGCGCGTCGAAATTTGTGATGTGGCGGTTTCTGTCGACCTATCGCGACGTCTACGACAAGGCGCATGTGCTGTTGGAGCACGCCGCCTTCATCGATCGCAAGGACACCGAGGTGCGCTACCTGTCCCACGGCGAGCAGCGCCAGCTGGAGATAGTGCTCGGGCTTGCCAGCGATCCGGACATCTTGCTGCTCGACGAGCCGGCGGCCGGACTGTCGTCGGGCGAGTCGGCGGAGATGGCGGAATTCCTGCAGGGGCTCGATCCGAAGATGGCGATCCTTTTGATCGAGCACGACATGGATGTGGTGTTCGACGTCGCCAGCGAGATTTCCGTGCTGCATTTCGGCGAAGTTCTGGAGAGCGGGAGTGCCCAGCACATCCGTTCCAGCACGAAAGTGCAGGAAATTTATCTGGGTACCGGCTAGGCCATGGTGCTTTGACATAATGGCGATCCTCGACGTCCAGGACATCCATACCTATTACGGCGACGCCTATGTGCTGCAGGGCCTGTCGCTGAAGGTGGAGCAGGGCCAAATTCTCGGCCTGCTCGGCCGCAACGGCGTTGGTAAGACCACCATCGTCAATTCCATCGTCGGTTTTGTGCCGCCGCGCCGCGGCAAGATCTACTTCAAAGGGGCCGATATCACCGGCCACTCCTCGTTCGCCATCGTGCGCAGCGGCATGGGACTAGTGCCGCAGGGCCGCCGGGTGTTTCCGACACTGAGCGTGGAGGACAATCTGCTGGTCGCCGAGCACAGCCCCGAGCGTCACGGCTGGAATCTCGGCCGGGTCTATGCGCTGTTCCCGCGGCTGCGCGAGCGCCGGAGCCAGCGCGCCAAGACGCTGTCGGGCGGCGAGCAGCAGATGCTCGCCATCGGCCGCGGGTTGATGACCAATCCTGACTGCCTGATCATGGACGAGCCGTCGGAGGGGCTCGCTCCGATCATCATCCAGGGCCTGTCGGAGGCGATCGCCAAGCTCAAGCAGGAGGGGCTCTCCATTCTCCTGGTCGAGCAGAACGCGGCGCTGGCGCTCAAGCTCGTCGATTTCGTCCATGTCATCTCGAAGGGACGCGTGGTTTTCTCCGGACAGCCCGACGCGCTGTGGGCGAACGACGACATCAAGTCGCGGTTCCTCGGCATATGACGCGGGCTGCACGCTATCGCCTGATCTTCATCGGCAGCGCAATTCTTCTTGTCGAGCTTCTGTGCCGGACCGGCGTCATCGATCGCCTGACCATGCAGCCGCCGAGTGCCATGGTGCGGGACTTCGTCGTGCTGCTGGCGTCGGGCTCGATGAATCAGGCGATGCTGAAGACGCTCTGGAACGTTGCCATCGCCTGCAGCGCGGCCGTGATTGCCGGCGTCGTGCTCGGCGTCGCGTTGCACGGCCGTCATGCTATCCGGCAGGTTTTGGAGCCGCTGTTTGCGACTTATTACGCGATCCCGATCTACGCGTTCTATCCGCTGTTCATCGTACTGTTCGGCCTCGGCGATGTGCCGCAGGTGCTGATCGGTTTCATGCTGGCGGTGGTGGCGGTGATCGTGAATACGCTCAACGGTCTCGACCGGGTGGCGCGCGTACATCTGAAAACGGCGCAGGTCTATCGGCTGAGCGCAATCGCGACCGCCCTCAAGATCACCCTGCCGTCGGCGGCGCCATACCTCCTAACCGGCGTAAAGCTTGCGCTCGCCTATGCCTTCATCGGCGTCATCGGCGCCGAGTTCATCATGTCGCGCACCGGGATCGGCTACGAGATCAGCTTTGCCTACAACAACTTCGATAACCGGATCATGTATCCGCTGATCCTTCTGATCCTCGTCGTGTCGATCCTGCTCAACGCCATCCTGTCCCATTGGGAGCGCCTGCTCATGCAGCGGCGCGGCCAACCATGACCGCGAGATCATGGCGTGCGGTCGGCAATGGGCTGATCCTGATCGCGGCGCTGCTGCTGGCGTGGCAGTTCCTGTACGAGTTCGCCGGCCGGCAGGCCATGACCGCGCCGGGCGAGACCTTCAGCTACCTTGCGCATTTGCTGACGACCGAGACGTTCTGGGGACATCTTCGGGAAACGTTGCGCGCCTTCTTCTTCGCATTGTTGCTCGCTGTGCTGCCGGGCCTCTTCATCGGCTTTCTGCTAGGCGCCCATCGCTTCTCCGGCGAAATCTTCGAGCCGGTCCTGGTGTCGCTTTATTCGATTCCCAAGGTGACGCTTTATCCGATCATCCTGCTCGCCTTCGGGCTCGGACTGCCGGCCAAGATCGCGTTCGGCGCCATTCACGGTATCGTGCCGGTGGCGATCTTCACCATGGCGGCGGTCCGCAATCTCAATCCCATTCTGCTCAAAAGCGCGCGGGTGCTGCGCCTGACGCAAGGCCAATTGGTCGGCTCGGTGCTGCTGCCGGCGGCTTTGCCGGAAATCTTCACCGGCATACGCGTCGGCTTTGCGCTGACCTTGATCGGCACCTTGCTCGGCGAAATGTTCGGCTCGCAGCGTGGCCTCGGCTATTTGCTGATGACCGCGATCGGCCTGCAGAACGTGCAACTGATCATGGCGGTGACGCTGTTGATCGTGCTGTTCGCGGCGTCGGTCAGCACCGTGCTCATCGTCGTCGACCATCGACTCCATCGGCGCATGTCGTAGACTGCTGTTCACTTCATGCAAGGTTCCGGCAGCGGGCAGCTGCCCGCAAAAGCCTGCGCGAAATACGGGAGGAGTCATGTCTTCGATCATCAAGTGGCGCGCCGCTTTCGCCGCGCTTGTTCTCGCAACGGTATTGCTGCTGCGCGCCGCGAGCGCCGAGGAGATCGTCGTCAGCAACTACGGCATCGCCGCCAACGGCATGCCCTATGCGGTGGCCATGGCGAAGGGCTTCTTCAAGGCGGAAGGCGCCGACGTCAGCGGTGTCCTGTCGTCGTCCGGCGGCGGCACGACGGTGCGCAATCTGATGACCGGGCATCTGTCCTACGGCGAGATCGATCTCGCCGGCACCGTGGCGGCGATCCAGCAGGGCGCTGATCTGAAGATCATCAGCGACAATGTGCTCACCGTCGCCGAGTTCGTCTGGGCGGTGAAGCCGGATTCCCCGATCAAGACCATCCAGGACCTCAAGGGCAAGAAGATCGGCTACACCAATCCGCGCTCGACCAGCCAGGCGCTCGATATTCTGCTCCTTGAGCAAGCCGGGCTGAAACCCGACGATGCCGAGCTGGTCAAGACCGGCGGTTTCGGCGAGGCGGTCGTTGCGCTCAATCTCGGCGCGATCGATGCCTCCGCCATCGCCGACCCGGTCTGGTCGAAGAACAAGGTGCAGTTTCGCGCAGTGGTGACGGCGAACGACGTGCTGCCGCCGCTCTGCAACGTCATCGGCGTGACCACCGGCGAAGCCGCCGCCACCAAGGGCGACTTCATCCGCGCCATCCTGCGCGGCCGGCGCAAGGCGGTCGCGTTCATGTCGGAGCATCCCGACGAGGCCGCCGACAGCGTCGCCAAGGTCTATAATCTCGACGTCGAGGTGGTGAAAAGCACGATCCATAATCTGGTCGCGCCCAGCAAATCGGGCGTGCCCTATTGGAACGCCGGCAGCTTCGATTTCGCCGGCATGGATCGGATGATCCGGGCGCAGAAGCTCGTCGGCGCACTGTCCGGCGACGTCGACTGGGGCAAGATCGTCGATACGAGCTTCTTGATGGACGATCTCAAGCCGAAGAAGTGACGCGGCGCCGGGCGGCGCGTCAAAGCTTCAGCAGCCGCTTGGCGTTTTCGTAATAGACCTTGTTCTCGTCGGCGCTCGACAGCCCGATCTTTTTGATTACTTCGACGCCCTGCTTCTTGAGCACCTTCAGCGGCGGGGCGTCGGTACCGAAGATGAAATGGTCGGGGCCGACGGTTTCAAAACCGCAGCGCGCCGCCGGCGGATGGTAGCAGGTCGATTCCAGATACATCATTTTCAGGTAATGGCTCGGCTGATGCCTGATCAGCATCGGCGCGTACGAGCCGAGAAAATAGGCCTCGTCCTGCAGGTTATAGGCGTAGTCCATGCGGCCGATCATCTCGCAGATGCCGCCGCCGAGATGGGTGCCGACGAGCTTCAAGGTCGGGAATTTCTCGAAAATGCCGCGCACGATCAGCCGTGCGATGGCGAGCGCATTGTCCATGGGCCGGCCGACGCTGGAGGCGAGCCGGTAATCCTTCAGCCGCTCCTCGCCGAAGCCGACCGCCGGCGGATGGATCACCACCGGCACGTCGAGCTCGGTCGCGAGCTGAAAGAACGGCAGGCATTCGTCGTCGTCGGGATAATGGCCGGGTAGGCTCGAGAGGATCCAGGCGCCTTTCAGGCCGTCCTGTTTGATGGCGCGCTCCCACTCGCGCAGGAAGGCGTCGTCGCCGCTCGGCACAGCCGACGCCATGCCGTAGATGGTCGGGTGCTTGTCTTGCAATGAAGCGATGTAGCGGTTCACTTTCTGCACGGTCGCGAGCTGCCGGTCGCGGTCCATGTGGCGCAATTCGTGGATCGGCTGGCTAACCAGCGTGGCGTCGACGCCAGCTTCATTTTGCGCTTCGAGCACATTCTCGATGGTCATCGGGCAGCGGCCCTGCCAGAACGGGTCCTGCTGCTGCTCCGGCGTTTGCACGTGGGTGTGGAAGTCGAGGATCATGCGCTCACTCTGACGTTTGCGATTGCGGGAGGCCGCTCAGGCCGCTGTGGCCGGAGCGGGCGAGGGGGAAAGCTCTTCCAGCGTCTTGCCCGCGGTCTCGATCGAGAACAGCACGCAGGTGATGCCGCCGACAATGGCGAACAGCGCGAACATGCCGTAGACGCCGCCGACGCCGTAGTGGGGCAGGATCAGCCCGACGAGGTAAGGGCTCAACACCGA
>Ga0306921_10002148_pt1 | contig 19737 bp, 18 predicted proteins | sample sta12Cox44000080_FD_203760 | JGI IMG/M metagenome (GOLD analysis project Ga0306921, IMG submission 203760) | Lab enrichment of tropical soil microbial communities from Luquillo Experimental Forest, Puerto Rico - statoxic.12C.oxic.44.000.080 (v2)... | ecosystem: Environmental > Terrestrial >... | reverse complement strand
TGTCAGAGTCGCCCATGCCGATCAGGTCGGGAGCGATGCAGCGACCCAAGCCCTCAAGGTGCGGAATGATGTTGCGCCAAAGATAGGACGACGTCGGGTTGCCGTGCAGCAGGACGATGGGATCGCCGTGGCCCGCTTCGATATACGCCATTTCCCGGTCGAGAACTCGGAGCCGCTTTTTCTTGTAAGGAAGCGCCGCAGAGATCGTGCCCACCATGTTTGTGTCTCCTTTTAGTTCATCCTGGTCTGCTTGCGCGAAGATCGCACCGCCTCATAAGTGCCTCGAGCCCGTGCCGAGGTCGGCCTGGCGCCGACGATCGAGATCGACTTTGATCAGGGCACGCCGCTCGTGAGGGACCTTACGCGGGGCCGAGCCGGTGGATCATCGCCCGTCCCGAGCTGAACGAGACGCGCTTCGAGCTTCCGCTTCTCGCTCTCGAGCAAGCGGATGCGGTCGTTGAGCTTCAGATGCCTTGCGGCGATCAGCTGCGCCTCGATAACCGTGATCTGGCGGGCGACGCCGGCGATTTCCAATTCATCGGGCATTGGCTATCGTTCGTCCGCCGGGCCGCATCAGGAGAAAGATATGCAGATTGGCTTCAACTTGCCGATCAGCGGCCCGCTATCCTCCCCGGAAATCTTAACCCGGATCGCGCAGGAAGGCGAGGCGCTCGGCTACGACTATCTGACATTGACCGACCACATCGTGCTGCCAAACCTCCGGGTCCCGGGCTACCCCTACTCCGAGAGCGGCGAATTCTTCTCGGAGGGGCCCGAGCGCCGGCACGCGCAGCTAACGGCGGCGGCCTATATTGCCGCGAAGACCTCGCGAATTTCGCCTGGTTCTGGCGGTCATGGTCGTGCCGCACCGCCCGGCCGTGCTCGCCGCCAAGATGCTCGCCACGATCGACGTGCTGTCCGGCGGGCGGCTCGTTGTCGGCATCGGCGCCGGCTGGCTCGAGGCCGAATTCGACGCGGTCGTGACGACGCCTTTTGCCGATAGGGGCGGGGTCACCGACGAATATCTGAAGGCCTTCCGCGCGCTGTGGACCGAGGAGATGCCGCGCGCCGCTGGAACTTGGGTCAAGTTCGATGGGATCGTCTTCGAGCCCACCGGTGCAGCAGCCGCACCCGCCGATCTGGGTCGGCGGTGAGAGCGGGCCGGCGCTGCGGCGCGCTGCGCGGCTAGGCGACGCATGGTACCCGATCGGCAGCAACAACCGACACCTGCTCGATACGCTACCGCGCTACCGCGCCGGCATCGACCGGCTACGCCGCTTCACCGCCGAGGCAGGCCGCGATCCGGAGAGTGTCGCACTGACCTACCGCGTCAAACGCTATGGCGAAGCAGTGCCAGGCAAGGCCTCCGATGGTGAGCGTCGGCTGTTTTCCGGCAGCACAGCCGACCTCATCGCCGACCTGCGGGCATTATGCGCGCTCGGCGTCAGCGCATTTGATATCGACTTCGAATGCCCCGATCCCGAAGCCTCGATCGCCGCGATGCGCCGGTTCAAGGAAGAGGTGGTGTCCCGGTTCTAGCCGATCGACCGCATCTAACGCCCCATCCCGGCTCTTGCGAGACAAAACCCAGCGCGGCCGCGCGCTGCGCGATCCTGTCCAACTGGGTCCATACCCCGTCCAGCGCCTCGGCAATGGTCTTCGCATCGCGTAATGTCTCTGCCAGCAGTTCCGGCCGGACTCTGAGGATCAATTCTGTCACCTCGAGCGCCTCCGCGGCGTGGCGCTCTTCGACCATCTGCGAGAAGCACTCCGCGAAATAGGGCTCGTGCTTGAACTGAGGGAAATGAACCGAGAGAGCCTCGGCAAGCGCTCGCATCCAGTCGACCGACAGCGTCTCGACCGCGCACCAGGGACCGAGCGAACGCGAGTAGAGCCTCCGCGCGAGAGTTACAAAATGCGCCGTTTCTCCGTCGAGGTAGCGGCACAGTTCCTCGGGATCACCGAACTCTTCGTCCTCCAGCACGCATTTCGCGCCAATATTGCGGAAGGCTCGCGTCAGTTGGTAGTGATGCGTATCGCCATTGGGCAGGCCGTCGTCGTCAACGAAAATCCGCAGCTTGCGCTGGCGCAGCGCCGGACTGTCGAGATAAGGCAGATAATACACTGCCGCGCGGGTCGCGTGCATGGCCGATTGATAGATAAGGTGTAGCTGACCGAGAAAAAACGGGTCGATCGCCGCCGATCGAGGCATGGCGGCCAAGTGTTCAAAGAACGGCATCCGGGACGGCCGGTGTCCCTCGAGCATGCCAGCCATTGCGTCGGGGAAACCTTCGATTGTGCAGATCGGCGGCTGGGTGTAATCCGACCTCCGGTCTGCCGGTCTGCGCTGAGCTTTCACTGTAACCTCCTCGCACCGTCGAGTGGTCGCCGTTGGCGGCGCAGGTCTGGCCAAACTCGATCGACACTGGCGGCGGACATTATGACCAGTCCGTAAAATTAACGTTAAAGGCTGCGGAGTGGCGCACAAGGATCGCGCTGACCACTGGCCGCCATCACCGAGCACCGTTAACCGCTCATTTATCAACAATTCGTAGGATCGCTCTGCCGCGCCAAAACGGCCGACGCAAGTGGGGGATCTGGACGAATGACAATGTTTGCGAATGCTCCAGCGGCGAGATTGGCGATCGGCTGGCTTACGATGTTCGTGATCGGGACCGACCTGTTCGTTATCTCCCCGCTGTTGCCGCTGATCGCTGCCGATTACCAGGCATCTGCCGCACTGGCGGGACTGGGTGTCGCTGTTTTCGCGCTGAGCTACATGATCAGTGCGCCCCTGCTCGGCCATCTTGCAGATAGGATTGGACGGCGGCGAATGCTGACCTGCTGCTTGTTCGGATTTGCCCTGGCCAATTTGCTGACCGGCGCAGCCGCGAATCTCGCTCTGCTGTTGTTGGCGCGACTGTTTGCCGGTGCTGCGGCAGCGGGGGTATCGCCATCGCTTTACGCCCTCGTAAGCGGCCTGGCTCCTCCCGATCGGCGCGCTACATGGCTGGCGCTGGTTGTGTCCGGGCTGCTCGTGTCGCTGTTGCTTGGCGCACCGATCGGCGGACTGGCAGGCGTGTCCTTTGGCTGGCCAACCATCTTCAGAAGTCTGGCGGGCCTCAGCTTGCTGCTCGCGTGGGCGAACCGGTGGATCTGGCCGGTGGATTACGCGACCGGTAAAACTGCCGCGGAGCACCATCCCTGGGCGATATCCGTTCTCAGCAGCCGATTGGCACCGATGGTCGCGTGGAGCGCGGCCGTCTATTGTGTCTATATCTATCTCGGAGCGGGACTGGCCGCGTGCGGCTTTTCTACCGGCGAAATCGCCGCGATCATTATGCTCTACGGATGCGGGGCGATCGGCGGCATCCTGATCGGCGGGCGCATGGTCGATCAGCTCGGGGCAAAGCTGACGAGCAGCGTTGGCCTCGGTGGTCTCTGCGTCTGCCTGCTCGTGGTTCAGTTCGCGATCGATGCCGGAATGCTCGTCGCGTTCGCCCTCGCGCTTGCTTCCGCAGCCGCCCAGTTATTCTTCCCGGCTCAGCAAGCCAGCCTTGCAGACGACTTTCCGGACCGCCGCCACTGTGCTCGCCTGGAACAACAGCGCCCTTTTTCTCGGCATCTCGCTCGGATCTCTTGTTGGCGGACAGGCCATCTCGCAAGGCGGCTTCGCTGCAAATCTGAGAATTGCGGCGGCAATCGCCATTGCCGGCTGGATGATCAATCAAGCCGTCATGCCGAACCCAGCGCGTTCTCAGGCCGAGGCGATGGACCTGCGGTGAAGAGAGTGAACACTCATTCCGCAGCCCCAACGTCGTCGATCAAGCCGTGGGTTGCCGGCAAGGTGATCGTAACCGTCGTTCCCAATGAAAGACGGCTCTCGATTGTGAGACTGCCGCCATGAAGCTCGACCACTGCCTTCGCAAACGGCAATCCGAGCCCGGCGCCTTGATGCTTGGCATCATAGGCCGAGGAAGTACGATAAAAAGGCTGCACTACCAGAGGGATTTCCTCGGCCCGCATGCCGATGCCGGTGTCGCTGATCCGAATTCGCAAGAAAGCGTCGGCAACCTCACCGGAGATAGTAACCTGGCCGCCCGCGGGGGTGAACTTGATCGCATTGCCGAGAAGGTTGACAAATACCTGTTTGAGCTTGACCGGATCACCTCCCAATACGGGCCAAGCCGATGGGGCTCCGGTTACGATCATCTCGACTTGGGCTGCTTCTGCCGTTGGGCGCAGCATCACAAGACTCTCGGCGAGCAGGGTGCCGGGCTCGGTCGCGACACGCTCGATCTCGAGCTTCCCCGCTTCCACCTTCGAAAGATCGAGCATTTCCTCGACCAGGGAGAGCAGATGCATACCGCTCTGATGGATGTGGTGCGCATATTCCCGGTAGGCGGGAAGGCCGATGGGCCCGAGGATCTGGCGGTGCATCATTTCGCCGAACCCAATGATGGCGTTCAACGGCGTGCGAAGCTCGTGGCTGATGTTGGCGAGGAACATCGACTTCGCCTTGTTGGCATTGGCCAATTCGGTCGTGCGCTGCTCAACCCGCGATTCGAGCGTGGCGTTCAAGTGCCGCAACTCCTCCTCGGCGCGCTTTTGCGCCTCATGTCGAGCTGCAAGGGCGTCGGCCATGGCATTGAAGGCGGCCCCGAGATGGCCGATCTCCGAGCCCGGATCTGGCACCTGCACGCGGGCTTCGTCGTTGCCGTTACGCCATTCCGCAGCGACCTTGAGCAACCCTTCGATCGGTTCGCGAAGAAACCTGCGGGCTCCGAAAATTGCCGCCAAAGTCGCCGAAAGCAGACCAAAAACAATGAGTGCTATTCCACGCTTAGTTGCGTCGTCGATGGCCGCAAACGCTTCGGCTTTCGATTGGCCGGCACTGAGGAAGAAATCCTTTGGCGGCAGTGCGGGCGGCACGTATCCGAAAATTCGCGTCGTGCCATCCACGCCGACGGCCTCTTCCCACCCAGCGGTGGAGCCGTCCATGATCGCCTCGTGGCTCCTTCTCATGTTCTTTCCGACGAGGGCCTCGGGATTTGGCAGCCGGGCGATGATGTTGCCCTCCCGATCGGCAATCAAAATCGAGGATGTCTCTGGCAGCCCCCTTTCCTTGAGGTGCTCGGAAAGCCAGCCCAAGTCCAGCCCGGCGAAGACAACTCCCGCGGTGCGGCCGTCACCGTCGCCGAACCTCACGGCAAAATGGATCATCTTCTGGCCGGTTGCCGGATTGCCCCAATAATTGCCGACCGCGAGCCCGTCTCGCGCCATGGCACGTCTGAAGAACGGCTGATCCGACACCGACCAGCTGGTAGGAGGCGCGCTCGAGCAGAAGATCCTGCCCTCCGTGTCGGCCGCCGCGAGCAGGCTGTAATTCTCGTATTGGGATTTCAATGCGGTAAAGTGCTCGCTGCAGGAATCGGTATCCCGCAATCTGACGGCGGGGAGCTGGGCGAGGGCGAGCAGGAGCTGGCGCGCCCCTTCGCGCAACTCGCCAATTTCCTCCCCGAACTGTCTGGTGATCTGGATGACTTGCTGTCGGATATCGGCTTCGCGGGCCTTGCGCAGCTCGTATTCGTTATAGCCTTGAATTACGATCGCCGGGAAAATGGCGATCAACACCAGGATGCACAGTCGAAGCGTCAGACTGATGTGCGGCAGGCGAGGTCCGGTGAACCGGCTCTTCACGGGGATCGCCCCGTGCAACCTCCGGCTCACCTCGTCGCTGGTCATCGGTGATATCTCCAAGGCAACATATGGCGGTCGACCCGACCGGGATCACTCCTTCCGCCTGTGCGCGGCTCGACCGGAACGCTCTCTAAAATCCGTCTCGGCGGCCGGGAGATTCCAGAGGATTGATGAATATGATGCTAACTTTCAAAGTTAGCCGGCAATTTTTCAATGTGATTTAATTGGCTTATGACGGATATCATTTCGGTTTTGTATTGCACTGTTGCCGCCTGATCCACGGCGCTGCCGTTTTCTTAGCGCCCCCGTGTCGCTATTGCGCTGATTACCGGTGTGTCTCCCGGCAACACGACGCGATGAACATAGCTCACCTCGCTAACGGCGCGATCGACATTGGGCGTTATGCGGCCGCAGCGACGGTCCAGATCATCCGGTCGCCCCATTTGTGGGGGTACAGCTACTGCACTGGGTTGAATGTGGGTGTCAGCCGGTTTCCATCGGCAGGATCGGGTCGGTCGCCCATTCGCTCATCGAGGCGTCGTAAAGCTTGACGTTCGGGTGACCCAGCATGACTAGTGCGAACGCATCGGCACTCGCAGCGATGCCGCCGCCGCAATAAGTGATCACCTGCGGCTTATCGAAGGCGCCAACTGCCGCGAACTTTGGCCGCAGTTCGGATGCCGGCAGGTAGGTGCCGCTCGCCGGGTCGAGCAATGCCGCGGCAGGCACATTGACGCTCTTGGCGATCCGGCCGACCCGTCCGTAAACCGTGCCGCCGGTTCCGGTGTGCTGCTCGCGGCTCAGTGCGTTGATCGTACAGATTGCGTCATTCCCGATCGCAGCAAGCACCGCTTCCTTGCCGACCATCAGCTTCCGATCGGCGCGCACGACGAAGGTCGCCGGCACGCAGGGCCGCGCCGCGCCGGTTTCGATCCGACGCCCTTCGCGGGACCATTTCTGAAACCCGCCGTCGAGCACCGCGGCGTTATCGAAGCCATAATTTCGCAGCATCCACCAGATGCGGCTCGCCCATTGCGGTGTCGTCGTGCTGTAGAGGACCACATGACTGCTTTCGCCGACGCCAAAGCGACTCATCGCTGCCGCGAATGCCTCGGCACTCGGCAGCATGAACCGCAGCTTTGGGTGCGGCGCCGATAGGTCGGCCTGGAGGTCAATGAACTGTGCGCCGGGAATGTGGCCGTTCTCGAAATCCTCGCGTCCTGGCTTGACCGTATAGCCGATGTCGGGATTGGGGATCAGGTGGATGGTGCAGTCAAAGATGCGCAGGCCGGGGTCGTTGAGCCGGCGCTCCAGCGCATCGGTCTCGATCAGGAATTCGGGGTGGACAAAGCCTGTCGTTGCGCTCATGCCGGCCTCGCTTTTATCGGTGCTGTACCAGGGAAGCGGCGATCGCCGGCCGTTGGCGGTGGAACTCGGTCGCTTGCTCGAAGGCGTGGCCGACCCGCATCACCATTGCCTCGTCGAACGGCTTGCCGGCGATTTGAAAGGCGAGCGGCAATCCGTTTTCGAAGCCGATGGGGATCGATAGAGCCGGACTGCCGGTCAGATTGTACGGTGCGGTATAGGAAGCCCGTTCGAAGGTGGAATAGGTCGACACCGAGTCGATCCGCGGCGCCGGCCCGGTCGCATTCGCCGAAATCGCGACATCAACATGCGCCAGAGCCTGGGCGAACTCGACGCCGAGCTCGCGTCGCCGCCGCGTCGCCTCGACATAGTCGGCTGCGCTGAGAAAGGCGCCGAGCCCGATCCGCGCGAACATGTGATGGCCGAAGAGCTGCGGCCGTTCGCGGAAATCGGCCTCGTGCAGCGCATAGGCCTCGGCCAGCATAATCAGCCGGTTCGTGTCGAGGTAATCGATGAGCGGTGAGAGTTGTATGTCGACGAGCCGCGCGCCGAGGCCTTCCAGGGTCCGGCAGGCTGTGTCGAAAGCGGCAACATAGGCGGGGCTCGGCGCGCTGTCGGCACCGAAACCTGCCACCGCGTCACGCTCATGGAAGTGGCGGATTACGCCGATCGTCAGACCACCGAGGCGACCGGCCAGCGCGGCTCGGTAATCCGGCACAGGGACATCGGCGGAGGCCGGATCTTGGTGATCGTAGGCGGCCAAAGCCTGCATCAGGATCGCACAGTCTTCGACGGTCCGGGTCAGCGGCCCGCAATGATCGAGCGTGTAGGAAAGCGGAAAGACGCCGCGCCGGCTGACGCGCCCGTAGGTGGGCTTGAGCCCAACTATGCCGTTATAGGCAGCGGGCCCGCGGATCGACCCACCGGTGTCGGATCCCATCGCCGCCGCGCACAGACCGGCGGCGACGGCGACCGCCGAGCCGCTCGATGATCCCGCCGGATAATGCGCAGTGTTCCACGGGTTGCGAGCCGGCGGAAAGGGCAGGCTGAAATCGGGCCCGCCGATCGCGAATTCGTGGGTCTCCTGCTTACCGAGCAGAATCGCGCCGGCGTCGCGCAGCCTCACCCAGCTCTCTGCGTCTTCCTCCGGCACGTGGTGCTCATAGCGCGGCGAGCCGGCCGTGGTGCGAATTCCACGGGTCTTGTAAATATCCTTGAGACCGATCGGAATGCCGTGCAACGCGCCGCGCGAGCGGCCGGCGGCGATATCGCGGGCAGCCGCGCGGGCTGCGCCGAGCGCCTCCTCGCGCGGTACGGTTACATAGCTGTGCAGCTCGCCATCGAGTGCCGCGATCCGTTCGAGGTAGGCCTCCGTCAGCGCGACCGGGGAAAGGGCACGATCCGCGATCGCGCGGCTCGCTTCGGCGACCGTCAACAGGGCTGGTTCCATCGGCGCGCTTATATTTTCGGATGAACGAAGATATGAGCGGGCTCGGCTGCCCGGTCGCGCGGCCGCCGCACCGCGCGGACCATCCGCTCGACAAAGCGGTAGCCCTGCCGCAACTCCTCGAACTGTTCCGGTGTAAGCTTCAGCCCGGCGTGCTCGACCAGCAAAGCAAAACGCTCGGGTGATATCGGCTCCGACACAATCTTTCCCTCCGCTGGCGCTGACCGTCATGCCAAGGGTATCACGGCACCCTTCGACCGCCCAAGCGGTCGTCGAGCCGCCGAGCAGTGCCGAGAGCCATAAATCGCTCATCGGCGGCGCAACCATAAAGTGTCCGGAAATTGAACATTGATGAATCTGCAGCGGATCTGCAGCGGGATTTCTCTCTTTGGTTGTAGTCGTGTTGCCGTTCTGATGCTCCAGCACCAACCGTTTGGCGACCGCGGGAAACGTCGCGCTCCGTGATTTAAATGGTAGCTCTCCTTAGAAGCGTGATGAAGAGCATGAAAATAACATGAGAAAACGGCAATTATGTGGTTGCTATGAGCGGCCTGCTCTTCAATTCGTAATGGAATGCTTTTATGGAACGGTGTTCGACGGCGGAACGAGCCATGGCCATGTCTTCAAGCTCATCGGTACCGGGTTTATGCCAGGCGATGATCTGTCAACCGCGTCGCTGGCTTTGGTGGGCGGTCAATTTGGATAGCCCGGCACGGTGCGGCCTTCTCGCTGTGCCGCGCCAGCGCTTGAATAGCCGGCGGCGCTCGCATCGATGGCCTGACGGTGGCTTACATTCGCTGTGATCGTGGCGGTGCTGCCGGCTCGACCGGATACGCGGTGGCGGCATGATTGTCGCCGGACAAACGAGCGTGTTCATGCTGCGCGGCCGGCTCTACTTCGATACGGGCATCGAGCGCGCGCCGTTTCCGTCGGCGGTCGCCGTGTGGGGCGCGCCGGCGGATCTCGTCGGCCGGATGCGGCGGCGCTGCCGGATGCGTGGCATATCCCGAAAAAGGTTCGTCGGTCGTTCAGTTCGAGTAATTTTCCGAGCCTCGGCTTTACGGGACCTCCCGTCACCTGCCACGGCCGTCGGCTAGGATGTTCCGCAGCCGATGTGGACTCCCCCCGCGGGACGAATAGTCGCCATTAGTTGAAACATGGGCGGGCGTTAACGAATGGGGGTCCTAATCAGTTGGAGAAGCAGAACGGCGAAAGTTCCATAACTGGTGTCATGTAAAATGCCGTACTCCCGGCAAAGACCCCGCCGACACAAGATGTAGAAACCGCGAGCCACCGCACAGGCACGTGGAAAGCAGTATTCGCCACCCAAAGCGGACACGATTTACTGACATCGACTGCCCTGGCCCACGTCTCAACTTGTCACCCAAGCTGAACGTTCTACGAAGTCTTTGCCGCGCTTTCCATAATGGAGCTTATGCGACAGCACCGGGCAGCGACGCGAGGCAATTTCGCCCCGCGCCTCTGTTCCATAAATGCCCGACCGCCTATTTGGGGTGCAAAGCGGCACAGCGAGGCCTACAGTGAATTTAGAACAGGTACGTGAACAAATTGACCTGTTGTTCGATCCTGACCCAGAGGATTTCGGCCGTGACGGGCCACCCGAATTTCCTCATTCACGGCTAGAAAAAGTGCACAAGCTCGATTTCACTTACATGCAATCTCCAGCCTGGGAAGGTTCATCCGTACACCGGTACACTCGATTCTGTGCCGACGACGCGCTCGATACCTTAACGCGCAACTCCGATATGCCTGTGCGACTAATGATGTCCGCGCTACGGCTATTTGCCGACAGCATTATTACCTACTTCGAAATCGAGAAACGAGAAGGCGAAGTCCGGTATTATCCTGCAATTGTCCTAACATTCTGGAGCGGCTTCGAAACGTTTGTGAAGCATGCCTCGGAACTGTTTCTGATCACAGCATTGCATGTACCCGCACCCGTGAAACATTATCTGCGGGAGACTGAGGAAATTGTTGAGGAAAACGGGTCGATTAGAACACGGACGCGCTACCAGTCCGTTTTACACCGATACTCGGTTCTTCTGCATTATGCCTACAATTACAAAATTGACAAAGGCAGTAGGCTTTGGCAAAATCTACAGCGAGCAAAACAGCTGCGGGACTACTATACACATCTTGATATGAGTGAACCGCGCTCCGTTACGACCACACAAGTCATGAATTTCTTAGAAGCGACTTTACTGGGATTGATTCATCCATCGTCAATGTTACAGAGATCGCTTTTAATAGGCCAATATCAACTGTACGCTGTATGGGCAGAACTGAGAGAGTTCGCCCGTCCTTTTAGGGAAAGGCCATTTTTCTTAGATTGGTATCTCAAAGAAGCGCACTTGTTTCACTGCAATTTCGAGAATGTTGACGCTGCTCGCTACCCAAGCGTGAGAGATGAGAACTATCGGGAGGCATTGAAGGCGGGGCGAGACAAACCCTGATTTTAAGTCGGCTCAGAGCCGCGATGTGAGCGGTACGCATCAGATACCGAAATTTGAGAATTTCGACAAAAATCTTGGCTCTTGCGGATCAAGCGCTTACACGTGCCATAAGCTATGGTCGAAACTTACCCGAAAACGCCTCATCGGCTATGCCCACGTCAGCACCGTGGGGCAGACGTTCGACAGCCAGCTTGAGCAGCTTCGGGCGGCGGGATGCAGCAATCGGAGCATCTACCGCGAGAAGGTGACGGGCGCGCGGGCCGACCGGCGCGAGCTTAACCGGATGCTCGGCAAGCTGGCCCCCGGCGACGTGGTGACGGTGACGCGGATTGATCGCCTCGCGTGCAGCACCTTTGACCTGTTCGCCATCGGCAAGCGCATCGTGGACGCCAAAGCGCAGTTTCGATCATTGGCCGAACCGTGGGCCGACACCGGCACTAGCACCGGGCACTTGATGATTGCCGTTCTCGGCGGCTTGGCCGACGTGGAGCGCGATCTAATCCGCACCCGCACGGCAGAGGGCAGAAGCCGCGCCAAGGCGCGAGGAAAGCACATGGGCCGACCCCCTTCCCTGACACCGGCCCAACAGAAAGAGGCTGTCAGACGCCGCGCGCAGGGCGCTACGCTGCAAGAACTGGCGCACAGCTACAATGTCAGCCGCGCGACGATTTCACGCCTTACCCCCCAAGGATGACGCTCAAATCACCCGCCGCGCATAAACGGCTTTCGCTTCGTCGTAACAAGCTGAGTAGTAGTCGATTAGGTCAGTGGGCAAGCCGGTCAGGTCTTCGGGCTGAGCTTCATTCCGCAGTATATAGCGGTGATAGAAATGAACGGCGTTTTTTGCAATATTCATATGTGGGGTATCTTCAGTAGGTAGATCGTCGAGATGAGCAATGAATTTGTCGCGGGCCTTACGCATAGCATTTAAGAGGGTCTCAAACTTCGTTTTATCGATGAGTTGGAATAATTCACCTTCAAACCGCGCTTTATCAGCAACAACATTATCCCAACGATGTTCACCGGGAGGCCGACCTTTTGTATCAATAAATAGTTTGCACCACTCTAAAACGCAGTGGTCGAGGAAATTGTTGTGAACAGTTATCCAGAATTGAGACGCGGTTTTCAGCGATGGTGTCCTGCCCGCTTGGTCATAAGCAAGGTTCCGAACAAAGTGGCAGCAGAGCAACGTTACGCGGCGGAACTGGTCTCTCTTGGTCAGCGGCACACTGCTTCCCCTTGCCCTCGGCAATTAATCACACAGATGGAGCGTATAATAGAGATTTCAGCGCTTCCGGCAACCACGCGACCGGTTGATTTTCTGCGCCAGCCGCACTCCTAAAGCGCCATATAGAGATGACACCCCTCTGCAATATAGAGGTGACACTCCCGATAGAGGTGACACTCCCGCGGGTTCTGGGGTCGGGGGGGGTGCACTGGCGGCACGACCGGAGCCAGCACCGCCCACGACGCGGCTTATCGCCCGAAAACAACCATGAGCGCGGTGAAAGTCAGCGATGCGATGATCCACCAGACCAGCGCCGCGTCATGGGCAAACGCAAAAATACGCCATTTGAATATTGGCTGGGTTGCCGGGAAGCCGCCGCCGCCGCCAAAGTATGGTCCGCCGGACGATCCGCCGGTGAGCAAAAAGAACAGGAACACGAACCAGCCGCCAAGCACCAGCGGGACCGTGACCGCGATGTTTAATTTTACCCCGAGGAAGATGCTTGCGCCGAGTATGATGGGTGGGCCAAAGACCCGGATAAAGACATTGATCGAGGACATTTCGCGGTCATGGGGGCAGACGGCGTTTGGCGGGTTCGGTGGCGTTTGGTGGGATCTGGGTTATTGGTGGCGGTGTTGGGGTTGGTGGCGCAACGCTTGCCACGGTTGGGGTTATTTCTGGCGCGGCTGGTGGTGCCGATGGTGCGCTTGGCCCGAGCGGATAGACGCCGTTGCAGATGTCTTTGACCAGTTGCCTCAGGCAAGGGGTGACTTCCTCGCAGCGCTCGCGCGGAATTCCGGCATCGTGCAGCAGCGAGACGATGTTACGCATCAGCAGGTGGATGTCATCGTCAGGTTTAGCGCCTACCTTCCCCAACGCGTCGCACAGCACCGGGTACACGCGCGCATAGAGCGCGGGATCGACGTCGGGATCAAGCGGCGATGCGCCGGTCAGGTGGCGGCGTAGGCGTAGCGCCAGGACGGGAGCGCCGAGCGGCAGCGTGGTGGGCTCCGGAGAACGTTTGGCCGACCGGTGGGGCAAGCTGGCGGCGCGCATCTGTTCCCAGGCGAGCTGCCGCGATTCGGCTTCGATCCGGTCCTGCATCTCCAGTGAGGCGTCATCGGCGGCATTAGCTGGTATCAGCAGCGGCTTCATTGCTCCCTTCCGGGGGTTGCTTACATTGTTGGCTCTTCGCCCTCGTCGCTGGCACCGGATGCGATTGCGACCCGGAGTGAGGGTGAAGTGGCATCCCAGCGTGTGGTACCTTTGATAACATTGTATTTTGGCGGCGATTTTGGAATCCCTCGGCAAAAAAAGCCCGGCGCATTCCTCGACCACGCACTTCAGCGCCACGGCGATGATCGCGGCGGTGTCGGTCCGGATGCTTCTCGACATAGGCGCGGATGCGGGCGACCAGCTACTCGTCGGGTTTATCCACAATTGTTGACGACGGCGATCCCCCCGGCTTGTCCCCTTTGCCGGTTCACGCCCGCATGAGATTGCAGCTTTGCGATGCGACCCTACGCGAGCTACTGGTGATCCTCGAAGGGCTAGGTTTTTATATGCGTCCCTCTCTACTTCCGATTCCGGCCCAATAAAAAGAACGATTGAACAACGGCCCGCGTTCACTCCGTAAAGGCGTGAATTTTCCATAAGTAGACTATGCGACACGCGACTGTAGCCGCAATATAGAGGTGACACCCCTCTGCAAAGTTGACGTGACACTAGCCGAGGTTCGAGGGTGCACGGTGCCGGTGGTGTCGATGAGCAAGAAGAAATTCGACCGGCTGGCGACCGACCGAGTAATCGCGAAACCAGCGCGACCGCGCCACGCTGTGATCCCGGGTCCGGCCCAAGGGGCCGCCCCGGGATGACGCTTTGCGTCAGTTGATCAGGTTATAGAACTTGGCGGCGTTCTCGCAGGTGATCTTGTGCACGACCTCAGGCGAGAGGCCTTCGAACTGCTCCTCGATGTATTTTGAGGATTCCGGCCAGATGCCGTCAGTGTGCGGGTAGTCCGAGCCCCACATCAAGGTCTCGACCCCGATGTCGTCGATCAGCTTGGTGCAGATCGGGTCGAACTGGAATGTCGCCTTGCACTGGCGGCGCCAGTATTCGCTCGGCTTCAGCTTCATCAGGTCGCGGAAGCGGTCCTCGAACTCGAAATCCATGCGGTGCAGCGCATAGGCGAGCCAGCCGGCGCCACTCTCGCCGAACGACACGCGCAGGTTGGGATAGCGCTCGAAGACACCCGCTCCCATCATCCCGGCGATGATATGGATCAGCCCCATTTGGAACGCCGAGACGCCGGTGAACATCGCCGCACGGCGGACATGCGGCGCTTCCTGGCGGGCGCGCGGCGCGGTTGTCGGAAAGGTGTGGAAGTGGAGCGGCAATCGCACCTCGTCGACCGCCCGCCAGAACGGCTCCCAGTTCGGGTGCCACATCGGCTCCATGTCCCACGAGCACGACAGTTCGAGGCCTTTGAGCCCCATCTTGGCGACGCGATGGACTTCTTCCACCGCGAGATCGACGCTGCCATAGGGTAGGCAGGCGAGACCGATCTGGCGATCCGGGTAATGGCTGCAGAAATCCTTTAGCCAATCATTGTAGATGTGCAGAACCTCGTTTGAGGCCTCGCTTTCGTTTAGCTTGGACGCGGTGCCAAGGACCCCGTAGATCACCTCGGCATCGACGCCGTCCGCCTCCATGTCTTTCAGGCGCAAATGCGGGTCGCTGCAGCGGGTCTTGCCTTTCTTGGCGTCCTCATAGAGGCCGCGCGCCGCCATGATGTCGACGCGGACGTTTTGCCCCGGTACGTGCTTCGCGCCGCCCGGGCCGACGCCGTAGAGGAGGCCGAAATTGGCGCCGTTCTTGGCGACCCATTGGGGCCCGTCCGGCCCGTCTTCGACATAAGGCATGCGGTCCTTCAGCTCGCGCCTTGCGTTCTCGGTGAACAGTGTCGGCGGCATCCATGGCATGTCGAGATGACAATCGGCCGAGATTCTGCGGTATTGCATGGTTCTTCTCCGCTCTACGAAGGATCAAACCGACTGTACTCCCCCGGCAGCAGGATCTCCTAGCAATCACGCTTTTGCATACGCTGCGTTTTTGCCGATGCGACATGAACCGGATGCGTCCCTGCTACTGTCGTCCGCCTGAGCTTGCGTTTGCACGCGAAATAATGTAGAAGTCGAACGACATCAACTGAAGGTCGCACAAATGCGTTCCACTGGCGTCTTCGCCCTTTTTGCCCTGTCCTTGTTGCCGGCAACTGCGTTCGCCCAGGCGTCCCAGCAAGCAGCGGCTCCGCCGAACCCGACTTCTGTAAGTTCGCCACCGTCGTCCTCTGCCGGTCTTACCAAAGAGCAATACATCCAACGTGCCGAGCAACGCGCGGCGCGGCGGGCAGCAGCGCAATTCGACCGGATGGATGCGGACCACAACGGGGTCCTGGACCCGGCCGAGAGGCGAGCCTGGCGAAGCCAGCATCCGCGCGGTGCCGGATCGCGATCGGCCCAGTCGCCGACGCAATAATCCGTCTGCCGGCTCCGGCGAATCGCGGTAAGATGATCGACCGCGACCGAAAGGAACCGACAAATGGCGGACGTAGGAACACTGGAGAGTAGAGAAGCCTCGCAGACCGCGGCGATCCAGGTCGCCGCCCTCGACCATCTCGTGTTGCGGGTGGCCGATCTCGATCGGGCAATCAAATTCTACGGCGACGTGTTGGGCTGTCACGTCGAGCGTCGGCTCGAGGAACCCAAGCTCGTACAATTGCGCGCGGGCGCGTCGATGATCGATCTGGTGCCGGCCGGCGGCTCGCCGAAATCGGCGGACGTGGCGGGGCGGAACCTCGACCATTTCGCAGTGCGCATCGCCACCTTCGATTTCCCGGCGCTGGCGGCGCACTTGAAACGGCACGGAATTGCCGTCGGCGAGGTCCGGCGGCGCTATGGTGCAGAGGGCTACGGCTCCTCGCTCTACATCACCGATCCCGACGGCAACATCGTCGAGCTCAAGGGCCCCCCGGAAAAAGCCGAATAGCCACAGGACTCAGCGACCCACCCGCCACCGAGGGAGTGGTAGCGTGCTGGGTCGCATTCTGCTGACCAACGACGACGGCATCGCGGCGCCGGGCCTCGCGGTGCTCGAGGAGATCGCGTGCGAACTCGCCCGCGAGATTTGGGTCGTGGCGCCCGAGCACGACCAGAGCGGGGTCTCGCATGCCGTCAGCCTGCATCACCCGGTCCGGGTGACCGAACGCGGCCCACGCCGGTATGCGATAACGGGTACCCCCGGAGACTGCGCGGTGATGGGCGTGTGCCATCTGATGGGCAGCACCCCGCCGGATCTTCTGCTCTGCGGCGTCAATCGCGGCGCCAATCTCGGCATGGAGACGGTGTTTTCCGGCACCGTGGGCGGAGCGATGACCGGAATGATGCTGGGGATTCCATCGATCGCACTGAGCCAGGCTTGGACCGATCCGCTGCACGTCCGTTGGCCGACCGCCCGCACGCTGGGTCCCAGAGTCGTGCGGCAAATGCTGGCGATCGGCTGGGGTGATGCGACTTGCCTCAACGTCAACCTCCCGGACTTGCCAGCGGCCGATACCGGCCCGCTCACCCTAGCGCGGCAGGGTGTCGGGCTGCTCCAGGGAATGCACGTGGAGACGCGCACGGATCCGCGCGGGCTGACCTATCACTGGATCGGTTTCCGCCGCGGCCCGCGCGAGCAGGGACCGGAAAGCGACATTGAGGCTCTGCGCGCTGGCCGCGTTGTTGTCACGCCGCTGCGGTACGATCGGACTGACGAGGAGGCCTACCACGCGCTGGCAAAGGCGCTGCCGCGAGGATAGCGGGAATGTAAAGATGAGCGGCCGCGTATAATATCCAACTCCGTGTTCGGCGGGTCTTGGGAGGGACGACGCTGATGGCTTGCAATCCGAGGGAGGCGGCGCTGGCGCTGCACCGGTTCGGTTTCGGACCGCGTGCCGGCTCGATCGAGGCGATCGCGGACGATCCGCGCGGCGCACTCCTCGCCGAGCTGGAGCGACCGGGTATGGGGCAGATCGTCAGCGCAGATCTGCCGAGCAGCGGTGCGGCCAATCGCGCGGTCTTCGAGTACAACGCCGAGCGCGCTGCCAACGAGAAGCGGGAGCGGCTGCGCCGCGAGGCCGCCGCCCAGGTCGCGATGCAGGACGCCGGCGGGGAAGCCGCGATGGAGATGAAACCCGACGCCCGGCCTGCCGCCACCAGTCAGCCCGACGCGGTGCCCCTGCCACGACAGCTGTTCCGGAACGAAGCCAGAGCGCGCTTCGACGCCGCGATCAACGCCGAAATCGGGCTCGTCGAGCGTCTGGTTTGGTTCTGGTCGAACCATTTCTGTGTTAACGCCGACGCCACGGTAATGGCCGGCGGTTACGAGCGCGAAGCGATCCGTCCCCATGTCCTGGGCCGCTTCAGCGACATGCTGCTCGCGGCGGAAGGCCATCCCGCGATGCTGTTCTATCTCAACAACGAGCAGTCGATCGGTCCCGGGTCGGTCGCCGGCGTCAATCGTGACAGGGGCCTAAACGAGAATCTCGCCCGCGAAATCCTCGAATTGCATACGCTCGGTGTTCGCACAGTCTACGCGCAAGCCGACGTCACCAATTTCGCCAAGGTCCTCACTGGCTGGACCATATTGCCGACCGCGACAAACCCCGATCATGGCGGTGAGTTCGTCTTCCTGGGCCGCGCCCACGAGCCCGGCCCGCAAACGGTGATCGGCAACGTTTATCGCCAGGGTGGCATCGAGCAGGGACGCGCAGTCCTCGCCGACCTCGCGCGTCATCCTGCAACGGCGAAACATGTGGCGGCGAAGCTGGCGCGTCATTTCATTGCCGACGACCCGCCTGCGATGCTCGTCGATCGGATGACGCAACGCTTCCTTGACACAGACGGCGACCTCAAAGAGGTGGTTGCAGCACTGGTTGCGGCACCCGATTCGTGGATGCCGGAACAGGCAAAGATCAAGCGACCAAACGAGTGGATCGTGGCCGGGCTGCGGGTGACCGGGGAGTCGGGCGAAATTCCCCGCATCCTCCAAGCGGGCAACCTGCTCGGCGAACCCTTGTGGCGGCCGCCGGCACCGAAAGGGTTTTCTGATGACAACGCGGCGTGGCTCGACGGGTTGGGCCAACGTCTCGAGATTGCCAACGCTTTTGCACACCGCGAGGGCCTGGGTCATGATCCTGAAGCGGTCATGGACACGGCGATAGGGCCATTGGCCTCGGCGGAGACGCGCCGCGCTGTCACTGGCGCGGAGAGCAGGCCCCAGGCGCTGACAATGTTGCTGATGACCCCGGAATTCCTGCGGAGGTGATCATGGCACCGTACCTCCATGTTCCGACGCGCCGTGAGCTGCTTCTCGGCTCAGGCGCACTGTTCGCCTGGGCCTTCGTTCCCGGCGCGGCGGGCGCGGAGGGGCGCGACCCGCGTCTTCTGACCGTGGTGTTGCGCGGCGCACTCGACGGGCTTGCCGTCGTGGCGCCGGTCGGCGACCCCGATTGGCTCAAGCTGCGCGGCGACAAGGCGCTCGTACTCGACGGTCAGACGCCGGCGCTGCCGCTCGACGGCTTCTTCGCGCTGAACCCGGCGATGCCGAACCTCCACCGCGTGTACCAGGCAGGCCAGGCCGCGATCGTGCATGCAGTGGCCACGCCCTATCGTGAGCGCTCGCACTTCGATGGCCAGGACATCCTTGAAAGCGGACTGACGAAGCCGGGCGCTGTCGATACCGGATGGCTCAATCGCGCGCTTGTTGCGCTCGAGCCGGGTGAACCAGCCGATAAGCGTGGCCGGCAGGCCTTTGCTGTCGGACCTATAGCGCCGCTCGTCGTGCGCGGCCCGGCGCCGGTGCTGGCCTGGGTGCCGCCCCGGCTGCCCCCGATCGGCGACGAGACGACGATGCGTCTGCTCGATCTTTACCAACACACCGATCCGGCACTGGCGCGGGCGCTGGAGGAGCGCATCGGGCTCGCCGCAATCGCCCGCGCTGGTGGGATGGCCAGCGAACCCAATGATGCGCGCCCAGCGGGCCAGATCGGCGGGATCGAGCAAGTGCGTAAATACTTTGCCGAGGCTGCGGGCGCCGCCGCGAAATTCCTGGCGCGCGCCGAGGGTCCGAGGGTCGGTGCGCTCGCCCTGGATGGCTGGGACACGCATGTCAACGAAGGTGTGGTCAAGGGGCGGCTGGCGAATTTGCTCGGAGCGCTCGACGGCGCCATCGCCGAGATCGAGACGAGCATGGGCGATGCGTGGCGCGAAACGGCCGTCGTCTTCGTTACGGAGTTCGGCCGAACCGCCCGCATCAATGGCAATGACGGCACCGACCATGGCACGGCGACGATCGCAATCCTTGCAGGAGGCGCACTCAAAGGCGGTCGGGTGCTCGCCGACTGGCCAGGTCTCAAAGACGCCGATCTCTATGAGCGCCGCGATTTGCAGGCGACGACCGATCTCCGCGCAGTGTTGAAAGGG
>Ga0306921_10002147_pt1 | contig 19743 bp, 18 predicted proteins | sample sta12Cox44000080_FD_203760 | JGI IMG/M metagenome (GOLD analysis project Ga0306921, IMG submission 203760) | Lab enrichment of tropical soil microbial communities from Luquillo Experimental Forest, Puerto Rico - statoxic.12C.oxic.44.000.080 (v2)... | ecosystem: Environmental > Terrestrial >... | reverse complement strand
GGACGAGCGGGCCGGCGAGGCGTTCGAACAATTTCGCCGATTGCGAGCCGATGCCGGGGAGCGCAGTGACCGGCGCAAATAACTTGTCGAGGATGGCAGGACGCACAAAGCATCTCTATATCCCCAGCGGGCTACCGCCAAGGGCACAGCGAGTGACCTCATCATCCGAGATTCGCCGCAAGCGGCTGTTGTTCCGATCCTGGCATCGCGGCACGCGCGAAAGCGACTTGATCCTTGGACGCTTCGCCGATACCCACCTGGTCGGGTTTGACGAGGCGCAGCTCGATCGCTTCGAGACCCTGCTCGACTGCACCGACGCCGATATTTTTGACTGGGTCTCCGGCCGTGCCGCGATACCCCCGGAGCACGACCACGATATAACCCGCCTGCTTTTGTCCTTTTCGAGGGCGACGCCAACTAGATGAAGCACTGGTCGATTACTCCCTCCCCACCCCTCGGCGGGAGAGGGAAATGAGCGCAGTGCAAGATCTTGCCCGCTCGCTCGAACAGGGCCCGCGCGCTATCACGCTGTTTGGCGCACCCGATGGATATGACGCTGCGACAATCGGAAATTTTATTGGCCGGCGCTGGCTCCATGTCTGCCGCGACGATGGCAGAATGGCGCGTTTTGCGGCAGCGCTGGCGTTCTTTCATCCCGAGCTTGAAGCTCGGACCTTCCCCGCTTGGGACTGTCTTCCGTACGACCGGGTCTCGCCAAATGGCGAGATCGTCAGCCGGCGCATCGACACCCTGACCCGGCTTGCTACGGCGGCCCAAGATAGCGCCGCGCTCATCGTATTGACGACGGTCAACGCGCTGGTGCAGCGGGTACCTCCACGGTCGCTCTTTCACGGACGGGTTCTGACGTTGCGGGCGGGAGGTCGCATCGGCATCGACCGCCTGCAGAGCTTTTTTCGCAATAACGGGTACACCCGCACCGATACAGTACGCGAGCCTGGCGAATTCGCCATTCGCGGCGGGATCGTCGACCTTTACCCGGCCGGGGCCGCGGAGCCGATCCGGCTCGATTTTTTTGGTGACACACTCGAATCGGTTCGCAGTTTCGACGCTCTGAACCAACGCTCGACCGGCACGCTCGACGAGGTGGTGCTGCGGCCGGTCAGCGAGGTCTTGCTCGACGATGATGCAGTGCGGCGCTTTCGCTCGCGCTACCGCGAGCAGTTCGGCGCCACCGGCACCGACGACCCGCTCTACGAATCAGTCAGCGCCGGGCGGCGCTATGTCGGTATGGAGCACTGGCTGCCGCTCTATTACGAGCGGCTGGAGACTCTATTCGACTACTTGCCGGGGGCCGGGATCTCGCTCGACTACCAGGCCGAGGAAGTCCGCAGCCACCGGTTAGAGGCGATCGCCGATTCCTACGCGGCACGCCATAACATCAGCCCCGCGGCCCGTGCTGGCGCCCCGATCTATCGCCCAATTCGGCCCGATCAACTCTATCTCGATCCCAGCGAATGGCGGGCGGCGCTCCGTGGTCGCCCGGTCGTCCAGCTATCGCCCTTTGCGGCCGATCGCAGCGAGGGTGAGGCTTTCGACGCCGGTGGTCGCCCGGCGCATAATTTCGCGGCGGAGCGGGCGGACCCGAACGTCGTGTTGTTCGAGGCGGTGGGCGACTATCTCGAGGCCGAGCGCAAATCCGGCCGCAAAACAGCCGTGGCCGCATTCAGTCCGGGCTCCGCCGACCGGCTTCTGACGGTGTTACGCGAGCGCGGCGTCTCCGACTTGCGTCGCATCGCGGACGGCAGAGAACTGGAAAAACTGCCGGGCTCTGCCGTCGGTCTCGCCGTGTTGCCGGTAGAGCAAGGCTTCGCGACCGATGCGCTGGTTCTACTCGGCGAGCAGGACATTCTCGGCGACCGGCTGGCCCGCACGGCGCGGCGGCGTCGCAGCCTCGATCAATTCATCGCCGAGGCGACGGCACTGACGCCAGGTGATCTTGTCGTCCACGCGGATCACGGGATCGGCCGCTACGAGGCGCTCGAAACGATCGACGTCGCTGGCGCGCCGCATGATTGCGTGCGCGTGCTCTATGCCGGTGACGACAAGCTCTTTATCCCGGTCGAGAATATCGAGGTCCTGTCGCGCTTTGGTTCGGAAGACGCCGGCGTACAGCTCGATCGCCTTGGTGGCGTCGCCTGGCAGTCGCGCAAAGCCCGAGTCAAACAGCGCATCCGTGACATTGCCGGCGAGCTGATCCGTGTCGCCGCGGAGCGCCAGCTGAGGCCGGGGGACGTTTTGCAGCCGCCGGAGGGGATTTACGAGGAATTCGCCGCCCGCTTCCCGTATCCCGAAACCGAGGACCAGCTGAACGCGATCGCCGACACGCTTACCGATATGGCTTCGGGCAAGCCGATGGACCGGCTGATCTGCGGTGATGTTGGGTTTGGCAAAACCGAAGTGGCGTTGCGCGCCGCCTTTATCGCGGCCATGGCCGGCTCGCAGGTGGCAATGGTCGTGCCCACGACATTGCTCTCGCGGCAGCATTTCCGCAGTTTTACCGAGCGCTTCGCCGGGCTGCCACTGCGGATTGGGCAGCTCTCGCGGCTGGTCCCCGCCAAAGTGGCGCGCGACGTGAAAAAGGAAATCACCGAAGGGCGGATCGATATCGTCGTCGGCACCCACGCGCTGCTCGCCAAAGATGTCCGGTTCGCCCATCTCGGCCTTCTGATTATCGACGAAGAGCAGCATTTCGGCGTCGCGCAGAAGGAGAAATTGAAGCAGATCAAGGCCGATGTGCATGTCTTGACGCTGACCGCGACCCCGATCCCGCGCACTCTGCAGCTGGCGCTCTCCGGTGTGCGCGAGATGAGCATCATCGCGACACCGCCGGTCGACCGGTTGGCCGTCCGGACCTTTGTGATGCCTTACGACCCCGTGACAATCCGCGAAGCGATCATGCGCGAGCGCGACCGCGGCGGTCAGATCTTCTACGTCGTACCGCGGATTGCGGATCTCGACGAGGTGCGCGAAGGCCTTCGTGAGACGGTGCCTGAGATCAAATACGCCGTCGTGCACGGCCGCATGGCACCCTCCGAACTCGAAAACGTCATGACTGCGTTCGACGAACGCGCTTTCGACCTCCTGCTCTCGACCAACATCATCGAATCAGGGCTCGACATTCCATCCGCCAATACAATGATCGTGCATCGCTCCGACATGTTCGGTCTGGCCCAGCTCTACCAACTGCGCGGCCGGATCGGGCGCAGCAAGATCCGCGGCTATGCCTACCTGACCTTGCCCGAGCGCAAGAAGCTCGCTCCGACGGCGCTACGCCGGCTCGAAGTGATGCAGACCCTCGACACATTGGGTGCCGGGTTTCAGCTGGCGAGCCATGATCTCGACATCCGCGGCGCTGGAAACCTATTGGGCGACGAGCAATCGGGTCACATCCGCGAGGTCGGCATCGAGCTCTACCAGCATCTGCTGGAAGAGGCGGTCGCTGCCGCTCGGACCGAAGGGGGTGACCAGGTAGCGGCCGAGGAATGGAGCCCACAGATTACGATCGGCACGCCGGTTCTGATCCCCGAAGACTATGTCCCCGACCTCGGGGTACGCCTCGGGCTTTACCGCCGCATTGCCGGCCTTCTCGACCGTCGCGAGATCGACGGGTTTGCCGCCGAGCTGATCGACCGCTTCGGGCCACTGCCGCCGGAGGTGGAGAACCTTCTTGAAATTATCGCCATAAAGCGCTCTTGCCGCGAAGCCGGCATCGAAAAGCTCGAAGCCGGACCCAAGGGTGCCGTCATCTCGTTGCGCGACAACCGCTTTGCCAACCCGGCGGGGCTTGTCGACCTGATCCAGCGCAATGCCGGCACCCTGAGAATCCGCCCCGATCAAAAGATCGTCTATCTGCGCAATTGGGAAGACGCGAAGGCGCGCCTCACCGGAGTCGCTAAATTAGCGCAGGCATTGGCGAAGATTGCCCGCAACTCAGGGCGCGGCGCCGATGCACCAGCTCCGATCGCAACACCTTCGGTTGCAACGCGGGCGACAGCGCGCCGGGCGTGATGGCACAAGACTGATTCCCGGTTTTTCCCGCCGAAACGGGAATTTTCCGGAATTATGCAGCAGACACCCCCGCGGCTTAAGTGCGTTTGCTACCTAATACTGGAATTTTAAGGGTCCTAATCGGGAATTAAATCGGCCGAACGGAGAATTGCGGTTTGGGGCCGCCTCCTCACTCAGGCACGATCGTAGGCTTACCGGAAAAATCGGTTTTTTGTGAGGCGAGGCAGCGGCCCGAGCGCTGCTTGCCGAAAGTGCATAGCAACGATATGGGTTCTCGTCTCACGCTTGGCGGCTTCGGCCCGAGAGTGGTGATAGGGAATGCCGGGCAGCCGTGCGTCGGTCTTTGGTGAGGCGGAGGATTTTCAGGCGGGGCTGAGCGGCGACGGGGTCACCGGGCTGCTGGTTACTGGCCGCGGCCAATTCCGGGCGCGGATGACCGAGATCGGGCTCGAACACTTGCGGCTTGTGGCTGTCGAGGAGGCGCAATCGCGGATCGCGTTTGTTAGAGTCCCGGCAGACACAGTGCTTGTCGCATTTCCGGCCGAGCGAGGGCCGTCACCCGTCTGGGGCGGGATCGAGATCCGAACCGGAGAACTCATAACGCTCGGCCCGGGTGAGCGGGTGCACGCGACAACCGTGGGCCCCTGCCACTGGGGCGCCGTTCGGGTCGGGGAACAACAGCTTGCCGATTATAGTCGCGCCCTGAGTGGAACTGGGATTGTCGTCCCGCCTGCGGCAAAGTGGCGACCGCCGCGTGCGATCGCGAGACAATTGCTCGACCTCCACCGCGCCGCTATCCGCATGGCGCAAGCACGGGCGGGAGCATTTGCCGATATGCAGGCGGCGCACGGGCTGGAGCAGCAATTGCTGCACGCGCTGATCGAGTGCCTGTCACAGGGCGCGGAAGAAGAAACGGCAACCAGCCGCCGCCATCGTGACGTCCTTGCACGGTTCGAGGATCTGCTCGCGGTCGAACCGCCCCTGCCCTTGACGAGCATCTGCGCGTCGCTCGGCGCCTCCGAGCGCCTCTTGCGCGCGTGCTGCAAGAAGCATTTGACGATGGGCCCGAGCAGCTACCGCCGCCTCCGCGCAATGCAGCAGATGTACCGCACTCTGCGAAGCGGAAGCCCCGACGCAAGCAGCGTCGCCGAAGTAGCAAGGCGACATGGCTTCAACGGTCTCGGCCGTCTCGCCACCAATTATCGCGCTCTATACGGCGAACTGCCCTCTGCCACATTGCGGCGAGCTTCGTGCCCCAGCCTGGCGGAGCTTAGTCGGGGGAGACGTATTAAACTTTCGTGACGGCATTGACCTGTTTCAACGAAGGGGCGATCGTCCCCCTTGGATTTTAAGCACATTTTCGTCTTACTCGCCCGTCGAGCGTCAAATGCCATCGAGCGCGGTTCGTACCTTCACCGACCCTGACGACTTTGCGGCGTCGATCCGGGCGTCAACGGCGGAGGTGACCGTTACCGAGCGCGGGCAGTTCGTGGCTAAGCTCACCTGGATCCGTCTGCATCGGCTGTGGATGCAGGGGTTCGGGGAGAATCTGCCCAGGACTTTGCACTCTGCCGTTGCCACCGAGCGCGCTATCATCAGCTTCCGTACACACCCAGGACCAAGCATACTCTGGAGCGGTGCCGAACTGCGATCGAGCAATATCATACGACACGTGGAGGGTGAAAACGCCTTTCAGCGTTCATTCGGCGCCACCTGTTTTGGCTCCATGTCACTGCTGGTGGCAGATATAGTTTCGGCCGGGGTAGCGATTGCTGGACTTGACCTGACACCCCCGAAAGATCCGCTGTTCCTCACCCCTCCGCCATCCGCAATGGCAAGGCTCCAGCGGCTACATGCGGCGGCCGGAGATTTGGCAGAGAACGCTCCGGAACTCATCGCCAATCCCGACTCGGCGCGTGGGCTGGAGCAGGCGCTCACCGAGGCGATGATCGATTGCCTCGCGTCTAGCGATGCTCCTAAGAGCAGTTTGGCGCAAGGGCAGCACGCAATCATCATGCGGCGTTTTCGCAGGGTCGTGGAAGAGAACGCGGAGCAGCCGCTCTACATCCCGGAGATCTGCAGGGCAATCCGGGTTCCAAGCCGAACATTGCGCATGGTCTGCCAGGAGCATCTGGGAATGGGGCCAAAGCGCTACCTCCTGCTCCGCCGCATGCATCTGGTGCGACGGGCGTTGCGCGAGGCAACACCGGGGACGACTTCGGTGACCGAGGTCGCGACGCGCTATGGCTTCTGGCAGCTCGGCCGGTTTGCCGGCGAATACCAAGCTCTGTTCGACGAGCCCCCTTCCGCTACGCTTCGTCCCAAATAGGGGCATCCTTCTGCCGAAATTGCATAGTCGGCCCGAAGAGCAGATGCCTACGGTTGACGCTCAGGCGAAATTCGCCCGCTAGCCCAGCGGCATTCGGAGACCGTGCCATGAGGATTGACCTGACAGCCGCGGCGCGGGTTGTCCCGCTGACCGCGTTACTATTGGGCGCTTGCGTATCCCAAAGCACTTACGACAAGCAGACCGCGGAATTGCAGCAGTCGCGCGCCCAGGCGGCCGCAGAGCAGTCGCAGATTGCGAAGATGCAGCAGGAGCAGAAATGGGTCGTCGCCGGCGACATGCTGTTCCCGGAAGGCGGCTATCAGCTCAGCGCCAATGGCAAGCAGGCGCTCAACCAATACGTCCCCAAGCTGCAAAACCTGCAGGACGCTAAAGTCGTCGTCTACGGCTATACCGACAATCTGCCGATCGGCCCCTCGCTGAAGCAACGGGGCATTGCCAACAACATCGACCTATCCTCGCGCCGGGCCGACGACGTCGTGGCGTATCTCACCTCGCAAGGCGTCAACCCAAGCATGATCTCGGCTAAGGGCTTTGGCGACACGCATCCCGTCGCTTCGAACGATGCGCCCGACGGCCGTTCGAAAAACCGGCGCATCGAGATCGTGCTGGAGGGCCCTGGCGCATAAGGCCCGAGAGGGCTCGCCACGCGGCATCCCATTATCAAACGAGAGGAACCTGTCTTCTTACTTCAATGGGGGTTACGCAATGAGACATAAACTTTTCAACAGGCTGCTCGGCAACGTTGCCGTTGGGGTATTGCTGACTGTCGCGGCGGCGCAGGTCGAGCCGGCGCAGGCACAGCAGCAACGGCCCAACATCGTCATGCTGATGACGGACGACACCGGCTGGAACGATTTCGGCGCCTATTCGGGCGGTGGGGCAGGCCTCGGCCATCCGACGCCGAATGTCGATCAAATCGCCAGGGAAGGGGCTGTCTTCACATGCTGGTACGGCCAGGCGAGCTGCACTGCCGGCCGTGCCTCGTTTCTGACCGGGCGCTATCCAATCCGCTCGGCTCTGTCGATCGTGGTGGCCCCGGCTGACGAGAACTATCTCCGGCCTGAGACGCCGACGATCGCCGAATTCTTCCGGAAAAACGGCTACACGACGTATTTCTCCGGCAAGTGGCATATGGGTGACAAGCCCGAGGCGTATCCGATCGCGCACGGCTTCGACGAGATGAAGCAGTTCGCCGCCTACTATGCCGGCGTCTATGCCTACAACGACACGTCAAAGTATTTCCATCCTTGGTTCCCGTCCTATAACCCACAATACAATCAGATGTACGACAGCGTCGTAAATCTGGGTGAGTGGCAAGGGACCGCCGGGCAGCCAGCCCAAAGAGTCGGCACGATCACTTATGACTCACTGGCGACCTTTGACGTTCGCCAGACTGACTCCGCTGTCGCCTATATCCAGCAACACGCGCATAGCGGCAAGCCGTTCTTTATGGATGTCAACTACATCAAGATGCACAACCCGACTAACGCGGCGCCGGAGTTCGCCGGCAAATCGCACCTCGGCGACTACTCGGATTCGCTGATGGAGCTCGATGCCGATATCGGCCGGGTCATGACGGCGCTGCGCAACGAGGCGCCCAACACGATTGTCGTCGTCACGGCCGACAACGGCGCGTGGCTCGACGCCTACCCCGATGCCGGCACTACGCCGTTCCGCGGCGAAAAAGGCAGCCCATTCGAAGGGGGCTGGCGCGTGCCGGGCATTATGTGGTGGCCCGGGCACATTCCCGCAGGCGCGCATTACGACGAGATGATGTCGCATGTCGATGCCTGGTCGACCTTGGCCGCGATGGCCGGCATAACCCCGCCCGCGCACGGCGAGATGCAAGACAATAACGGCAAGCCGATCTACTTCGACAGCATCGACAACAGCGCGTATATCCTCGGGAAAGCTCAGCACTCGGCACGGAACTCGTGGGTCTATATCGACGGCGAGACCTTTCAGGGTGCGCGCGCCGACGTTGGCGGCGATCCCAACGAGCCCTGGGTGCACATCGCCTGGAAGTACCTCTACACGGCCAAGGACTCGTGGCTTGGCTCGGAGGCGAACCTGGGTGCCATCGGCGCGACCTACAATCTAACTATGGATCCCTATGAGAAATACGACATGACCTTCAATGGGGCTGCGCCGACCCGAGTATTGTCGTCGTCACCCGGTAAATACTCGGGGCAGGACAACGGCTGGGTCTTGTCATTGATCGAGCCGGTGATCATCGACTTCGACAAATCGATCATCAAATACCCGAACATCAAACGCTACCCCGGCGGCGCCTCGAACGACCTGGTGCCTAACCTTCAGCACCCCGAGGACCCCCTGCCCTTGCTGAAAGGCTCGCCGGGAATGAAAGTCCACGGCGGCGGCGGCGGCTGACCGTGCTCGCTGTGGATCGAGAAGAGAGGGCGGCTTCGGCCGCCCTCGTCCGAACCAGGAGCCGACGGATGAGGCGGTTTGCTGGGATGATACTGGTCGCCGTGTTATCGACGAGTAGTGTTGCCGCCGCGCTCGCCGATCCGCCGCCGCGCAATGTTCCGACGCCAGACAGTGCGAAGGTTATAGCGTTGCGATGGTATACACAGATGCAAGCGGGCCAGCTCGACCGCACGCAGCTAGCCGCCGCATACAGCGCCCAATTGTCGGACGACGCGGTCAGCGAGATGTCCCATAAAGTCAGCTTATACGGAGCGGCGCCGACGAGCGCGCAAATACTGCAAAGCCGAACAATAGCGGACCAGAAATTTTACTTGGTGAAACTGATCTTCCCGCGCGGCGACGCGGCCAGCCTTCTGATCGGCTTCGATGCACAGGGCAAGATCACCGGCATCGATTTTGTGAGTATGGCAGGAGATTGACCGGCAACAGAAGGCGGGAGCTTTCGCCGATATGACAAAGGCTGCGTTTCATCGTACCGTCCCGTCGAGCAAAGCCAGTCTTTTTGGGACTCCATCAACGGCCGGCTGCTCCGCTGTAAATACTCCACGGGGCGCCTGCTTTTTGCTTTGCCGCGGCGATGACGTAAAATCGCTTCTGTCGCGGCGCACCGTTTGGCGTGTACCTAGATCCGCAGCGATGTCACCGCCAGAGCCCGGACAAGAAATCGCCAGGCAGGCGTGCCGAAGTTTGAGGGAGTAGAAGCCGAGCGCAGGAGACGATCAGATGTTTGAGAGCGAGAGGATCATTGGGACCGGCGGGCTAGCCGCTGCGATCTTGCTAGGCGCGATGGTCTTGGTAACCGCACTGTCGTCTGACGCTCTCGGAGCGCAGCACGCCGCAGCGAACACGGCGTCTGCTCGCGGCGAAGAGACTGCTGCCTCGCCAAAAGTACACGAGTTCATAACGTTGCTCGCCGACCCTGGCATTCAAAAATGGCTGAAGGAAGAGGACGAGAAAAAGTCTGCCGCCGAATCCAGTAAGGGTGCCGCGGATCAATCGGTGTCGCACTACTTTGCTTCCCGGCTGAGTGCGATCCGCGAGCACATTTATGCGTTGGCCGGCACGCTTCCCGACTTACCCAACCAGTTCGAGCGTGGCTTCGGCCTTCTCCAGGCGGAGATCCCGCGTCGCGGAACGGTCGTGCTGCTCGTCTTGGTGTTTGCGGGCTTGGGCTACGGTGTGGAGTGGCTGTTTCGCAAAGCGACGCAGAAGACACGTCAGCGGCTTGACGGCCTCCCTATGGACACGGTGAACGACCGCCTACGCCTCGTCGCCGCGCGACTTGCCTTTGCTTTCGGTGTCGTATTGGCTTTTGCCCTCGGCAGTGTCGGGCCCTTTTTGGCGCTCGATTGGCCGCCGCTACTTAGCGAGATGGTATTCGGCTATCTCGTCGCTTTCCTTGCCACCCGGATCGCGGTCGTCGTCGCCCATTTTCTGCTGTCACCCGAGGCCGAGCGCTTCCGCATCATCCCAATGGATACTCTGGCGGCGTGCTTCTGGTCCCGACGGCTCGCGATGTTCGTTGGCTGGTTCGCCTTCGGTTGGGTCACTGTTGGCCTCCTGACCACGCTTGGCTTCTCGATGGAAGGGCGCCAGCTTGTCGCCTACGCTCTTGGCCTCGGCCTTCTCGCAATTGCGTTGGAATCCGTATGGCGTCGGCCGGTGGCGTTGAGCGACGCCACCGAAACGCCGTCATCAAAAACACACCGCCTCGGCCGCGGCGCGCAGAACGCGATACTGTCGGTCGGGATTGTGCTGCTGTGGGCTTTTTGGGTGTCACGAGCCATGCCTGGTTTCTGGCTCATCGCGGTGATCATCATCCTTCCGCTCGCGATCAGTATTACCCAGCGCGGGGTCGAGCACCTGCTCCGACCGCCCGGTTTGGCCGAGGCCGCCGAAGGACCGCCCAGCGTCATCGCAGTCTGCTTGGAACGAGGGATTCGAGCGCTCTTGATCATTGGCGCTGTGGCGGTGCTCGCCTGGGGCTGGGGTATCGACGTCGTCCATATTGCTGGGCAAGACACTTGGTTTGCCCAGATCGTCCACAGTGTGCTGAGCGCGGTCGTCATCCTGCTGGGCGCCGATGTCCTGTGGCACACGATGAAGACGGCGATCGATCGCAAGCTGGTCGAGACCGCTGATCTGGGTCAGCCAAACACTGACGAGGCGCGCCGACGAGCACGGCTGCACACCCTTCTTCCGATCTTTCGCAATATCCTGTTCTTTCTGGTCGTCGCCGTCGCTGTGATGATGGCGTTGGCGGAAATGGGCGTGCAGATCGGACCACTGATCGCAGGCGCGGGCGTCGTTGGCGTGGCGGTTGGGTTTGGCGCGCAGACTTTCGTCCGCGACGTCATCGCTGGTATGTTCTATTTGCTCGATGACGCTTTTCGGGTCGGCGAGTACATTGTGGCCGGCCGCTACAAGGGCACCGTCGAAAGCTTCAGCATTCGCTCGGTTAGGCTGCGGCATCACCGCGGCCCGGTGTTCACCGTGCCGTTCAATCTATTGGGCGCGGTCGAAAACATGAGCCGCGATTGGGTCATCGACAAGATCTCGATCGGCGTCACCTATGACAGCGACCTGACCCTCGCCAAGAAGCTGATCAAGCAGATCGGACTGGATCTCGCCAAGGACCCCGAATTCGCCCCGCTGATCATGGAGCCGTTGAAGATGCAGGGGGTCGACGAGCTCGGTGATTACGCGATCCAGATCCGGGCCAAGATGATGACTGTGCCGGGCGAGCAATTCATCATCCGGCGTCAGGCCTATGCGATGATCAAAAAAGCGTTCGATGAGAACGGCATCAAATTCGCCTTCCCCACCGTGCAGGTGGCAGGCGAAAGCGACGCTGTTACCGCCGCCGCGGCTCGGCGGGCCCTCGAATTGACCCAGCCCGCGGCGGCCGAGTAACGGCGCCGAACCTTTTGCTGAAATTGCATAGCCTGCTATCTCGCCAGCCGCGAGATTTCGTTCCGACATTGGGCGCCCGTCTAGGGGACAGGCCGAGGAGAGGAGAGTTCGCCGATATGACAGAAGCTGCGTTTTGCCGTACCGTCCCGCTGCTCAAAGCGACGCTTGTGGCGGCTGTGCTCGCGACGGCCGGCTGCTCAGGTTTAATGAATGCTCCAACTGCGCAGAGCATCGCGGGGCTGCCGCCCTCGGGCAGCGTGACGATCACCGAGGACTTCGTTGCCGGCCTAGGCGGCGGCAACGGCACCCTCGAGTATCAGGGGCGAACCTATCCCTTCAAAGTACTCGGCACTGTTGCGGGTCCCGGTGGCGGGGTTGAGAAAATCACCGCCTCCGGCCCAGTCTACAAGCTCGCCAGTGTCGCCGATTTTGCGGGCAGATACACGCAAAGCACCGGCAAGGCCGGTTTCAGCTCTTCGGGGAGCAGCGATTTGTGGTTGGAGAACAACGCCGGCGTGATTATGCACCTGCAAGGTGCCAGCAGCGGCGCAATGCTGACCCTCGGAAAAGACGAGATCTTCATTCGGATGGATCAGTAATCTATGGTGGGCGGCCGACCACGGTTCGCACCGCGGCTCTTATCTATCCATCATCCTATCATCCAACTGGGGAGACCCGAAGCAATGACATATGGTTTGAAACGCAGTGTCCTGATGTTCCCGCTCATGGCGTCTGTCCTCCTCTCCGCCTGCGTCTCGCAGAGCAAATACGACGAACTCCAAGCGCAATATCAAAAGGCGCAGCAGCAAAATGCGGCGTTGTCGAACCAGGTTGCCGCCGATAAGGCGCAGATCTGCCGCCTGCAAGGAGCGATCAAGTACACCGTCAACAGCGATTTGCTATTCCCATCGGGCGGCTATCAGATGAGCGACCGAGGGAAGCAGATTATCGCTAGCTTTGCGGCGAAATTGGCACCGACGCAGCAGAACAAGATCCTGGTGAGTGGCTATACCGACAACGCCCCGATCGGTCCGGCATTGGCGCGGCAGGGCATCACCTCAAACGAGATTCTGTCGCAAAAACGTGCCGAAGACGTAATGACATACATCATCTCGCAGGGCGTCAACCCCGACCTCATCTCGGCGCAAGGGTTCGGTGACTCAAATCCGGTTGCTCCGAACAACACGGCGCAGGGCCGCGCGCAGAATCGCCGTGTCGAGCTGTCGCTTGCCGGGTCCAACTGCTGAAGGTGCAGCCTTATGCGACGGGCTTGCGCGCTGCCATGAATTGAATATCGCGCTGCGCGCAAGCCTCGAAGCCCTGTTCGGCGAAGGGCGGCCTATCGGGCCTCTGACAAGCGAGAGGAGCGAAAATGAGCGAACGAAGTCCCAGCCGAGTTGTCTTCATCGTTGGAATGCTAGGGGCCCTTTTCTTTGGGTGCACCCAACCCGATCCGAACACCGCGGCGGGTCGTTCGGACATCGCGGGCCAGCAATGTGCCCTCTGCATCGCGCGGAACCCCGGCGACTACGATGCGTGCCATGCAATCTGCGTACAACGCGTCGAGGACGAATCTGCGTATCTGAAGGCGATCGGACGGTAATGAGGCGAGCCGGTTATCTCGGTGGAGGCTTATCGATGACGATCAACTCTGTCATTGCGTGCTCGGTGGTAATCGCCGCACTCGCTGCCGCGCAAGGCGCGGCGGCGCAGAACAAGCCGGCTGCTCCCAACGCTCCACCTGCGGCTGCCACGAATGCCGCTGCGCCCGCGGTAGCACCGCAGGCCGATCGGCTGATCAAGGAGATGAGCGCCTATATCGGCTCGGCCAATGAATTCACCTTCCATGCCGATGTCTCCTTCGATCATGTCTTGCCGTCGGGCCAGAAATTGCAGTTCGCGGCGGCCGAGGAAGTCGTATTGAAGCGGCCGGGCGGGCTCTATGTCGAATGGAACGGCGATCTCGGCTCCCGGCAGTTCTGGTATGACGGCAAATCGGTCACACTCTACGATCCGGCCATGCCATTCTATGCGAGCGACACCGCACCCCCCGAGCTCGACGCTATGCTGGGGCAGCTGGTGCCGAAATTGGCCTTCTCGCCGCCGCTCGCCGACCTCCTCTATCATGATCCCTACAAGACCGTGCGCGGCAGTATCCAATACGGCTTCGATCTCGGTCAGGGGGATGTGAATGGCAGGAATTGCCACGCCCTGGCCTTTGTCGAGAAGGATATCGACTGGCAGATCTGGATCGAGAACGGGCCGCAGCCAACCCCGTGCAAGCTTGTGATCACCTATAAGAACCAGCCCTCGCAGCCGCAATTCACCGCCGTCTTCAGGGATTGGGACTTCGCGCCGCGGATCGATCAGGCGGTGTTCACACCCGAACTGCCGCCGGGGACCGAGAAAATCCCATTCGCGACGGTCACAGCGGCGAAGTAGGACCAGGAGGGAGACCGATGAGCGAGCAAGCCATGACGGGAAGGAGACTGGCCGGCACGCTATTGGCTGGCGCCGCGATCGCCAGTTGCCTTGCGCTCGGGGCCGAGCAGGTCGGCGCATTCGGCTTTCGCGGTGGCGGCGGCTTTGGCGGTTTTCATGGAGGTGGCGGTTTTGGTGGCTCCCATGGCGGAGGTTTCCAACGCGGCAGCTTTGGGGGAGGCGGCTCGCGCTTTGGCGACAGCAGTTTTGCCGACCGCAGCCGCGATTCTGGCTTTGGCCAAGGCGGCTTTGGCAATGTCCACAGCGCCAGCAACTTCTCCGATCACGCCGACACTTACCGGCAAAGCCACCCCGAATACCAACACAATACCAGCCAGTTCCAGGAATCCCATCCGGAGGCGCGGCAAAACGCATCGCAGTTCGATCAGTCGCATCCTGAAGCGCGGCAAAACGCGTCGCAGTTCGAGCAATCGCACCCCGAGGCAAAGCAAAACGCCTCACAGTTTGAACAATCCCACCCACAAGCGCAGCAAAGCGCGTCCCAGTTTCAGCAAAACCATCCCGACGCGAAGCAAAATGCGTCGCAGGTCGAGCAGAACCGTACCACCGAGGCCAACCAGCTGCAGCAGAACCGCTTCAACGAAGCCAATCAATTGCAGTCGACCCGCTACGGCGAGGCGAGCACTCTGCAGAGCAACCGAGAGAACACCTGGAACAATTACAACGGCAACTGGGGCGGCTACTACTCAGGCCTTGGCGGTGTTGCCGCAGGCTTGGCGATCGGCGCCACGATCGCGGCATTGCCGGCCGCGGTCGCGGCAATTTCCGTCGCCGGCAGCTCGTATTACTATGGCAATGGCGTCTATTACGCGCCGCAAGGAGGGCAGTACACGGTTGTGCCGCCGCCGCAAGGGGCGGTCGTGTCGACCCCGCCGCCCTCCTGCTCGACAGTTTATGTCGGGTCCTCGACAGAGCTCGATTGTGGCGGTGCGTTCTACGCACGGGTCGAGAACGGCTACAAGGTCAGCCCGCCGCCGATCGGATCGACGGTCACGACACTGCCGAACGGTGCCGTCAATGAGAACATCAAAGGGACGACCTACTTCGCCTTTGGTGGTGCCTACTACCGGCCGTTCTATAGCGGCAGCAGCGTCATCTATGAGGTCGTCGCAAAACCGGCATGATACCTACGCCAGTGGCTAGGGGGTTCGGCAATGTCATTAAGGGGCAAAGTTGCCATTGTCACCGGCGGCAACAGTGGGATCGGCCAGGCGATAGTTCTCGAACTCGCTCGGCTGGGTGCCAAAATCGTTATCGATTATGTGTGCCATCCGGAGGCGACCGAGGCACTCGAACAGCAGGTCGCCAAACTCGGTGATCGGTCGATTGGCGTCGAAGCCGACGCGAGCAGTCTCGCCGATTTGCAGATGCTTATCGACAAGGGAGTGAGCGCGTTCGGTCAGCTCGACATCATGGTGAACAATGCCGGCGTCGAAACGCGCACGTCGATCCTCGACACCACCGAAGACCAGTATGACAGAGTCATGGCGATCAACCTCAAGAGCGCCTTCTTCGGCACGCAAATCGCGGCCAAACAAATGATCAAGCAAGGTAACGGCGGCCGCATTATCAACATCACCTCGGTGCACGAGGATTGGCCGATGCCCGGCAACACCGCGTATTGCCTCTCCAAAGGCGGCATGCGCATGCTGACGCGTACCGCCGGCGTCGAGCTTGCCAGACACAACATCCTTGTTGTCGGAGTCGGGCCCGGTGCGGTGGCAACCCCGATCAACCTCGCGACGACGAACGATCCGGCCAAGCTCGCGCGTCTCGATGCAGCGATACCGCTAGGGCGCATGGCGCGCCCGGAAGAGATCGCCAGCGTCGTCGGCTTCGTCGCTGGAGATGGCGCGAGCTATCTGACGGCAACGACGATCTTCGCCGACGGCGGCATCATGCAGAGCAGCGTCGGTCTGTAGCGCGCCGTGAGTGCTATCTCGATCGGCTTAATCGTGTTTGCGCTGGTATTTGGGAGCGCGCTGTTCGCCATGTTTGTACGCGAAGCATTGCCCGAGCATCACTTAAGCACGGAATCGAAGGATGTCGTAAAGCTCGGGGTCGCGCTGATCGCAACGATGTCCGCGCTCGTTCTCAGTCTGCTGGTTGCCTCGGCAAAGAGCGCCTTCGATACGCGAAGCAACCAACTGGTCCAAGCCTCCGCCGATATCATCCTACTCGACCGCGCTTTAGCCCGCTACGGGCCGGAGACAAAGGATGCACGGTCTTTGCTCCGGGACTCGGTCGCCACCGTGGTGGAACGATTTTGGCCAGCCGAGGGCACGCGGCCTATATCGATTGACCCAAACGCACAGCCGGTCGAAGCTCTCGCGGTCAAAATCGAGGAGCTGTCGCCGCAGAACGACATGCAGCGCTCGCTGCGAAGCCAAGCGCTGACGACGGCGCAGGACGTAGGGCGCACGCGCCTGCTGCTGTTCGAAAATTTGGGCAGCTCCATCCCCCTACCGTTCCTGGTGGTCCTGGTGTTCTGGCTGTGTATCATCTTCGCAAGCTTCGGTCTCTTCGCTCGGCGCAACGCTACCGTAATCGCTGTTCTTTGTGTCTGTGCGCTGTCCGTCGCCGGTGCGATTTTTCTGATCCTCGAGCTCGACCGGTCGTTTGAGGGGCTGCTTCAAGTTTCCGGCGCTCCGCTGCGCACGGCGCTGGCCCGGCTCGGTCGGTAAGGAGAAAGCGGATGGGAAGCGCGCCTGCCGTAGCGACGTCGCGGCGTCGTTCGTGTAACCTGACATGGCTGAAGCGCGAATCAGGAGACAGCAGATGAGGAGCGCACCTGTTCTCGACAGTCACGAGCCAGCTGAACTCGAGGCACCGGCGGAACCAAATGCCGGATCCGGCGGATTTGCACGCCGAGCGGGCGCATTCTTGCTACGCGAATTTCTCGAAATGATACCGCCGACGATCTTCTTTTTTATCGGCTTCAACCTGATCGTGCTGACGACGAACCTGCTCCTTGCCGATTACGGCGAGGCATTCGCCAGCTTTCTGATCGTTACCGCCGGGGCGCTCGTTGTGGGAAAAGCGGTGCTGGTCGCCAACGCGATACGCACGATCCGGCGCTATGATCGCGCGCCGCTGATCCGCCCGATCCTATACAAGACGGTGTTTTATTGGGCCATTGTGTTTATTGCCCGCTTGCTCGAACACTGGATCAAGTTCTGGCTGGTCGAACACCATCCGCTCGGCACCTTTTTGCCGCACATGGTGGCAACCTTTGACTGGCATCGCTTCGCCGCGATCCAGATTTGGATATTCGTCCTGTTCTTGATCTATGTCACAGCGACCGAGCTCAATCATCTGTTTGGCGAAGGCGAACTGGGACACATCCTGTTTACCAGCCGGCCGTCGGAACTCCCGCTGAACCGGCGGCAACGGATCCTCGAACTGGTCAAGCTGAGCAAGCTGGCCGACGCCCATTCGATCGACGAATTCCGCGATCCGGCCACCGCCGCGCACACCCAGTTGGTCGATATTGTGAGTCGGCTTGCTGTTAGACCGAGGCCGCTTTCCTCGAGCAACTGACGGCGCTGTACTCGGACGATGGTGAGGATAGAGGGGTGTGGGTGCCTATGGTCTTCGAGTTGAGTTATGGGGACATCGGCATTCTCTTCTTTCTCACGCTTGGACCGCTCAAGGCGATCCTGCCGTTCGCCCGGGCGACGCGCGGAACCGAGCCTGCTTTTCGGCGAACCGTGGCGCGGCAAGCCGTAATGGTCGCCACGGTCATCGTTCTTTGCGTTGCGTTGCTCGGACCGTTCGTTCTGACGAACTGGCATGTCTCTCCGCCGGCGATTTCAATTACCGCCAGCATCATCCTCTTTTACCAGGCGCTGCGGATTATCATGCAGACGCCACCAAGCACACCTGCGACAGCCAACCGGGAAACCGGCCCGTCTCTGCCCTCGCCTGCGATCGCGGTTTTTCCGGTGGCGATACCGGCAATCGTGACGGCGCCTGGAATTGCCGCCATCGCGGTACCTATCGTTCTGTACCAGCATGATCTGGCTCATCAGGCGATCGTTATTGCACTCTTGCTCGGAGTGATGGCGCTCAACCTGCTGACACTGTGGAACACCGAAGCGATTCTCAAGCATGGCATTGCCGGAGTATTGCCGGTTGTTGGGTGGGTGTTGGCGGTACTTCAGGCCGCACTGGCCGTGCAGATCATGATGCATAGTCTGCGCGTGCTCGAGGTCTTACACTGGCCTGCTTCCCAGGCCGGAGGTGCGGCATGACAAATGTTGACGCTCTCGCCCCGGATCGGCCGCAAAACGCGACGCCAGAAGGCTCGCGCCGTGCCGACATGGTCTGGCTTCCCGGCGGCACCTTCCGCATGGGGTCGGACAGGCACTATGCTGAGGAGGCGCCAGTCCACCGCGTGACGGTCGACGGCTTCTGGATTGATCGCACTCCTGTGACAAATCGCCAATTTCGCGAATTCGTTAGGGCGGCCGGCCATGTCACTTTCGCAGAAATCCCGCCGGATCCACGGGACTATCCGGGTGCTCTGCCAAACATGCTCAAGGCCGGCTCGCTCGTTTTTAATCCGCCAAAGCATCGGGTCGATCTGCGCGACTGGAGCCAGTGGTGGACGTTCAAGTTTGGCGCCAATTGGCGCCGACCCTACGGACCGCGCACCTCGCTTAATGGCCTTAATGACCATCCGGTTGTGCATGTCGCTTATAGCGACGCGTTGGCTTACGCGAAATGGGCCGGCAAAGACTTGCCGACCGAAGCGGAGTGGGAGTTTGCTGCCCGCGGCGGGCTTGACGGCGCGGAATTCGCTTGGGGCGATGATTTCACGCCGGGCGGCAAGCAGATGGCGAACACCTGGCAGGGCGCCTTCCCGCACGAGAATCTCAGGCTCGGTGGACACGAGCGCACCGCGCCGGTCACCGCATTCCCGCCGAACGGCTATGGCATCTACGACATGATTGGCAATGTCTGGGAATGGACCACTGACTGGTATTCGCCCCGACACGAGGCAAACGCTCACAAAGCTTGCTGCATCCCAGTGAACCCGCGGGGCGGTCGCGATGACGCGAGCTACGACCCCTGCCAACCCGAAATCAAGATTCCTCGTAAGGTGCTCAAGGGCGGTTCGCACCTATGCGCGCCAAATTACTGCCGCCGTTACCGCCCAGCCGCGCGTCATCCGGAGCCGGTGGACACCTCGACGAGCCATGTCGGCTTTCGTTGTGTCATTCGCGAAGGGAGAAAGTTATGAGCAGCAAGGATAATCGTGAAACCGGACCCACGAATAAGCGCGAAGGAGTGAGACGCCGCACGCTGCTGCTCAGCACCACTTCCCTGGTCGCGGTGTCAGAGATCTCGGCGACTGCACCATCGGTGCAGGCGCAGCAGTCACAGGAGATCCTCCCAAAGCCCGAGTTGCCGTTCCGGGGCAAGATGGGACGTACCCTGAAGGACTCAACGCCCGATTTTCCGAAAAGCGTCGAGGCGCCCGCCGGTGCGCCCAA
>Ga0306921_10002145_pt1 | contig 19749 bp, 19 predicted proteins | sample sta12Cox44000080_FD_203760 | JGI IMG/M metagenome (GOLD analysis project Ga0306921, IMG submission 203760) | Lab enrichment of tropical soil microbial communities from Luquillo Experimental Forest, Puerto Rico - statoxic.12C.oxic.44.000.080 (v2)... | ecosystem: Environmental > Terrestrial >... | reverse complement strand
GGTCCTCCGTGGGCGAAAGCATGAGTCTTTTCCGAGAGCCGGATGCGGGAAATCTGCCAGTCCGGTTCGATGAGCGGGAACAGGAACCAGGACCAGGCCAACCGGACTGAGGGGACGAGGCGAAAGCCGAGTCACATACCCACCGGGAGACTACAGTCACTGCGCCTGTTCTCGACTCTACTCGTATTAATTATGTGAATAGCTTGGATTGAGGTGTAGAATGTTCCCCGTAGTAGCGTCCCAACACACCTGCCCCAAATAGATGATGCCGAACGAGCTGTGAGTGACGCTGCTCTCGTTTCTGTCTCTTCATTCGCCCACTTTGATCTGAGCTCCTGGCGCATTAACGCATTTTGGGGTTTACGAGTTCATCGTGAAGCATCCGTTAGCCGCTTCGGACTACATTACCGCTGTTAGCAACTCGGCTAGATCAGACGCGAGACAAGTCTACGCGCTAAGGAGATTTCCCATGAATCAACGCAAGAACCGCCAACACTTCTTCAACCTGATTTGTATGGCCAGCATCGCTTTTGCCGTGCTCTGCCTGCTTACGACCGTGCCTACATTTGCCGAGGACAAGGCCCAAAAGGAGGACCAGCGGGTGACCGAATCCGGGCAGGCGCTCGACGCGCTGGTCAACAGCCAAAACGGCATTCCGACAGATCTGCTGAACAAGTCGGAATGCGTCATCATCCTGCCCTCCGTCAAGAAAGGCGGCTTCATCATTGCCGGCCAATACGGTAAAGGCTTGATGACCTGCCGGACGGGCGAGAAATTCAATGGTCCCTGGAGCGCACCCATCATGATGCAGTCCAGCGGTGGCAGTATCGGATTGCAGGCCGGCGGGGAGGCCGTTGATTACGTCATCCTGGTACTCAACGATAAGGGTGCACGCACTGTTATGAACGGAAAAGCCAAGCTGGGCGCTGACGCCAGCATTGCCGCGGGTCCGGTTGGGCGTACTGCGGAAGCCTCTACCTCTGGCAACATGAGTACGGAAATGCTCTCCTACTCGCGTGCGAACGGCGTGTTCGGCGGAGTCTCCTTGTCGGGAACCTCGCTTGGGCCGGACGGGGACGCAAACGAAAAGCTGTACGGGAAGAAAGTGACTGGGGAGCAGATCTGGGCCGGGAAAGTAAAGGCGCCTGCAGCGGCCAAGCAGATGCTCGCACTTTTGGAGTCCAAGTCTCCCAAGAACCTTTCGGCAGGCAAGCAGTAACAAAAGGGCCCTCTAGTGCAGTTGCTTGCAAACGCAAGAAGGAGATACAGGCAGCCCTGCGAGGCAACAGCTCAGCGATTGAAGTGTGGCAGTTTGTGAGGGCGTTTCTTCCATGAATTCAACGCGTGGGGTGGAGTCTTACTGTTGCCTGCATCGCAATCCCATTCCTGCTGCTGTGTCGGAGGTGCCTTCTAATTCACTCGGAGGAATAACAATGAACTCAGTCAGTCTTTGGACAAGGTGCTCTGTAGCGCTGGTCGCTGCTGTCCTATTCATTGCCTTTGCAGCGCCGACCAGCGCACAAGTACAGACGCAGACGACCACGACAAGCGGAACACCAACCAAAGAGGCGAAAATTTGAGAGCGGTGAGGTCGTTGCTGTCAAAGGTAGACACTCTAAATCGCCACTTCCCAGGAGCTGAATCCTATGAGTACCGTCGTTTCCAGCGTTGCAATCGATCAACCTGCTCTAAGCGCGTACGGCAAGGCCCGAGCAACCATATCTGACACTCCGCTTAGAGCGGACGAACTGGGTAAGACGGACGCCTACTGGCGGGCTTGCAATTACCTGAGCTTGGGCATGATCTACCTACTCGATAATCCCCTCCTCCGAGAGCCGCTGCGTTCGGAACACATCAAGAATCGGTTGCTGGGGCATTGGGGGTCGAGTCCCGGCCTGTCGTTTATCTATATTCATCTGAACCGGATGATCAAGAAATACGATTTGGACATGATCTTCCTGGCCGGCCCGGGCCATGGCGCGCCGGGTGTCCTAGGGCCCGGCTACCTCGAAGGCACCTACTCCGAGCTGTATCCGGAAAAGAGCGAGGATATCGACGGCCTGCGCGGCTTCTTCAAGCAGTTCTCCTTCCCAGGTGGAATCGGAAGTCATTGCACGCCGGAAACACCGGGCTCCATCCATGAGGGCGGGGAGCTTGGCTACGTGCTTTCCCATGCATGCGGCGCGGCGTTCGACAATCCGGAATTGATCGTCGCTGCTGTGGTGGGAGACGGTGAATCGGAAACCGGGCCTCTGGCGACTTCGTGGCACATCAACAAGTTCCTAAGCCCGGCGCGCGACGGAGCTGTACTGCCGATTCTTCACCTGAACGGATACAAGATCAACAACCCGACCTTATTGGCGCGAATCCCGGGCGAGGAATTGCAAGCCCTGCTCAGCGGATACGGGTGGTCACCGTACTTTGTGGAAGGCTCGGATCACGACACGATGCATCAGGCCATGGCTGCCACGGTGGAGCACTGCATCCTGGACATCAGGAAGCACCAGCAGGCGGCGCGGAAGAAGTCGACGGTCGACCGGCCGCGCTGGCCGATGATCGTGTTGCGTTCGCCCAAAGGCTGGACGGCCCCGGTCGAGGTTGAAGGACACAGGCTAGAAGGCTTTTGGCGCGCGCACCAAGTGCCGCTGGCCAATGTCAAGAAGGATCCCGAACAACTGCGAATCCTGGAGAGCTGGATGCGGTCGCAGCATCCGGAAGAATTATTTGACGGGCACGGCAAATTCGCTGCAGAGTTGCGAGCACTTGCACCCATTGGTACTCGGCGCATGAGTGCCAACCCTCAAGCCAACGGTGGGTGCCTGAAGAAGGCACTGCGACTGCCTGACTTTCGCGAATACGGGATTAAGTTTGAGAAGCCAGGTCACCTCCAGGCGGAGAACACCCGTCCGTTGGGCATTTTTCTCCGCGACGTGATGAAGTCGAACATCAACAACTTCCGAGTCTTCGGTCCCGACGAAACCACGTCGAACAAGCTCGATGCCATCTACGAGGTTAGCAAGAAGTTCTGGATCGAGGAATTCTTTCCGGAGGATAGCAACGGGGGCGAGTTGTCGACCAATGGCCGTGTGATGGAGATGCTGAGTGAGCACACCATGGAGGGCATGATGGAGGGTTATGTGCTCACCGGACGTCACGGTTTCCTCTCCACCTACGAGTCGTTTGTGCACGTGATCGACTCGATGTTCAACCAGCATGCCAAGTGGCTTGAGATTTGCAACCATCTGTCATGGCGGGCACCGATAGCGTCCTTGAACCTGCTGATTACGTCGACGGTGTGGCGCCAGGACCACAATGGTTTCACCCATCAAGACCCGGGATTTCTCGACGTCGTCGTCAATAAGAGCGCCACTGTCACACGGATCTATATGCCGCCCGACATTAACTCGCTGCTCTCGGTGGCAGACCACTGTCTCAGAAGCCAGAACTACGTGAACGTGATTGTCTGCGATAAGCAGATGCACCTGCAGTACATGACGATGGATGAGGCCATTAGGCAATGCACCAAGGGCATTGGAATATGGGAAAGGGCCAGCAATGATCAGGGCGGGGAGCCCGACTTAGTCATGGCCTCGGCGGGTGACATTCCCACGCAGGAAGCTCTTGCCGCTACGGCGATGCTGCGCGAGGAATTCCCGGATCTTAAGATCAGGTTTATCAATGTGATCGATCTGTTCAAGCTGCAGCCGAGCACCGAGCATCCTCATGGCCTGCCGGATCGGGACTTCGACTCGTTGTTTACAACCGACAAGCCAATCATCTTCAACTTCCACGGATATCCCTGGTTGATTCATAGGCTGGCGTACCGGCGCCACAACCACGGCAACATGCACGTTCGCGGCTACAAGGAGAAGGGCAATATCAACACCCCGTTGGAACTCGCCATTAACAACAACATCGACCGGTTCAGTTTGGCTATGGATGCCATCGATCGCGTTCCCGGGCTGCAGAGAATCGGCGGTCACGCGAGGGAGCGGTTCCTCAACCAGCAGATCGAATGCCGCAATTACGCACACGAACACGGCATCGACAAGCCAGACGCAGCCAACTGGGTGTGGCCGTACTAGCAGCAGAATCAGGAAGGATGTAATTGCCCGAGGATGACTCGTACTCTGTCGCGGGCGATTCGTAACTGTGTTTTTGAAGAACCAGCATCGCCCACGATCGCGTGCTGGCGAAGTGCTGGCACCTCAGCCTCGCACCGTGCGGCGCTTCGTCGCAGCAGAGCCCTAGGTTCGCAGATCAACACGCAACGTCGGTACGCCCTCGCTAAGTCGTCATGGAATCCGTCCAGCATGTCGGGATGGCTTACTGAAGCAGCATATAGAGAGACAATCCAACCGAGATTACGGTCGGTTCCGCTGTCGACGATATCGTCGACCGTCGGCATATCGAGGCCGTATGCCTCCGATATCCGAGCGGGAAAGCGCCTTCCGCACCCTGGGCATCCGGTCGCACTGGTGACGCTTGCGGGCCTTGGTTAAATTTCATTAACCAGTTAAGACGAAAGGAGCCCAGAAGAATGGATTGTTGTATCCCTTTGCTACGAGCGCTGTCCTAGCTGCCGCGAGAGCGCTCGACTTTGATTTTCCGTTTAGCAAGTTGCGATAAAACTCTTGCATCAAAATCGCTGTGGATTGTCGGATACCTGCCACAAACCGACTTGATTAAGCGTGATCGGGGCAGATTCCGGCTCTGCCTTTTCACGTTCGGGGAGTTTGATGTCACGCCCATCCTTCTCCGTGCCGGGAAGGTCAAGGAGTAGCACATAAACGCCTATAGCTCGTCGCGCCTGGTTTTTCCAGTGGGGGTTCCCGTCATTCCCCTCGAACCCAGCTCAGACGAACGGCCGGAGGCGTTCATTGTCTGAGCCAAATTCTACCGCGATCCTCGCATCAAAGGGCCGTGGCTAATAGCTCGTCAGCTTTCGCTTCCCGAGGGCAGGGTCCTGAAAAGCCTCATGACATCGGCGCAGGTGTGCACTAATTTACTTACGAAGTAAGATCGCGAGCGCGACAGTTAGCAATAGCAGTTTCGTTCTCGATTTTCGTGTCATCTTGGGACCCCAGTCAAAGAACCGCGCCCAGTTACAATCATGGAGTCATGCCGCATTCAAACATCTTGTTGGCGATGGGTGCGGCGATTTTGTTGATGAAAGCCTGGCGCGAAGCAGCGGCTTTCTTATTTTTACCACGCACCGCCCTCCAGGCTCGGGAGCAATCACTCTCCCCCGTCCAGGCAACGCACCGGTCCCGACGCGATCCCGTTCGGTCTGCGTCGCTCGGTCTGCTAGACAGGGGCGCTATTCAAAAATCCACATCGCAAGTGCACGCCGAACGCACACGCGCACGGATCTTCGCGCTCGGTTCACACGTGCTCGATCCGTTAACATGCAGACGTGGTGTCCGGATTTTAAGCTCCTCTGTCAAGCTGCTCGCTTGCGTCAGCTGCCAACTGATCGTTGGCCGAGTATACGTCAACCTGACAGCTACCTTTAGTCGGTAACGCGGAACCGTTGCCTCGCGACCCCTTCCGGCATAGGCTGAGTGGCCATGCAGAAGCGCACGGTGACGGTAAAATTCTAGATCACGCTGTACCAGCGCAACCAGATCAGGCAATTGGGCACCATGCTGTGGCCTCAACAGCACCTGTCCTGCGATGAACTCTGCCGCAGGGTGCTGCTCAATGGTGCCGACGTACTGTTGCTTCTTGAAGATGTCGGTGACCGGGAGCATTTGTTAGAAGAAGTGTGTCTCCCCACGGGCAGCTCAATAGTCGGCAGCTCAAGGCGTAGCTGATGGTCCGCAAACGCCACTACGACATTCCGAAGCCTACGTGGACATGTTCGCATTGCGGATACGTTCATGTACCCGCCAGCTTGCTGCCCCTCGACTCCAACAATTTGCAGTGCCGCCAGTGCAGACGCGCATTCTCAGCGGTTCCCGCTAATGTAGTGCGTCATGCAGATGGGCGATTGGTCCAGATGAAGGGCTTGGGGCTTTCATTGTGATGATCGATGTAGTCGAAGATGGCGGTGATCAACTCTTCGACACTGCGAAAGACTCCGCGACGCAAGCGATTTTCGGTCAGGTCGCGGAAGAATCGTTCCACCATGTTCAGCCAGGAGCAGCCTGTGGGCGTGAAGTGCATGTGGAAGCGGGGATGGCGAGCGAGCCAGCGCTCGACCTTGGGATGCTTGTGGGTGGCGTAGTTGTCCACGATCATGTGGATCTGCTTTTTGGGCGGGACGATGTCGTCGATGACGCGCAGAAACTTCAACCACTCCTGATGGCGGTGCCGGTCGTCGCACATGGAGATCACTTCGCCCTCCAGCGCATCGAGAGCAGCCAACAGCGTGGCCGTGCCGTTGCGCTTGTAGTCGTGAGTCATGGTGCCGCAGCGGCCCTTCTTCATCGCCAGGCCCGGTTGGGTGCGGTCCAGAGCCTGAATCTGGCTCTTCTCGTCGGCGCACAAGACGATGGCGTGCTCAGGCGGGTTCAGATACAGGCCCACAATATCTTCCAGCTTCTCGACGAACTCCGGATCGTTGCTGAGCTTGAAGGTTCTCACCCGATGCGGTTTCAATCCATGGGCGGGCGCGCCAGACGCGGCGCACGCTGGCTTCGCTGATGCCGGCCGCCTGCGCCATGGTGCGTGTCGACCAGTGCGTGGCGTTGACCGGCTTCTGGTGCAGCGTCATTTCCACGACTCTTTTCACCTGACGGTCGGTGATAGTGCGCGGCTTGCCCGGTCGCGGCGCATCCTTATGGAGCGCTGCGATGCCGCCTTCCAGAAAGCGCCCCCGCCACCGCGCTGCTGTTTCCGGCATGAGGCCCATGCGCCGTGCAATCTGTTTGTTTTCCAGCCCCGCCGCGGCCAGCAGCACGATCCGGGCTCTCTCCACCACGCGGGCCGGCTGGGAGCGCGCCCGCGCCAGTCGCTCCAAAGCTGTTCTCTGTTCCGGGTTCAGCAGGATCGCAGGCGCCGTACGCATGATTTCGTCCTCCATAGTATGGACGAACACCATGCATAATCGTGGTCATTTATGACGCACTGCACTAAGCCAGAAGCCAATAGCCAGCCATCGCCGCCAGAAGAATCGCAACCTTAATTGGCTTCGGGCTTAAGTCTTAGAGTGTGATCGCCGGAGCGCGAGCGTCTGTCTTCCCGGAGTGAATTCACCTGTTTTCGCAGCATGCGCAACCTGTTGGAACCCCACTGTGTGCCGCTCTCTGGTACGATGTGGCGATTTGGGTTTTGCGTGTTGGCAGCGTTAACAGGGCGCGGCTGATGGCGAAAACAACGCGCTAAGCGGCTGGTCATCTAGCCGGTCACCCAGTCTTCACAGGTACTGGTACGGTCACTGGCCGCGAGATGGTGAGCTGAAATGAAGACCTTAGTCCGACACGTAATTGCAGGCGGTTTCCTGCTGAGTCTCTTTTGGACAGGCGTTTGTGTTTTGCAGGCGCAACAATCTGGGAGGGACCAGAATTTTAAATTTCAGCCGCAACTTGTGACGAAAACTGTGAACGTCATCAATCCTCCGGCTCGTGGGTCTGTAACAACGACACTCAAGGGGACGGAACTAGCGCCGAACGCAAGCGGGCAGGCTAGACTGAAAATGGAAGATGTGGAGGTCACCGTCGAAGTGCAAGCCAACGGATTGGGCGCACCGGGCACCTTCGGAACCCAGTTTGAAACCTACGTGATGTGGGCCATTACGCCAGCAGGAAAGGCGTTCAAATTGGGAACAATGGAAGCCAAAGGGAACCGGTTCGAGTTGAATACGAAGTCTGCTGTGCGTAGCTTCGCAATCGTGGTGACTGCTGAGCCGTACCCGCAGGTGACGCGTCCGGCAGATACGATCGTGCTGGAGGTTCCTGCAGAGGGCCAGACAGTCGCCGCAAGCTGCCAGTTTCTTAAAGGTGGCTACGCACCGGTTGGATATGTATTCCCGCCGATCGATACAGGTGCCGGCTACCCTCCGCAAATTTTGCAAATGTACAATGCCCGCCGTATCGCAACGCTTGCAGGTGCCGAGGGTAACGACAATTTCCAAACGGGAGACGAGTTGTTCAACGATATCGTCTTTTCCGCACGAAGACAAAAGAAGTTTACGGAGGTGATGCTACAGCAAGCGACCATCGCGACCCAGTATTTTGAAGCGGCGCGCATGATGGCACTGCAACCCCTGATGCAATAGGGCAGTCGAAAAATTCCCGAGGCGAAGTATCCCCGTGTTCTAGGGGGCCTATTAATTAGTGTGGTCATCAAGGCGAGAACTATTCCCACATTCGTTCGGAAAGGAGGCCGATTGGCTTCTTGCAATTCGGCGATCCAGTTTTACTGCGCCGCTTGCGCTGCGCCCATCTTGCTGAATACATCCACCACCGCATCCGCACTGCCTAACGCCAGCGGAGGAACAGCCACTGCGGCGGCGTATCTTGTCAGAGAAAATGACGCATAAGATTGCATCCTGAAGGACGCATCATGTCGTTTGCCACGCTATTGATCCACTCCGTTATCCAAGGTTCGTCGGCCTCGGCCATCCGCACCCTCCTCGGAGTTCCATAACCCGGCAAAATCCCCTCCTGTGGGACAGTGTCCCTTAGATCGGCTTGCTAGTCGAATCGACATTTTTTATCGAAACATTCGAGTTATCACTTCGCCGATGACTAACGCTTCGAGCGTTCCGAAGACGAGAAACCTTATTCCCCCCATCTTCACTTGATGAGAAATCTCCACTCGCTGGTTGCTCAGGCAGGGCATTCCATCCTCAAGGACATGCTTTCGGTCGGACCGATTTTTCTTGCGGGGTCCTCGGTTTTCGTTGGGGGGAGTGGCGTTCAGAAAATGCACCCACTCGTGTGTCCCGCTATCCCTTGGCTTGGCACATCACGCAAGACAGCAAGCTTGTCGTTTATAAAACGGGCGTTTGTTATCCGATAGGAGTCGGGGAAAAAACTAGAAAGTCGCGTCATTATGCCGCGCTGACAAAGTAGGTTGAAATAGCTTACGCGCCGCCCGAGCCCGGGAGGTTTGAAGATGCTTCCGAATCCGGGGTATTTTCTGAAAAGGCGTGTTCGGCACGCCATGCAGTGGCTTCTACCCAAGTTTCATGTAGGCGATCCAGTAACCGAATCGAAGGCCATTCCAACGTGAGCACTCATGGTAGGTTGATGATAATTGACCGCAACGATCTGCGGTTAGACGGTAAAGTCTACCGTCGCTGTCGTCTTTTCATTCGTGGGTCTGGGGCTCGTTACCTTTCAGCCGGTATACCATCCCGGTCTTAGTAACGCCCTGAGCCAGCCAATCTGCCACCTCATGCTGTAGAGCGACGAAGAATTGCGCCACCAGCCTCTTGGGTTTTTCGGCAACGGATTCTCTACTCGGGAACTTCACCTGGAAGGCGAACTCTCCCACTAGGGGCCGATGCTCGCCGCGCGTCCGCCACAACGCAACATCGCATTTGGCGACCTGTCCTTTGCCGAAGTCCAGTCGACCAAGCGTCAACAGCACCTCTTCCACAATCGCCTCGTTCACTAATTGCAGTTTCTCTTCGTCCGACTTCTTCAGGGCGGCGAGCGCCGGGAAAACTCGGGTCACCGTGGCCATCGAAAGGCGATCGCCCTCTTGTACCTGACTCACGCCGAACTGACAGTTGTGCGAGTAGAGGAGACGATACCCACCAATCTGGTCCTTCAACGGCAGTGCCTCGGTCTTGAACTTGATGCGGTACCTACCGGCAATCTTGGGCCGTACATCCACCGCTGCCGCTGTTTGTTCGTCGGGGTGACGAAACTTGAACACAATCTCGGGGTCGCCAACCGGGAAGCCGTCGTCGTAACAAATGCGCCGCCGAAGGATGAAAGCATTGTTGTAGAGGCGAAAGTCCGGTGTGTCGATGAAGTTGACCTCGCGCACCTCGGGCCGGTGCGCAGCTTTGGGGTCGGCGATGAAACCAACACCGGTCTTTTTGGCTGTTTTCTCTACATGCTGTCCGAATTCGCGGAACCTCTGAACCGAGGTAAAGCGGTCGGGCTTCAGAATAAGCTTGGCTTGAAGATACTGGATACGGTCGAACGGCGTGGTGTCGGAGTAGGTTTTCGCCGGCGACTTGGCTAGAGTCGCGCGCGTTGAAGATTTCTTCTCAGTTTTCGTGCTGGCTCGGTTCTTTTTAACCGCGGCTTTCGTATTCTCCTTAGCCACATTTCACCTCGACAACTGGTGCAGGCCTGGCCAGCAATTCGTTGACATAGCCAGTTTCGAACCTGCGGCGCTGCCCTGTCAGTGATGGAAGACACTGGACGAATCTTCAACAGGGACGCCGTCCTAGGCCTGAACCGTGCGGCAAAGGGTTACTGATAGCCGAGGACGTGAAAGACCCCAGTGAACTCACCCTAGGTCGCGACTATCGCCGAAAAAATTCACGATTTCTAACATAGCGTCACTCCCGCGATTGCGTGATGCCCCCTTCGATCCAAGCCAGAAACAGCTTGTAGCCTACCGACAGGACAATCGCGCCGATAAATAAGCCAATGATGCCCATGGCGACGAATCCACCGATCACGCCGAGGAAGACCACAACGACTGGCACGGCGGAGCCCCTCCCCAGAAGCAGGGGCTTCAACACATTGTCCATCAAACCCACGATTATGCACCAGACCAGGAAGATCACAGCTTTCGTCGTTGTGGCGATGGCGAATGCGTAGACGACTGCTGGAACAAGTACGACCGCCCCGACTTGAAGAATGGCAGCGAAGAGAAAGATCACCGACCACACGCTCGCGCCAGGAAGTCCGACGACGAAAAAACCAGCAGCAGCGAAGGCGGTCTGGATGAGTGCGACACCCAGGATGCCGAAGGTGACGCTGTGAATTGTGGCGCCGGCAAGCTCCTGGTACTCCGGACCTTGCTCGCCGAGCAAGCGAATGGCTAAAGAACGAGTGACATCGGCGGCCGGCTTAGCATTTGCCAGAAGAACTCCGGAAACCAGGATGGATAGAAAGAATTGCAGGAGCGTAGAGCCAAGCCCCGCTGAAGCCAACAGAATGGCGGGAAGGGCGGACTTGATTTCGGGAGCAAACCTTACCAGCGTCTCGGTGAGGTTGGTCGAGGCCCTGCTCCAGGCACGGTTTAGGGGAACGCCAATGATGGGCCAGTGCTCGACGCTGGCAGGAGGTGGTGGCAGGACTAGTGTTCCGTCCCGCAAGTGCGCCACCACCGGCCTTAGCCCTGCGACAAGCTGTTGGCCGAGCAAAACCACTGGAACAATCAGGACAGCCAGGAGCAGTAGGGTCCAAAGAGCAGCAGCCCATGCTCCGCGCCCCTTTAGCAGGCGCTGTAGCTTCAGGAATGCGGGGTAGGAAGCAATGGCGATGATGATGCCCCACAAGATGAGGGGTATGAAAGGCCGCAGAATCAGCAGACAACCGATCACCAGCAGAGCGGCTAAGCCGATCTGTATGGATATCTCTAGGGCGTCGTTCAGCTGGATCTTCCGATTAGCGCCATCTCGAGTTGTCATAGTTAACCTCCGGCAGACAACCACCGTGGGAAGCCAGGATCATCTGATTGTTTCCCCGGCACCATGCGCCGCTATGCGCTAGGTAGCGCATGCACAGCCCCTGCAATAAACCGAGATTTCCGTTTTGACTTCGAAAACGTAAAAATTGTACTCCCATTGCGTCCGTGAGCGGTGCTTGAATGCGGATTTCGATCCGGGCCGCACCAAGGGTCTACGATCCACACCATCATGGCTGAAATGCAGCCGCACGCCCTTTCTCGCCAACCGTTGCGCAAGCCTTGTCAGCGACAAGTTCTCGATTCGCTTGGGCAACCCTAATGGTCGCCCACAAGTTGCCTCGGTTACGGGTCACCGGCTCAGGCCATCCGCACCTGCACCTGGCTGTTCCGGACTTAGTTCAGGGGGCGAGATTAGGCATCAACTTTGTGAGGAGTTCGAAACCGGCAAGCTGGATGGCGTAAATCTCCAGAGTACGCCGGCCGATGAAGTGCAGAATGCGGGTGATGCTTTGTGGCGGTTGGATGCGGCTCGGGCCACGCCCAAATAGACACAAAGTAAGGGAAAAAAAGCTAATGCCAACAAGGAAGGCGGCGAGCTGCATTTGTGAAAAGGAAAATTCCTTTTGTTCTTGCCAGACGTAGATGACCGTGGCGACACAGCAGGCCAGCATGCGCATTATGCCCGCGTTCTCATTTCGAGTGTCTATGGGCGGCGCCGAGTCTTGGGATCCGCCGTCGGAAAAGATGCGCTGGCAAAGTCCGAACAGCGCCCAGAGCCACCCCTCCGCGCCGTAATCCACAATCTCCCCCGCTATGGGCAGCAGCGCCAAAAGTGCTGCAACGAGCAGGGCGAAAGCTATCCAGCCGTGGCGTTGTAAAAAGATTCGCACATAAGGAACTGCCAGGCGTATGAGTGCCAAGCTCAAAAGAATGTTGGGAGCCATCCAGGTCCAGTCGTTGTTCCAGCTGTCGAGCACGGTCAAGCCGACACCAAGCCAGATCCAGCGGAACGGGACAGTCCGGGTTCGCGCGTATCCCATCAGAAAAAAAAACGGCGGCGCTCCCATGCGTCCCAATACGCCCCACCACCCGTCGTCTTTTGCGAAGAAATAGCCGAAATGGTCAATCAGGACGAAAATAATTGCGGCTGTCTTCAACCAGTCGGTGTTGTCAATTGGCTGAGCTCCGCTCGCTGGACGCGCGGCAACGTCCATTTCTGCGCTCACCGTAAGTAATCGTTTTCGAACGACACAGAAGCACACCAATTCAGAGCGAATATAACAGCGCTCTCATGGGGAAGGCTATTCCGCGGACTGGGTGACGAGCGCAAGCATGGAGGCTATGGAGGTAAACACACAGAGCCCCGACCCATCTGACTGCTATAGGCGGATGGATCATCGCGATTGCCGAGATTGGTGCCTCCATCGCGGTTACGAACAGCAGCGAAAGCCTGCCTTGTTGCCCGCGCTCATTTCACCGGTTCGTAGAGCTTCTCTCTAGAGGAAACCTTAGCTTCAATTTCCTTGGCAATCTGCTCGGCCCTTTCAGTCGCTTGGGCGGCCGTTTGCTTGGGATCCGGTTTGAAATCAACTCCCACTATGGCCATGGCTTTGCCGTTTGCGTCGTGAAGAGGAACGTTTACGTCGAAGAACTTCTTGCCATGCTCCGTTGTGTTATCGGCCAAGGGCTTGTTAGTCTTCATGACGTCATACTCGTCCCTATCGCACTTCTCACCGATGCCCAATTCCTCATCGGAGGCAATGGTGGTGCATCCCTTCTCGATGGTAGCGGCCGAGATCTCGAGGCCCATAATGTCAGGGTTCGCGGCAAGTGTTTCATTCACGAGTTTTTGCGCGTAGATCTTTGCAGTCGGGAGTTGGAGGGTTTGGGCGCTGCTTGCGGCCGCACAGAGAAAGACCAGAAGCATGGTCAAAATCAAAAACGGCATTTTCGAGATACGGATTGAAGTTGCGTGCATGATTCCTCCTAGCGCCAAGTTTGGGAGAGAGTGAAGATCTCCCGGCATTAAGGTTAGCACAGCCGGACCAGCCCAAACCGAACTAATTGCTGCGTACGCGTGCGCCCCTGCAAGCTTAAATAGCCCACGGCCGACCATCCACCACGAATCGGTGTCATGCACTCAGCTACCTTTGCGGCAAGCCCACGAATCCCACGTTCTTATCCGTGATGACGAAAGGCAATTAGGAGTTAGTAGTTGCAGCGGACAGGGCCGGAATGATCGATGGAGCTTCCAGTAGGGGCCAAGCGCCCGCGTCGACCAAGCATGGCCGTAGCGCTCAGTCGAAGTAACGCTGCAAGGTGCCCCGACGGCGAATGTCCAAGGTGACGCAATGGGGTCCGCCGCCCAACAGCTTGGAATGCCGCAATTTCAATGGGATGACGTCAAGGCCGTGCTTCTCGAGAAGCTTGATGAGCGAGGGCTGGTTCCGGTCGACGACAACCAGATTCGGATTAATGCTAAACGCGTTCATATCGATCCAATCGCTACCGATGCTTTTGGAAATGTAATCGGCATCATGTCTGTCCGTATTTTCCAATGGAGTAGCGTAGATGATCTCCCACTGTTTCAAGACCGGCGGCAGCGTATGGTCGTTGAGACGACCTGGATTGCACAGGATCAACCCGGGACGTAAGGCTACGAGAGTCGAGTCGATGTGGCTGCCGAAATATACGTCCTTGAGGAAATGAATTCGGTATTTATTGCCTAGTATGCCTTGCAACCATTCGCCGCCCATTGCATTACCCGTGGCGCTGACTAGATAGATCAAGTCCTGGCCCAAACGCAGAACATTTGCCGCGTCGAAGGCCGGCTCGTTGTTGCGCGGCGTGGGCCTCTCCAGATCGACACCTTCGAAAAGCGAGTCTAAAAGCATCGGCTTCGGCGCGCTGTACCACCGTGCGCCCGATTTCATGTACTCGATCAGCAGCGTGCGATAGCCGAACGTTTCCTGAGCGCGGCTGCGGATCACAGTGGGTGTTTCAATGATCTGGTCACCAATCACCAGCATGATGTCTCGCGGACAATAGTTATAGTACCCTTGGGCTTTCCAGTTGATGGTCGAGAACGTTGCTTCGTGGCGCCAGGTGTCCGGACGCTTTACCGTTACGCCGGCCTTCTCCAGAATCTGCACAAACTCGTTTAGATCCTCGTCCGTCTCTTCAATGATCCGTTGCGGAAAAGGGCCACGCGGAATGTCAGCAAGTGAACGATCGGAGAATTCTGCCAGCTGGGTGCTTAAGTCCGGCGTTGGATATCGCGCCATCAGCGGATTGCCGACTATGACTTCCTCGAGCGGATCCCACTCGTTGCAGCTCCAGACACGTGACATAGATACGACGTCTCCCCTAGTAATTGCGAACCTGGCCGGTTCCCAAGATCATTCTTCCAACTGATAGTAGATGCTGCGCACCCGTTGTGCGTGTTTGCACATGAGCCACCGAGCTTCCTTAGTTCCTTACCACAGGACGGAGTTGCTGAAGGAGTCAGGCATCGCCGGCGCCGTGCCGAATGCTATGGCTTCCTGAAGGACGAAATCGCTTGCTGCGATGTTCAGGACGCCCAGCCCGAAGGGCGAGAAGACGAGCCGCCTTGCCGGGGTCCGACTCAAGCTTCCCGGCAAGAACATCCACACGGAGAATGCAGACGGATAAGATGATAACGACTATCTGTCCAAACGCATTGGGAGTAAACTGGATCGATATGAACGCATTCGGACTCGTAGATAAGCTTGGCCTGGATGTAATCCCTTTCGACTTCGGCACTCGAAAATGATGGACGGGTATCCATACCTTGGACATCCGCCGCGCTGGAACGCTCAGCGATAGCTCGATTAGAGGCACTGCTTGAAGTCAAGGGGGTCCTCTTGAGCCAGGCACTCAGGGGTCTGGACTTCCAACTCATGCGAGGCGAAAACAGTGGCAGCCACCTTCCTAACCGCCTCCTTCGCCATTTTGTTTGCGCTAACATTTGTTGCGTGGAGGCGGTACCTTTGGGCGCAGAAGGTGCCCTCCGAGGCGGACGCCTGCCCATATAGCTTGACGGATGTTTTTGGCGACGGCGCCCTGGTCAACGTACCGCATCAGAACGGTGTCAAGTGGCTCACCGAGGTGTTCAGCTGCTCTGCCAAGAGGTTCCCGCATCTCACGGCTTTGCAGATTCCCCACAGCGGAGAGTCCCTGACCTTCGCTGAACTCGATGCCCGGGCGGAAATCGTTGCTGCTGCCGTTTCTTCTTTCCTCACAGGCCCGGATCAAGTCGTAGCAGTGGCCATGACGCAGGACAACTCGCAGATTGTGGCCTCCCATCTCGGCATTCTTAAGGCTGGTGGCACCGTAATGTTTCTCGACGCTACCCTGCCGGACGCCTTGATCACCCACATGCTCAACGACGCACAGCCAGTGGTCGTTCTCACCCGAGGGCAAGACAAGTTCAGAGACCTTCCGACGCTAGACGTCTTGAGGTTGCCGGAGATATTGCCCCGACGAGAGCCGCCGCCCTGGCTGGATGACCCCGCGCAGCGCCTCGCGACCATCTTTTATACGAGCGGAACCACAGGAATGCCCAAAGGGGTGGAGTGCCCTCACGCCGGTTACGTGAACCTGGCCCTGAGCTACGCCGATTACTTCGATCTGCTTCCAGGCATGGACGCGACGTCGCTTACTTCATCGATGGGATACGACGGCAGCATTTCCGAGATGTACAGCGCTTGGGTTTCGGGATGCGCCGTGGTCCTGCTTACGAAGGAGCAGATTCGGTCCGGCCCGGACCTTCTCACTGTCCTCCGCGATACTGAAGTCACGGTGCTGTTCTGTCCGCCAGCGCTTCTCACCACCCTCACACCAGCCCCCGAGGTGGATCTTCCGTATCCACTGTGCCGCTACATCGTGCCGGCGGGCGAAGCCTTTCCCAACGCGCTCGTCGAGCCCTGGACCCGGGGCAGACGGCAGATCATCAATACATACGGCCCTACAGAGGCGAGCACCGACACCAGTCGCCAGACTTTGCGATCTGGGGAGCTCGTCACCATTGGCTCACCATTCGCCAACGTCACTTATGTCATCCTCGAGCCCGACCAGCTCCGCCCGCTTCCTCACGGGGAGGTCGGAGAGCTCTGCATCGGAGGGGTGCAGGTGGCGCGGGGGTACCGCAACTTGCCGGAGCAAACCGCCCAGAAGTTCATCACGCACCCTCAGTTCGGCCGGCTCTACCGCACTGGGGACAAATGTAGAATCGACATCCAATCGCAGCGCGTACATTTTCTCGGCCGAATCGACGCGCAACTCAAAGTGCGCGGGCACCGTGTCGAGGCACAGGCTGTTGAGGATATTCTTCAGACGCAATTCACTGAGATCGAGGCCGCTGTTCTCGACTGCCAGAACGAGACGCTCGTCGCTTTCGTCGTTGCGCCTTCGGTCCGCAATGGAGATAGATCGGTGATCGCTCTGGCCCCGGCGGAGTGGGCTGCTCGGGTGACGGCGACCCTCGCCCAACAACTTCCACCGCCATCGGTCCCTGAGAGGATCTATCTGGTAGAGAAGTTCATCATGCATCCGGTGTCGGGGAAGATCGATCGCAAGTGCTTGCCCAATTTATCCAATGCGAAGAGAAACGCCGTGTCCGAGGCGAGAGGGATTCGTAGGCACACAATGAACGGTGCGCCGGACTCTGGGGAAGAGGCGATTGATCCAGATGGTGCCGGGGCGGGCATGAACCCGGCGTGTGAGGAAGTGCTGGCGATCTGCAGAGCCGTGTTCGAGATGCAGCTAGGATTGGACGATGGATTCGCTGAAGCGGGTGGAACCTCGATCGCTGTCGCGCGCTTGGCGCTGCAACTGCAAGCTGCAGGATGGGTCATTCCAGTGCGGGCGCTGTTGAGTGACTGCAACACTGCGCGAAAGGTGGCCAGCCGGCCTCGTGTGCTTCACATCGACTCCCAGGCCCCTACACCTCCTGCGAAATCCGACGAGCACAGCGCTGCACACGATGAGGACGCGGTCCTCCCCGTCGGATACTTCACCATCCTGCAGGTCCTCTTTGCGACTCTCTTGTATTCCCCAGGCTTAGTGGCCTTCGTCATTGGCCTAACCGTTGCCGACGTCGGGAGATTCTTCACCACCGCCGGCATCGATGCGTACATCATGGCAGGCTGCTTCGTATATTTGCTGGCGCTCGTCTTCCCTTTCGCCAGCCTGCTCTGGGTCATGGTGATCAAGCTCTTCATGGGTGGTGACATTCACAAAAATCACGTGGCCCCGGGTGTGTACTCCAAGTGGAGCAAGACCCACCTGCGAATCTGGTGCATTGGAAGGATGGAGAACATGGTTCTCATCTCGCTGCGGGCGGTTTATCGCAGCGCACCGCTGATGGCATTCGTCTTGCGGCAGCTTGGCGCGACCGTGGGCGAGAACCTTCAGTGCGCGCACGATGCTTACCTATCGGGACCCCTGGACTTGATCTCCATCGAGGACGACGTTGCCATCTCGACCGGGGCCTACATCCAAACCACAAGGTGGTCGGGACAGTACTTGCACGTCGGTCCGGTTCATTTCGAGAGCGGTTGCAAGATTGGGATGCGGTCCGCCGTCGCCAACAATGTAAAGGTGGGCTTCGGCGCCTGGATCACTCCGTTTACCCCCATCCTCAGCGACGTGGGATCGCACGAGATGTGGGAAGGATCTCCCGCACGCCGCGTTGGCCGTTGCACGGAGCTAAAGCGCACGGCGAACATATGCCATTACCGGTATCCGAAGTGCTTATTGGAGACGCTCAACGTCCTGATGGGGGTTATCCTTTCCTTCTGCCTTACCGTAGTGCCCACCGCCGCGACTTTGTGGTTCGCCCGCGGCCTCATACCCACCGGCGAAACCGAGCTTTCCAGCGCATATTTCAGCGGTACACCGCTGTTCAAGATTGTCTGGCACCTAACCGTCTACGCATTCGTTACCACCTGGATAATTATCGTAGTGACCTCTGTGCTTGGTTGCCTCTTCATCCGCTATACGGCCGCCTCGCCGGGGCTCTACCCCTCGCGCGGGCTTCGGGGTGCTCTTCTCATGCACCGATTGAAAATGATGAACACCATCCAGGAACGTTGGACCTGGACCATCACTGGGCAATATCTGCGGGCACTCGCTGGGGTGCGGTTCCCGCGTGTGGGTGCCTCGGAGTGCGACGTCATGTTCAACCTCGTGCCAGAGCTTGCCAGCGCCGACTCCCAGGTGTTCTGGTCCCATAGTTGTTTCACCGGCATGCTTGACTATGGTGCCGAACACTTCAAGCTACGGCGCCTCGATATGCCCCGCAATTTCTTCGCCGGTAACAACTGCGTGGCAGAATCCGGGCAATTCCCCTCCAACTTTCTCCTGGGCGTCTCCACACCGGCCAATGATATACAGTTCCGACGACAGATGCGATCACGGCTTGGCGAGCCAATCACCGTGGCAGGAAACCCGCCGGTGAAATTTGCAAGGCCAGCACTTGAGACAGCGAATGAAACACACAAACCGCCGGGCTTCCCCCTCTTCCTGGCTCGGGTGTTCCTGAACGACCTGTTCAGTATCGGCGTCCTGCGCATCGCCGAGGGGCTTCTCTTCACGATTCTGTACATCTGTCTCTTGCGGTTGGGCAGTCACCCGATCGCGAGCTCGGTCATGGCGCTACTGCTCACAGAGGTCAATCTTGTCTTGCTCTGCGTGGCGATCAAGAAGGCCCTCGTCGGCGGCGATTGGGGAACCGATCATTCGACGCCCTTCTGGTCTTGGCGGCACTTCGCCTATTTCTTCGCGCAGGACTGCTTCTTCATCTGGTGCAGAGGGACTCTGGGATTTTGCGCCGGAACTGCCCTCGCGAACTCTGTCCTCCGATGGATGGGATGCCAGATCGGCCGCCGGACGATCCTGATCCAGCCTATGCAGTGCTCCGATTGGAATGCGGTGAGCTTCGGCGACGATTGTGTTATCGAAGGCTTCCTGCAGTTTCACACCTTGGAGAACATGGTGCTGAAGGTGAAGCGAGTCCACGTACAAGACCGCTGCGCGATCAACTTTGGCGCCACGGTCATGGGCGGCGCGCTCATTGAGCGGGAAACAACACTTCTGCCGTTGTCCCTGGTCCTCAAGGAGATGAAGCTGTTCACAGCCACCTACGAGGGAAGCCCTGCGGAGCCCCTGAGCAGTTCAACC
>Ga0306921_10002143_pt1 | contig 19758 bp, 16 predicted proteins | sample sta12Cox44000080_FD_203760 | JGI IMG/M metagenome (GOLD analysis project Ga0306921, IMG submission 203760) | Lab enrichment of tropical soil microbial communities from Luquillo Experimental Forest, Puerto Rico - statoxic.12C.oxic.44.000.080 (v2)... | ecosystem: Environmental > Terrestrial >... | reverse complement strand
CCGAGATCCTGATGCACCTGATGCGCCGGCTGTGCGCCGCCCACGGCATGACGTTCGTGTTCTCGACCCACGATCCGCGCGTGGTCGCCCACGCCCAGCGCGTCGTCACCCTGCTCGACGGGCGCGTGGCGCGTGACGAGGCCCGGCCCCCCGAGCCGGCGCACGAGATCATGCCGGGCGCGGGGCGCGCCCCCGGCGGGGCGTGATGCCGGGCGTGCGCGCGCGCAGGGGGCGTCGCGCCGCGCTGGCGCCGGCGCTGCTGATCGCGCTGCTGGCCCGGCCCGCGGCGGCGCGCGAGCTGTGGCGCGACGGCGGACGCTCGCTCGAGCTCAGGACCACCTTCAAGGTGACGGGCACGGTGTCGCGCGCCCCCGACGACACGCTGCTCTACCCGGAGCGCCTGACCGACGAGTCGCTGTGGCGGCTGCGGCTCGAGCCGATCTGGCGGCCCGGACCCGCGGTGACGGTGGATGCCGCGTACGAGCAGCGCGTCAGCGTCACACCGACGAGCGGCGGGCTCTCGGGCGCGGTCGGCGTCCTGCCGCGCGAGTTCCCCGCGCCCTACCGGCTGGTCCAGCTCGACGCGCCGATCCGCGAGCAGCCCGGGCTCGCCTGGCGTCAGGAGCTGGACCGCGCCTACGCGGCGTTCCACACCGGGCCGGCCGAGATCACCGCCGGGCGTCAGGCGGTGGGATGGGGGCGCGGGACGCTGTTCGGCGCGGTGGATCTGTTCGTGCCGTTCACGCCGCTCGAGGCCGATCGCGAGTGGCGCCGCGGCATCGACGCGCTGCGCGCCGACGTCAAGCTCGGCGCGCGAGCGTCGGCCGATTTCGTCGGCGCGTTCAGCCCGTACATCGACAGCTCGTGCACCGCGGTGCGCCTGCGCGGCTATTCCGGCGCGCTCGACGGCGAGCTGGTGCTGGGGCAGCGCGCCCGCGACCTGGTGGCGGGCCTCACCAGCTCGGCGGCGATCGGGAGCGCCGAGCTCCACGGCGAGCTGGCGTACTTCCGCACCCCCGAGCCCATCACCGGCGGCGGGCGCGACGTGACCAAACTGGTGCTGGGCGGCTCCTACCGGCTGGGTCTCGGCGCCGGAGTTCCGCTGATCGTCGAGTACCACTACTCGGGATTCGGGATTCCCAATGCCGTGGACATTCCGACCTACGTCGCCGACCCGGCGTTTCGGATCCGCTACGGGCGCGGCGACACGCAGATCCTCGGCCAGCATGCGCTGGCGCTGCTGGCGAGCGCCGACCTGTCACCGGCGCTGGCGGCGGCGCTGACCGCGATCGCCGACCCGCACGACGGCTCGGGCGTCCTGGCCCCCAACCTCACGCTGAGGCCCGGCGACCGGCTCGTGATCCTGGCCGGCCTCTACGTGCCGTGGGGGGCGGGCGCGTCCGGCACGACCCTGCACAGCTTCTACGGCTCGACGCCGCTCACGGCGCTGCTCCAGGTGACGATCGCGGACTGAGCCGCGCGGCGTTGCACCCTCGCGAGCCGTGACCTACGGTGGGGGCATGGCGTCCGATCCGCCCGGGCGCGTGCCCGACGACCCGCTGCTGAGCGACCTGAGCCCCACGACGCGCTTCTCCGGTCGCGCCGCGGACTACGTGCGCCACCGCCCCGGCTATCCGGCGGCGGCAATCGCCGCGGTGCTGCGCGGGCTCGGCGATCCGGTGCGGCTGGTGGCGGCCGACGTAGGCGCCGGCACCGGCATCTCGTCGCGGCTGCTGGCCGAGCGGGGCGTGCGCGTGCTCGCGATCGAGCCCAATGCCGAGATGCGCGCCGCCGCCGCGCCCCATTCCGGGATCGACTGGCGCGCGGGCACCGCCGAGGCCACCGGGCTTCCCGACGCGAGCCTGGGCCTGCTGCTGTGCGCGCAGGCGTTCCACTGGTTCCACGCCGCCCGCGCGCTCGCCGAGTTCCGCCGCGTGCTCGAGCCCGGCGGACGCCTGGCGCTGATGTGGAACAACCGCGACCGCGACGATCCGCTCACGCGCGCTTACATCGAGGCGGTGCACGCCGTCCACGGCGAGCACCCCGCCGAGCGCCGCGGCTTCGATCCGGCATGCGTGGCGGCCGACGGGGGATTCGGGCCGGTGCGGCTCGAGCGCTTCGTCAACGCGCAGGAGCTGGATCGGGAGGGACTGCTGGGGCGGGCGCTGAGCGCGTCGTACGTGCCGCGCGAGGGTGCGGCGCACGCCACGCTCGAGCGCCTGCTCGGCGAGCTGTTCGAGGCGCGCCGCAACGCGCGCGGCCTGGTGACGATGCGCTACGTGACGCAGGTGTGGCTGGCGGAGCGACGATAGAGCCTGCCGGCCCGCGGCGTGCTTCGAGAGCTTTTCACACTCGCGAATTGCGAATTCCCTTGACGACCTTCCAGCGGCTCCGGCGCGCCAGCCGCATGCTCGTCCCGGGGACCCCTACCAGAGCACGTGAGATGCCCGCGGCTGCGTTCGCGGAGTTCGGGACGCGATCGATTTCGCAAGGCTTCGCTCCGGCCCGCGTGCGTGGCTCTACGAGCGTCGGAATTGCTCGTGATATGAATGCGAATGCCCCCGGCGTCCCGCCCCCGCGGAGTCACGCCTGTGAGCACTTACTCATTGAGCCACGTTTCCGACGCCGTCCTGGCCCGCGACCTCGTTGCGGCAGCGGCGCGAGATCGCGCCAGCACGGCAACTCTCCTCGCGCATATTGCCGAGTTCGATGCGAGGAAGCTCTACCTGCCGGCGGCGCATTCCTCGATGTACTCCTACTGCGTCCATGAGGTGAGGCTGTGCGAACAGGCCGCCTTCAAGCGCATCCGGGCAGCGCGCACGGCACGGCAGTATCCCGCCATCTTCACGGCGATCGCCGACGGGCGGTTGCACCTGAGCGCGGTCATCCTGCTGGCCCCGTACCTGACACCCGAGAACGCCGACGAACTGCTGGAAGCCGCGGCGCGGCAGAACAGGGAGACGATCGAGCGGCTGCTGGCGGAGCGCTTCCCGAGACCCGACCTGCCCGAGCGGATCGAAGCGATTCCCGCGCCTCAACTGTCCCCGGGGACAGTTGGGGCATCGGGAAGCGGGGGGAGCTTCAACTCTCCTCGAGGACAGTTAAGGCGCCTGCGCGGCAACCCGCCGCAGACCGTGCCCCCCAGAAGCTTACGCCGCTCTCGCCACAGCGCTATGCGCTCCAGGCCATGGTCGATCAGGAGACCTCCGACTTGCTGCGTCATGCCCAGACCCTGCTCGGGCACCAGCTCAGCTCCGGTGACATTGCCCCGGTTCTCACCCCCGCGCTCAGGCTGCTCGTGCGACATCTGGAGTGCCGGAAGTTCGCTGCGATGGACCGGCCTCGCAGGTGTGGTCGCTCGTCTTCGAACCCGCGCCACATCCCCGCCGCGGTCAAGCGCGCGGTCCGGGAGCGGGATCAGGACCAGTGCACGTTCCGGAGCGAGAGCGGCCAGCGCTGCCCGGCGCGGACAAGGCTCGAGTTCGATCACATCGAGCCGGTGGCGCGCGGAGGTGTGGCGACGGTGGATGGCATGCGGCTGCGATGCCGCGCGCACAATCAGTACGACGCGGAGTGCACGTTCGGCGCCGGGTTCATGGACCGCAAGCGACAACAGGCGCGGGAGGCCGCGGCCGCTGCAAAGCGCAAGCAGGCCGCCGAAGAAGTGATCCCGTATCTCAAAGCGCTCGGTTTTCGCGCCGACGAATCAGGCACGGCCGCCGCGCTGTGCGAGGCGACACCCCACGCCTCGCTCGAGCAGCGCGTGAAGCTGGCTCTGACATACTTCGCGGATCGGCGATGCACCAGGTGGCGACCGCCCGCCCCACCAGCCCAGGGCGTATCGGCAGCGAACTCGACCTAAGGATCCGTGCACACAGCGTCCATCGCGGGAATCCGGGCCACGAGCGCCGGAAGAAGCCGGCACCGGCGCTGTCAATCGGGTGCGATCCACGTTAACCTCGGACAACACCTTTGCGCCGGCTGTGCGCCGGCGGACCCCGGCGGCGCTTCACAGGAGACCCCGTGCAAGATCTCACCCGCGGACCGGTCCTCGGACACCTGCTCAAGACCGCCAGCTTCATGCTGGTGACGATGGTGTTCCAGACCCTCTACTTCCTCGCCGACCTCTACTGGGTCGGCCGCCTCGGCAAGGAGGCGGTGGCCGCGGTGGGGGTGGCCGGCAATCTGATGTTCATCGTGCTCGCCATCACCCAGATGCTCGGGGTGGGGACGACCACGATGGTCTCGCACGCGGCGGGCCGCAAGGACCGCGACCAGGCGCTGCTGGGCTTCAACCAGTCGCTGGTGCTCTCGATGCTCGCGGCGGTGGTGTTCCTGATCGTCGCCACGCTGCTCCAGGGCGCCTACGCGCGGGGGCTCAGCGCCGACGCCGAGACCGCGCGGCTCGCGTCGCGCTACCTGGCCTGGTTCATCCCCGCGATGGCGCTCCAGTTCGCGATGGTGGCGATGGCCTCGGCGCTGCGCGGCACCGGGAACTTCAAGCCCGGCATGGTGGTCCAGACCGCCACGGTGCTCATCAACATCGTGCTGGCGCCGATCCTCGTGTTCGGCTGGATCACGCACCGCCCGATGGGCGTGGCGGGTGCCGCGCTCGCCACCTTCATCGCGGTGGTGATCGGCGTGGTGTGGTTCCTGCGCTACTTCGTGACCGGCGCTCCGTATCTGGTCTTCGTGCCCGCGGACTGGAAGCCCCAGCCGAAACTGTGGGGCCGCATGCTCCAGATCGGGCTGCCGGCCGGGGCCGAGTTTGCGATGATGGGCGCCTACCTGGTGGTGGTCTACATCGTCAGCCGGCCGTTCGGCGCCGCCGCGCAGGCCGGGTTCGGGATCGGGATGCGCATCATCCAGGCGGGCTTCATGCCGGTGGTGGCGCTGGGCTTCGCGGTCGCTCCGGTGGCGGGGCAGAACTTCGGCGCGCGCCTCGCCGCGCGGGTGCGCGAGACGTTCCGGCGCGCCTCGATCCTCGCCCTGGCGCTCATGACCGTGTTCGCGCTGCTGTGCCACGTCGCCCCGGCCGCCATGGTGCGCGTCTTCTCGCCCGATCCGCAGGTGATCGCCAACGGCGAGGACTATCTGCGCATCGTGTCGTGGAACTTCGTGGCCTCGGGCATCATCTTCGTCGCCTCGAGCATGTTCCAGGCGCTCGGCAACACCGTTCCCGCGCTCCTGAGCTCGGTGCTGCGGGTGGTGGCGCTGGCCATCCCCACGCTCTTCCTGGCGCGGCTGCCGGGTTTCGAGCTGCGCTGGGTGTGGTACCTGTCGGTGGCGACGGTGACGCTCCAGATGGTGGTGAGCCTGCTGCTGCTGCGGCGCGAGCTGCGCACCGCCATGGCGGGCTTCCCGGCCACACCCGAGGCGGCGCCGGACGCCGCCGCCGCGCGCGCCGCCGCGCCCGGCGTGCCCGACGGGCTCGACCCGGTGACCGCGCTCGAAGCCGCGGTGATCGAGCCCGAGTCCCCGTGACCACGATTCCTGCCGACCAACCGATCACGCGGCTGATGCTGCGCCACGCCCTGGCCACGCTCGCCTACCGGGCCGGCAAGACGGTGCGCGGGACCCCCGAGGCGTTCGCGGAATTCCGGGCCAGTGAAGGCTCACCGTCGCCGCGCGAGCTTCTCAGTCACATGGGCGATCTCATGGACTGGGCGCTGACCATGGCGAAGGGCGAGCCCAAATGGAACAACGCGACGCCGCAGCCCTGGGCGCAGGAGATCGCGCGCTTCTACGCCTCGCTCGGGGCGCTCGACGCCTACCTCGCCTCGGGGGCGCCGATCCGCTGGGAGCCGGCGCGCATGTTCCAGGGTGGCATCGCCGACGCCCTCACCCACACCGGCCAGCTGGCGATGCTGCGCCGGCTGTCGGGCCACAAGATGAAAGGCGAGAACTACTCGCGCGCCGACATCGAGGTCGGGCGGGTGGGGATCGAGCAGACCCCGCCCGATCCGCGCTACGAGTTCGACTGAGCCCGGCCCGGGCGCCGGACCCGCGCCGGCGCGGCGCGGCCATGTGCTAGATTGTGTCGCGTTCGCGCTCCCCGCGTCCCGAGCCAGGAGGGTTCCCATGACGCTTCGATCCCCCGCGCGGCCCCTCGTCGCCGCTCTGCTGATCACGGCGCTGATCGCCGGCTGCAAGGGCGGCGGCACCACACCGATCAAGACGCTGCTCGACAATCCCGGCCAGTACGACCGCCAGACCGTGCGCATCGCCGGCACCGTGACCCAGACCCTGGGCGTGCTCGGTTACGGCGCCTACCAGGTCAACGATGGCAGCGCCGGCATCGCCGTGGTGACCGAGCAGAACGGGGCGCCGCGCGAGGGCACGAAGGTGGGCGTCGAGGGCGAGTTCCGCTCCGCGTTCACGGTCGGCTCCACCACCGCCGCCGCCATCATCGAGCACTCGAGGACCACCCAGTAAGGAGCGGTCCACTGAACATTCGACTCGACGGCCGTCGCGCGCTGGTGACCGGAGCCAACTCCGGCATCGGGCGCGCGATCGCGCTGGCGCTCGCCCAGTCCGGGGCACACGTCGCGGTCAACTTCGTCGTCAACCCCCAGCAGGCCGACGGGGTGGTGGGCGAGATCAAGGCGGTCGGCGTCGAGGCGCTGGCGTTGATGGCCGATGTCGCCGACCCGGTGCAGGTCGCCGCGATGTTCGCGGCCGTCGACCTGGCGTGGGGCGGGATCGACATCCTGGTCTGCAACGCCGGCATCGACGGCCGCGCCGCGGCGGCCTGGGATGCCGATCCGGCGGAGTGGGGACGGGTGCTCGACGTCAACCTCGGCGGCGCGTTCCTGTGCGCGCGCGAGGCGCTGCGCCGCATGATCGGGCAGCGGGCGGGCGTGGTGCTCGCCGTCAGCTCGGTTCACGAGCTCATTCCCTGGACCGGCTACAGCGCCTACACCGCGAGCAAGGCCGGACTCTCGATGCTGATCAAGACGCTGGCGCAGGAGGCGGCGCCGTTCGGGGTGCGCGCCCTGGCGCTCGGCCCGGGGGCGATCCAGACCAGCATCAACGCCGCGGTGTGGAACGATCCGAAGATGTATGCCGACTTGATCGCCAAGATCCCGCTCGGACGCATGGGAACGATCGACGAGATCGCCGCGGCCGCCGTATTCCTGGTCTCGGAGCAGGCCGCCTACATCACCGGCACCACCCTGTTCGTGGACGGCGGGATGCTCGATTATCCCGACTTCGAGCACGGGGGATGAGCCACCCCACCGACCCGGTGCCGGCCGCACAGGTGCCGGTCATGCGCCCCAATGCCGCGCGCTTCAGCTTCCCGCCCGACTTCATGTGGGGCGCCGCCACCTCGGCCCACCAGGTCGAGGGCGGCAACACCAACAGCGACTGGGCGGCTTGGGAGGCGGCGGGGAAGGTGCGGACCGCGGCCGGGCTGGCCTGCGATCACTACCACCGCTTCCGCGAGGACTTCGATCTGGCCCGCGACCTGGGCCACCGGGCGCACCGCTTCTCGCTGGAGTGGAGCCGCATCGAGCCGCGCAACGGCGAGTTCTCGGAGGAGGCCCTCGAGCACTATCACGAGGTGATCGAGGCGCTGCACGAGCGCGGCCTCGAGCCGGTGGTCACGCTGCTCCACTACACCATCCCGCGCTGGCTGGCCGAGCACGGCGGCTGGGAGCACGCGGGGATGGAGCGCCACTTCGTGCGCTACGTGCGGCGCGTGGTGGGAGTGTACGGCGACCGGGTGCGCTGGTGGATCACGCTCAACGAGCCGGTGGTCCAGGTGTTCAAGGGCTGGCTGATCGGCCAGTGGCCGCCCGGACGCGTCGGCGACTACCCGCGCGCGCTCCAGGTGATACGTCGCATGCTGCGCGCCCATGTGCTGGCCTACCACGCGATCCACGAGCAACGGCGCGACGCGATGGTGAGCATCGCCAAACACTGCCTGGCGCTCACCCCCAACCAACCGCACAACCCCTTCGACGTCGTCTCGACCCGCACCCGCGACTTCCTGTTCAACAACCTGTTCATCGAGGCGCTGCACACCGGGCGGCTCACGCTTCCCGGCAGGTTCTTCGAGCGGCTGCCGTTCGGGCACGCGCTGGATTTCATCGGCATCAACTACTACACCCGGGACTTCGTGCGAAATACCGGGTACAACCTGCCGGGGCTGGTGGGCGCCTCGGGGACGCTCGAGAACGAGCGCAAGGTCGGCAAGCGCAACGATCTGGGGTGGGAGGTCTACCCGGAGGGGCTGCGCTACTTCCTGCACACCTTCCGGCGCTACCGGCTGCCGCTCCTCATCACCGAGAACGGCACCCCGGCGACCGACGAGGACGATCGCTGGGGCTTCATCTACCTCCACCTGTGGGAGGTGATGCGAGCGATGTCGGCCGGGACCCCGGTGATCGGCTACCTCTACTGGTCGCTGCTCGACAACTACGAATGGGCCGACGGCTACGCGCCGCGCTTCGGGCTGATCGGGGTCAACTTCGCGACCCAGGCCCGGATCGTGCGGCCCAGCGCGCGCTGGCTCGCCGAGCTCATCGAGAAACGCTCGCTGTGAGGGTGCGCCCCGTCACCGCGTGCCCATTCCCCCGGTGCGCGCCACTGCGCTAGACTGGCGCGTCCCGTTCACCGATCGTCCCCGTCCCGGCGCCCGTCCCACGCGCCACGCCGCGAGGAACCCGTGCTGAAGCCCCTGACCCTCCCCGTCCGCTTGCTGCTGCTGTCCCTGCTCGTCGCCACGCCCGCGCTGGCCGCGCGCTCCAAGTCCGCGGCCGGCGCCGACACCTCGGAGTCGAAGAAGCCCAAGACCTTCTCCGACCTGTTCGAGGGGCTCCAGTTCCGCTGCATCGGTCCCTATCGCGCCGGGCGCGTGACCGCGGTGTGCGGGGTGCGCGGCGAGCCGGCAACGTTCTGGTTCGGCGCCACCGGGGGCGGGGTGTGGAAGACCACCGACGCCGGATCGAACTGGGAGAACATGGCCGACAAGTTCTTCAAGACCGGATCGGTGGGGGCGATCGCGGTCTCCGAGTCGGACCACAACGTGGTGGTAGTGGGGACGGGCGAGTCGCCGATTCGCGGCAACGTCTCGTTCGGGGACGGGATCTACCGCAGCACCGACGGCGGCGTGACCTGGAGCAACGTGGGACTCAAGGACGCCGGCCAGATCGCGCGGGTCCGCATTCACCCCACCAATCCCGATCTGATCTACGCCGCGGTCCAGGGGCACGCGTGGGGCCCGAACCCGACGCGCGGCGTGTATCGCACCAGCGACGGCGGCAAGACCTGGAAGCGCGTGCTGACCGTGAACGACAGCACCGGGTGCTGCGATCTGTCGATGGATCCCAACAACCCGCGCATCCTCTACGCCGCGATGTGGCAGGCGGAGCGGCGGGCCTGGGACTTCACCAGCGGCGGCCGCGGCAGCGGCCTGTGGCGCTCGCTCGACGGCGGCGACACCTGGAAGAAGATGACCGAGGGCCTGCCCGACGGGGTCATGGGGCGCATCGGCGTGGCGGCCTCGGGCGCCAGGCCCGGGCTGGTGTGGGCAATCGTCGAGGCGAAGAAGGGCGGGCTCTACCGCAGCGACGATCACGGCGACAAGTGGACCTGGGTCAACGACGACCATTTCATCCGCGAGCGCCCCTGGTACTACACGTGGGTGATCGCCGATCCGAAGAACGCCGACCGGCTGTGGCTCCCCAACCTCAGGCTCTACGTCTCGAGCGATGGCGGCCGCTCGTTCACCGGACTGCGGGCGATCTGGGACCACCACGACCTGTGGATCGACCCCGACGATCCCGAGCGCATGATCCTGGGCGCCGACGGCGGTGCGGCGGTGACCCTGAACGGCGCGCGCACCTGGTCGTCGATCCACAACCAGCCCACCGCGCAGTTCTACCGCGTCACCACCGACAACCGCTTCCCCTACTGGGTGTACGGCGCCCAGCAGGACAACTCGAGCGTCGCGGTGCCGAGTGCCGCGAAGGGCGGCGGCATCGGCGAGACCGACTGGCATCCCGTGGGGGGCGGTGAGAGCGGATGGATCGCGGTCGATCCCGCCAATCCCGACCTGCTCTACGGCGGCGGTTACGGCGGCTCGATCACCCGCTACGACCACCGGCTCAAGGAGGAGCGGGAGGTGACCCCCTGGCCGCAGCTCGCCAGCGGGCACGCCACCAGCGACCTCAAGTACCGCTTCCAGTGGAACGCCCCGATCGTCATCTCGCGCTGGGACTCGACGGTGGTCTACCACGCCGCGCAGCTCCTGCTGCGCAGCCGCGACCAGGGGCAGACCTGGGAGGAGGTGAGCCCCGACCTGACCCGCAATGACAAGTCCAAGCAGGGGCTGTCGGGCGGCCCGATCACCCGCGACATCACCGGGGTCGAGGTCTACGGGACCATCTTCACGCTCGCCGAGTCGCCGCTCGAGCGCGGCGTGATGTGGGCCGGCACCGACGACGGCCGGGTCCAGATCACGCGCGACGAGTGCGCCCACTGGCAGGAGGTGACCCCCAAGGGGCTGCCGACCTGGGCGCGCATCAACTCGATCGACGCCTCGCCCCATCAGAAGGGCGCGGCCTACGTCGCCGCCACCATGTACCAGTTCGACGACAACCGCCCCTACCTCTACAAGACCACCGACTACGGCAAGACCTGGACGCGGATCGTGAACGGCATTCCGGACGGCGCGTTCACGCGCGTGGTGCGCGAGGATCCCGACAAGCGCGGCCTGCTCTACGCCGGCACCGAGACCGGGCTCTACGTGTCGCTCGACGACGGCGGCAGCTGGCAGGCATTCCAGCGCAACCTGCCCGCCACCCCGGTCACCGACCTCATGATCAAGAACGGCGATCTGGTGATCGCGACCCAGGGGCGCTCGTTCTGGATCCTCGACGACCTCACCCCGCTGCGGCGCTACAGCCCCGCCCTCGCCTCCCAGCGCTTCCACCTGTTTCCGCCCCGGCCCGCCTACCGCACCCCGTTCGGGGGCGGCGGCGGCGATGGGGACGAGGGGCCCCGCAACGTGGGCAAGAACCCGCCCGACGGCGTGATCGTCGACTACTGGCTCAAGGACAAGCCGGGCGAGAAGGAGCTGGTGACGATCCAGATCTTCTCCGGCGATTCGCTGATCCGCTCGTTCACGAGCCAGAAGCCCGCCAAGCCCGCCGACCTCAAGGAGCAGGCGGAGCGCGCCGAGCGCGATCGCGACAAGGACAAGCCGCTCGAGCCCAAAGCCGGCCTCAACCGTTTCGTGTGGGACATGCGCATCGTCAAGCCCACGCTGGTGCCGCGCGCGGTGTTCAACGAGGGCGACAAGGCGCCCCCCAAAGTGGGCGCCGGCACCTACAAGGTGCGGCTCACGTTCGGCGACCGCTCGGACTCGGCGGCGATCGAGGTGCGCCCGCTGCCCGGCGGCCACGCCAGTCCCGAGGACCTGCGCGCCCAGTTCGAGCTGCTGAGCGCGATCCGCGACCGGCTGTCGGAGGCCCATGTCGCGGTGATGACGATCCGCGACGTCAAGGCGCAGGCCACCGAGCTGGGTGACCGCGCGGTCCGGCTCGGCATGGGCGACGGGCTCAAGACCAAAGCCAAGGCGCTGGGCGACAAGCTGACCGCGATCGAGATGAAGCTCATCAACCCCGACATCAAGGGGCTGGAGGACGATCTCAACTACCCGCCGCGCCTCGACCACGACCTCACCTTCCTCGCCGGCGTGGTGGGGAGCGCCGACCGCGCGCCGACCGCCTCGTCGCGGAAGATGTACGACGACCTGGCGCAGCGGCTGGGCGCGATCCGCGCCGAGCTCAAGGGCGTGCTCGACGGCGACCTCGCCGATTTCAACCGGGCGGTCCAGACCGCCGGCGTGCCGCCGGTCGCGGCGTCGCCGAAGATCGAGCGCTGACGTGGACGGCTGGACCCTCGACGGCACGATCGCGCTGCTGGAGCGCACGCCGGCGACCCTCGCCGCGCTGCTCGGCGGGCTGCCGGACGAGTGGACGCGCGCCCGGGAGGGGCCGGAGACGTTCAGCCCCTACGACGTCGTGGGGCACCTGATCCACGGCGAGAAGACCGACTGGATGGTGCGGGCGCGCATCATCCTCGAGCACGGCGAGGCGCGGTCCTTCGACCGCTACGATCGCTTCGCCCAGTCCCGCGACAGCGCCGGGAAGCCGCTCGCGGCGCTGCTCACCGAGTTCGCCGCCCGGCGCCGCGACAACCTCATGGCGCTGCGCGGGCTCAATCTCGGCCCCGCCGAGCTCGAGCGGCGCGGCACCCACCCGGTGCTGGGGGTGGTGACGCTGCGCCAGCTGCTCGCCACCTGGGCGGCCCACGACCTCACCCATCTCCACCAGATCGCGCGCGTCATGGCGTTTCAGGTGCGCGAGGAAGTCGGGCCGTGGGTGCGCTTCCTGGGCGTCATGCGCTGCCAGGGCCACAGCGACTGAGGCCGCGTCGCCCGCGCCGTCAGACGAAGCGCAGTCCGAGACGCCGGAACTCGACCCAGTCCTGCCGCGTCGGCAGGCTGTGATAGCCGGGCGGCAGCGCGTGGGGCACTCGCACGCGCTCGCCGGTCGGAAGCAGCGCCAGGCTCCGCATCACCATCTCCGGCGCATCTCCGAAGATCCGGCGGTACCAGTCGTAGACGCTCGCTCCAGGGTCCGCGTCGTAGCGCTTCTGGAGGATGATCTCGCCGGCGTCGAGCCGGGCCGCGACCTTGTGGATCGTCGCCCCGACCGGGGCGCCTTCCATGAGCGTCCAGAACACCGGGAACAGGCCGCGGCTGAAGGGGAGGAGCGACGAGTGCTTGTTGAGGAAGCACTCCCGCACCGTTCCGAGCACCCGCTCGCCCATGATGTGGCCGATGAAGATGAGACCGACGTCCACCTGGTTGTGCTCGAGCCAGTCGCACACCTCGGGATCGTTCGGATTCCGGAAGCGCCGGAACGGCACGCCGCGCGCCGTGCACAGCCCGGCGAAGGTGAACGCGGGCTCGCGGCGGTCAACCCATCTCAGGAGCAGCGCGGCGCGGTGGGAGAGACTGCGCCGGGCGAGCCCCAGCACCACGCCGGGGCCGAAACGGCGCAGATACTCGAGCGGAATGGCGAGGCCGCGGTAGCGTCCCAGCACGTCGGGGAACGCCAGCACGCCGCGCACCTCGTGCGGCCCGGAGAGCCGGGGCAGCAGATCGCGCAGCATCGGGAAGGTGAAGTCGTACTCCTCGTGGATCAGGAGCGCGATCTTCATGCGAGCGCGGTCTCGCGTGCCAGGACGTCCTCGGCGATCTCGCGCAGGGTCACCATGCGCTGGCTCCCGGCCTTGATCTCGACGAGCCAGGTCTCGAGGGCCTCGCGCTTGGCGTCGAGCGAGGTCTCGATGCGCTCGAGGCTGCCGTTCCCGGCCGCCGCAAGCAGGCGCAGATCGTCGCGGTCCATGAGATCGGCGGGATGGACCAGGTAGTAGAAGTACTCGGCGCGCAACGCGCGGCGCAGCAGGGCCCGGAAGCCGGCCGGCGGCAGGAAGAACGACAGCGTGTGCCAGCACGGCAGCCGCAGCAGCGGCACCACCGGCAGCGGCAGGACGACGATGCCGCGGCGACTCCCGGACCCGGCGCCGCCTGCGGGGCCGGCGCCGGGCCGCACCACGAAGGGGCGGATGCGGCCGGTCAGGTTCTGGAGCCAATCCCTGCGGTCCATCATCCGCCCCTGGCGCGGGTCGCCGCGGAAGTTCCACCACAGCTTGGTCGCGATGAGCCACATGACGTACGAGGAGAACTGCGAGGTGTCGTAGAGGTAGTCGTGGCGGTCGAGCACCCGGAGCAGCTCGCCCGAGGTCGACCACGCCGGGGCGATGAAGCCGCGCGGCTCGGCGCCGCACACCTCGGTGATGCGCTCGTGGGCCCGCATGACCTCGCGCTCGATCGCGTCCGGGTGGAGGGCGCCGAGGTTGGCATGGTGATGCCAGGAGTGGTTCCCGATCTCGTGGCCCTGCTGGTGCCAGTCGCGCACCCGGGCGGCGACTTCGGGATTCTCGAGGTCCTGCCCGATCACGAAGATCGTGTACTTGAACCCGAACCGCTCGGCGAGCGCCAAAAAACGGTCGGCGACCCCGAAGTAGGTGGGGTCGCGGAAGTCCGGCCGCGACAGGGAGAAAGCCCAGCCCAGCGAGTCGAAGTTGATGTCGATCGCGGCGAGACGCGCCATGTTGTCACGCTACCACGGGCCCGAACGAAGCGGCAACGCGTGCCGCGCGATGCGATCACCGTCATGCCGGCGCCTCAGGGGCTCGCGGTGCGATGCGCGCGCGCAGTCGCTCGGCCGCGAAGCACGCCGCGAACAGCAGCAGGAACGGATCGACCTTGATCAGACGCATCTTGGTCTGCACCACGAACAGCGCCGCGACCACGGTCGAGTAGACGAACGCGAGCCAGATCGGCGTCAGCTCGCCCCAGCGGCGGCGACAGCGCAGGAAGCCCGGCAGCGCCAGCCCCAGCACGATCAGGTAGGAGATCGCGTAGGACCAGATGTAGAGCCTGAAGCCCCAGCCTCCCATCGCGGTCCTGCCCGACATCAGGCCCATGTCCTTGACGTTCGAGGGCCGGAACGACCAGTGGAGCCCGACGCGCGCGAGCATGTTGAGCGCCGCCTGCCGCGGCTCGCGCAGCATCCAGCGCAGGCCCTCGCGATACAGGATGGCGCTGCGCCGCACCTCGTCGGCGCGCGTCAGCTCGCCCCCCAGCCGCCGATCGAGATCGGTCAGGCAGTCGAAGTCCACCTCCTGGGTCGCGCGGTCGTGATAGCCCATGTAGAACATGAAGCCGCCGTTGGTCGAGATGGGGCAGAACTCGTGGAAGCGGATCCAGTTCCGCAGCGTCCAGGGCGCGATGACCAGCAGCGCGGTCGCCACCGTCGCGGCCACCGGCCGCCACCCGGGTCGCCAGCGCGCCGGCGCGACCAGGCCGGCGAGCGCGAACAGCAGCACGTAGATCAGCGCGTCGGGCATCATCAGCGCGAGGAGCCCGGCCCACAGGCCGCCCAGCACCGCGTCGACGACGCGGCGCCCGCTCCACAGTCGCTGGAGCGCCAGCACCATCAGCACCATGAGCAGCAGGCGCGGGTAGACGTTGACCCCCTGCGGAACGCGGGCGATGAAGGGCGGGTAAACCACGCTCATCAGCAGCGCCACCCGCGCGGTCAGTGAATCGAACAGCCGGCGGGCGAGCGCGTACAGGGCGGCTGCGACGCCGACCGAGAGCAGCACGTTCTCGAACGCCACCGCGAGCTCGGAATGGAACACGCGCAGCAGCAGGTACACGTTGAAGACGTAGGCGGGCGGGAAGAAGGCGCTGGGACGGTCGGGATCGTGGAAGATCCCATAGTAGTTGAACTCGTAGCCCCGGCCCGCGACCATGTGCTGGGCGACGTAGATCTCGTCCCAGTGGATCTGGACCTGCCCGGTCGCGGCCGCGAGCGCCAGGGCGGCGAGGCGGAGCAGGAGCGCCGCGATCAGTGCGGCGACGACGAAGCGGCGCTCATCGGGCGCGAGGAGCGCCTCGAGCGCGCGCTCTCGCCACCCGCGGGCGGGCGCCCCGTGGGGCGGCGCGTCACGCCGATCGCGCTCGCCGGTCGGTGGGGGCGGGTGCGGCATCGCGGCCCTTCCTCTGTGCCGCGCCGACGCCGGGCGCGGAGGCTACTTCTTCGCGCCCGCAGCCGCCGGCTTCGGCGCCCCGGGCTTCTTCGCCGGCTCGAGCTTCCGGGTCAGCGAGGCCAGCGAGGCGTCGACCGCGCGACCGGCGCTGGCCTGGCTGACCTCGACCGCCCACGCGAATCCCGAGCGCGCCACGTAGCGCTCGCCGGGCCGCCCCGTCACCAGGCCGCCGATCCGCACGGTGTCGGCGGCGACGCCGGGCGCGCCGCTGAACACCACCACCGCCTCGGGATCGGCGAGTCCCTGCTGGTGGGGATCGCCCTCCGCGGCGGGGCGGTCGATCACCAGCGAGGAGAGGGTCTGCCCCAGCGTCGCGACCCCGGTGGTGTCGAGCGCCGCGTGCGCGGCCGGCGAGGTCAGCTTCCACTGGTTGCCGGTCTTCGCCAGCGTCAGGCTCCCGCTGCGGTTCCGGAGCGAGATCGTGGTCGCCTGCGCGGCGCCGGGGGCCAGGGTGCGCTCGATCCACCAGGTCGGATCGGCCGGCAGGCCGAAGGCGGTGAGCCCGGTGGTCTCGTACACGTCGTTCTTGCCGCCGACACGGATGTGGGTGGTGGTGGCGGAGGGCGAGGTGCCGACGTAGAGCTCGACCGCGGGCTTGTCGCCGGCCGCGGCGGGCCACAGCCGCAGCCGGCGCTCGAAGTCGTGATCGTCCACCTTGAGCGCGGCGTGATGCCTGGGGCTGGTGGCGACTGGACGCCGCACCGTGATGTGCTCGACCGACTGGATCAGCTGATCGGCCTTGCCCGCGGTCACCGGGTAGCCGCGCGGCGAGGCCAGCACCCACGCGCCCTTGTCGCGCTCCAGCGACATCGTGGCGCCCTGGCCGTCGGCGATCTCGAGCCGCTCCGGCGTCATCCCGGCGAGCGCCGGCAGCAGCGGGTGCTCCTTGACGCTGCCGCCGGCCCACGGCGCGCGCAGCAGCAGCAGGATCACGAGCTGGACGACCAGCAGGCCGGCGAGCAGGCGCTGGCCGCGGCTCACCCGCGCTCCTCGCCGCCCGCGGCGGTCACCAGCGGCGCGACGCGGCGGCGGCGCAGGTCGCGGCCCAGCCCGAAGACGGCGAGCGCCGCCAGCGGGATCAGGTAGTTGGCGACCTCGACCGCGATCTCGGTGCGCCGCGCGAGGTGGGGGAGCGGCCGGGTCGCCCCGCCCCGCGCGCGGATCGAGATCAGGTCGTTGTCGAGGTTCATCCAGTCGATGAGGTTCTGGACGAAGCCCAGGTTCTGGACGAAGAACCCGCCCATCTGCCGCCCCAGCGCGCGCGCCACGAAGTCGCTCACGAACTCGGCGTTGCCGATCACGGCGAGCCGCGTGTCGGGCGAGCGCGTGATCGCCACCTCCCGGCGCGTCGAGTCCCCCGGCACCGGCGGCACCGGCTTGCCGGCGTAGAAGCTGTCGAAGCTGCCCTGCAGCGCCGCCGCCACCAGGTGCGGCTGGCTGCCGGGCGGCACCGTGTAGTTGACGGTCGCGGCCTTCGCGGGGTCGTCGTCGGTCCAGGAGCGCGGCGAGGAGGAGAGGATGCGGATGACGTGCAGCTTCTTCGCCGCCGCGCCGTCGGTCGAGAGCGGACTGCCCCAGTAGATTCCCACCGCGTCGAGCCGGCCCGAGATGGTGCGGTTCTCGAGCCCGGCGTCGCGCACCTCGACCAGATAGGGGTAAGGCCGCATGACCCAGGTCTGCATCGGCCCGAACGGCGTGTTGCGGATCTGCGGGATCGGCAGCGGCTGGTTGCGGTCGTCGAGCAGCAGGGTGCGCGAGATCTCGACCCCGGAGTTCCTGAGCCAGCCCTCGAGGCCCGACTCGACCGGGGTCACCACCAGCCCGGTCTGCCCGAAGTTGGGGTTGTAGGCGCCGGCGCACACGATCACGCGCCCGCCGCGCATCAGGTACTGGTCGAGGTTGTAGACCGCGCGCTCGCTGAGGTTCCGGGGCTTGAGCACCAGCAGCACGTCGACCGTCTCCGGCACCCCGCCGTCGAGCGCCACGTCCTCGACCTTGTAGTCCTGGCGCAGGAAGCCCTTGAGCTGGTCGAACTCCGCCTGCTGGTCGGGCGGCATGCGCCCCTGCATGCGCAGCTGCATCATGACCTCGGGCGGGATCGCGGGCTCCGAGGTGGCGACGCCGACGGTCTTGAGGAATCCGGGGGTCTGGCGCTTGAGCGAGCCCTCGACCGCCTCGCGCAGGCTGGCGGCCGTGACCTGGCCGCCGGTGAGCGGCAACGGCTCGGTGCGCTCGCCGACGGTGAGGAACGCCTGGAGGTAGAAGCCCTCGTTGCTGAACAGGCTCGCGCTCATGGGCCGGATGTTGAAGCGGCGCCCCACGTCGGCCTGCTGCTGCGGGCTCGAGGGCACGATCTCCTCGTAGCTGAAGTGCTCGCCGCCGGTCTTCTTCAGCTCGTCGGCCGCCTTGCGGATCGCGTCGGGCACGCCCTTGAACGCCGCCGGCACCAGGTCGGGGGTCATGACCGCGGTGAGCCTCACCGGCTTGCCGAGGCGCTCGAACAGCTCGGGCGTGCTGCGGAAGCCGAACACCACCTTCTTGATCCCGCGCGTCAGGTCGTACTCGAGGTTGCGCAGCCGCACGTCGGCGTCGCCGCCCGGGATCGGCTCGACCTCGATCAGGTCCTCGAAGCCGTAGCGCTGGTACTGGTCGCCGTAGCGGATCACCAGCGCGAAGTAGGCGTTGACCACGCCGCTCTCGTACTTGGAGGCGAGCCGGAACGCGGTGCTGTTGACGCCGAAGCGCTCGTTGGCCTCGCGCTCGATGGCGTCGCTCTCACCCGGATCGTGGATCTCGACGTGCAGCCGCCCGTGCGCCAGCGCCCGGTACTCCTCGAGCAGGTCCTCGATCTCGGGCACCAGCGGGGCGAGCTTGGGATGGGTGCGCTTCGAGAAGTAGCCGACGATGGTGAGGTCGTCGTCGAGCGAGCCCAGCAGCTTCCGGGTCGCGGGCGAGATCGAGAACTTGCGCTCGGCGGTGAGATCGATGCGCGCGTTCGACCAGCGCGACAGCAGGGCGTTGAAGGCCAGCAGATTCGCGGCCAGGAGCGCGAGCGTGATGCCCACGCCGATCAGCCGCTGCCCCCGGGTCTCGTTCATCGGGCGGGTCTCAGGTCCAGCGCCGCGCCCGCACCGCCAGCACGCAGGCGGCGAGGAAGAACAGCGTCAGCGAGGCGTAGTAGACCAGGTCGCGCAGGTCGATGACGCCGCGCGCGATGCTCTGGAACCGGCTGCCGGTGCCGAGCGCGCGCAGCACCCCGGCCAGGCGGTCGGAGAACAGCCCGGCGAACGCCTCGGTGCCCAGGCCGTAGAGCGCGAGGCACACCACGAGGGCGAGGATGAAGGCGAGGATCTGGTTCTCGGTCGAGGCCGACAGGAACTGCCCGGCCGCGAGGTAGGCGCCGCCCAGCAGCACCGCCCCCAGGTAGCCGCCCACCACCGGGCCCCAGTCGAGCCGGCCGAGGATCGCGGCGCTGACCGGCAGCGCGAGGGTCAGACCGAGCGCGCAGCCGAGCAGGATCCAGCTGGCCAGGAACTTGCCCGCCACCAGCTCGTGGTCGCGCACCGGCAGGGTGAGCAGCACCTCGAGCGTGCCCTGCTTCTGCTCCTCGGCCCACAGCCGCATGGTGAGCGCCGGGACCAGCAGGATCATCAGCAGCGGCAGCGGCGCGAACAGCCCGCGCAGGTCGGCGACGCCGCGCGCGAAGAACGCCTCGACGTTGAAGAAGGTGAACAGCGCCGCCCCCGCGAACACGCTCAGGAACACGTAGGCGATCGGCGAGTTGAAGTAGGCGCGCAGCTCGCGCGCCGTCACCGCGGGGATGCGGCTCGCCCCGCCGCCCGCCGCGACCTTGCGCGCCGGGCTCACGCCGCCGCCTCGGCGGCCGACTCGGTGAGCTCGCGGAACACCTGCTCGAGCGAGCGGTCGTCGCGCCTCAGCTCGCGCAGCCCCCAGCCGCGGGCGCGCGCCAGCTCGGCGACCGCCTCGCCGATCTCGCGCTCCGTGCCGAGCGCGAGGCGGAAGGTGTGCGCCCCGTCGCCGCCCGCCGCATGCTCCACCTTG
>Ga0306921_10002141_pt1 | contig 19759 bp, 18 predicted proteins | sample sta12Cox44000080_FD_203760 | JGI IMG/M metagenome (GOLD analysis project Ga0306921, IMG submission 203760) | Lab enrichment of tropical soil microbial communities from Luquillo Experimental Forest, Puerto Rico - statoxic.12C.oxic.44.000.080 (v2)... | ecosystem: Environmental > Terrestrial >... | reverse complement strand
CCGACGGGCTGATGGTGCCGACCCAACTCTCCTGCGCCAATCACGAGGGCAATGGCGAGGTCCGCATCCAGCAATGGGACGGCAAACACTGGAAGTTCGTCTCCGACTGGATCAAGCCGGACCGCGAAATGCTGACCGAGATGTACAAGGAATCGGCGCTCGCCTACGCGAAGGAAAAGGGCATCACGCCGCGTGAATGCGAGAAGGTTATGTAACGCTCAGGCGCGCGGCTTCGCCATGTCCGATGTGGGGGAGTTGCTCGCGGTCAACAACATCGAGGTAATCTACAATCACGTCGTCCTGGTGTTGAAGGGTGTGTCACTGGAGGTGGCGGCGGGCGGCATTGTCGCATTGCTCGGTGGCAATGGCGCCGGCAAGACAACGACACTGAAGGCAATCTCGAACCTGTTGCGGGCCGAGCGTGGCGAGGTCACGAAGGGCTCGATCAGCTTTGGCGGCGAGCGGATCGATGCGCTCGATGCCTCGACGGTCGTCAAGCGCGGGTTGATCCAGGTCATGGAGGGGCGCCATTGCTTTGCTCACCTCACTGTCGAAGAAAATCTATTGACGGGTGCCTATACCAGAGCCGACGGACGAGCCCGCGTCGCCGATGACCTCGACAAGGTCTACGACTATTTTCCGAGGCTCAAGGTCCGGCGCGGGGCGATTGCCGGATATACATCGGGCGGCGAGCAGCAGATGACCGCCATCGGACGGGCGCTAATGTCGCGGCCAAAGATGATCCTGCTGGACGAGCCTTCGCTGGGACTGGCGCCGCAGCTCGTCGAAGAGATTTTCGCGATCGTGGATCGTTTGAATAGCGAGGAAAATGTCGGTTTCTTGGTCGCCGAGCAAAACACCAATATAGCGCTGCGCTACGCGGATTACGGCTACATCCTCGAAAACGGCCGGGTGGTGATGGACGGTACGGCGGCCGAATTGCGCACGAACGAAGACGTCAAGGAGTTCTATCTCGGGCTCTCGGCCAGCGGCCGCAAGAGCTATCGCGATATCAAGCACTATCGCCGGCGCAAACGCTGGCTTGCGTAAGCCCCGTGGCTAGGACTCAATTGCGAAGGCGAGCTTGGTTCCAGATAGGAAAGTAGAATAGAAATACAATTCGGCGTCGAGCGTACGCTTGATGGTCTGGGCGCGGCGAAAGCCGTGTTGCTCGCCGTCGAACAGCAGGTATTGGAAAGGCACGCCTTTAGCCGTTAGCGCCACGACCATTGCCTCGGCCTGGTTGGGCGGGACGATCGCATCCTCTGCTCCTTGGAAAAAGGCGATTGGCACTGACAGACGATCGGCAAAATGGACCGGCGATCGCTCGATATACAGGTCACGACGCGCGGGGTAAGGGCCGATCATCCCATCGAGATAACGCGATTCGAATTTGTGCGTGTCCTTCGCCAGAGCCTCGAGGTCGCTGATTCCATAGTAACTGGCGCCGGTCTTGAAGACATTGTGGAACGTCAGCGCGCATAAGGTGGTATAGCCGCCCGCACTGCCACCGCGGATCGCCATGCGCTTGCCGTCGACCCGCCCCGTAGCCGCCAAATACTTGGCGCCATTGATGCAGTCATCAACGTCGACGATGCCCCATTGGCCGCGTAACCGCTCGCGATAGGCTCGCCCGTATCCAGTGCTTCCTCCGTAATTCACATTCAGGACGGCAAACCCGCGGCTGGTCCAGTATTGCACGCCCCAGTCGAGGGCGGACGAAAAGCCGCTGGTCGGCCCGCCATGACTTCGTACGATCAATGGCGGCCGCTCACCCGCCGGGGCCTTGAAATCGCGATTGACCGGAGGATGGAACAGGGCGAAGGCAGTCAGTCCGTTCTCTGTCGGAAACTCGATCGGCTGCGCAATCGAGAGGTAGCCGTCATAGGCGCGGTCGTCTTCCGCATTCGACGATTTAAGGATCGCAATCTGACCGGAGGCCGGGCTCAATCTGACGATCACGGGAAAATGTGTCGACGAAGCGCCTACAAAATAAACATGCTCTGCGTCGGCGCAGACCGAGCCGATGTCGGTGAATTCGGTGGCGATAGGCGTCACTGCCAGCGTGCTCAGGTCGACAGCCGCCAACGAGGTCGAACCGGAGTGCGAATAGCTGCATATCAGCCGCTGCGCCGATGCGAAAGCGTAGCGCGATTGGCGAAAACTCCATTGCGCCGAGCCGAACTCCGCCGCCAATGGGTAGACCGCCTCGGCGGCACCATTTGTACCGAGCGGATCACCCACGACCCGATAGAGGTTCCACCACCCGCTGCGGTCGGAGACAAAATAAAGGACACCGTCGGGAGACCACTCAGGCTGGCAGATTGATTCACCATCGCCGCCGGCTACCTTCTTCTTCTCGGCAATCGTGCCGTCCGTGGCGAAGCGGCCGACCCATAAATCAGTGCCGTCCCACGGCATGTTGGGGTGATGCCATTCGAGCCAAGCGACCAGCGTATTGTCCGGACTGAGGCGCGGAGCAGCATAAAAATCGCTGCCGGAGACCAGTGTGCGCTGTGGCCGCGACCCGTCGATCGGGATGTCGACCAGGCTATTGATCGGCTGATCGGAGCGGGTCTGGTGGTCCTCGCAGACCCAAACCATGCGTCCCCGCACGGTGTCAATCACGCCGTCTGCATAGCGCAAACCTCTTGGCTTCCGTGAGGCTTCTGTGATCGGGACCGGCCTGTCTCCCCTCTCTTGCCGGTACAGGCGCTGGTCGGCGTCGTTGCAGGAATAGACAACGCCTCCGCTGACCAAATACGCGCCGCCACCATATTCATGGACCCGGTTGCGCACGTTGAACGCCGCTGGCCCGCCCTGCGTCATCGGCGGCGTGACATCCGCTTGCCGGCCATCCAGCGAGCAGCGGACGATGACCGATCGTCCCTGCTCCTGCGGGCGACTTTCGATCCAATAGACGTCGCTGCCGTCGATCGAGACTCCGCCGAGACCGATCGACGACGCGACGATCAGATCCGAGGTGATCGGCGAAGCCCACGACCCATAAGGGGCGGTCCGCAGTTCAGCCATGCCGGATACGATCGCCTCAGTTGCGATAGCTCGGATCGAGCCGATCGGCGAGACGCAGCAACGCCGGCCACTCGCGCTGGCCGCCGAGGCGCGGGTTGTTGACCGCATTGGCGAACTGGGCGGCCTCGCGCTCGCAGGTCTCGGGCGACGGCACGACCATCTTCGCCCCCGCCGCGACCGCAGCCATTATCTTCAACTGCGCCTCCGCCGATCGCTCGAAATGATAGGTCAACGAGAACGCCTCGGCGACATTGCGGCCAGTCGCCAACAGTCCGTGGTTGCGCAACACCAAAACCGGATGGTTGCCAATGCTCTGCTGCAGCCGCTCACGCTCGTCGAGGTCGAGCGAGACGCCTTCATAATCGTGGTAGCCGAGCCGGTTGTAGAACCGCATCGCCCATTGGCTGAGCGGCAATAGCCCCTCCTCCAGCGCGCCGACTGCGATGTCGGCCTCGGTATGGGTATGGATCACGCATTCGACATCCGGGCGGCCCATATAGATGGCGGAATGGATCACGTATCCGGCACGGTTGGCCTCGTAGTCTGAGGGTTCAACGAGATTGCCGTGGAGATCCATCTTCAACAGGTTCGACGCAGTGATTTCGTCGAACATCAACCCCATCGGGTTGATCAGGAAGTGGTTCGGCTCGCCCGGCACCCGCGCCGAATTGTGGGTCAGGATCAGATCATCCCAACCAAAATGGGCGATCAGCCGGTAACAGGCCGCGAGATCGACTCTTACCTTCCACTCCTCAGGAGGGATTGCGCGTGGTCTATCCGCAAGGGTAGCTTCGATTGTGTCCATTTTCTTTACTCCTTGAACGCAGTCAGACCGGCGTAAACATAGGCACCGGCTGGCCGCTTTCGCTCGGCTTGAAGACGAGCCGGACGCCCTGCCCAATCTTTATCTTGTCGAGGTCGCAATCGACGATGTTGGTCATCATCGACACCCCTTCCTGCAATGTCACATAAGCGATCGCATAAGGGACCGGGGTGCGGCGCATGACGCTGTAGGTGTAGATCGTTCCGTTGCCAGAGGCCTGCTGCAACTCGGTTTTGTCGCTCAAGCAGTGCGGGCAGATGGCCCGTGGATAATAATGCACCTGGCCGCAGACGGTGCATTTGCCAATCATCAGCTTGCCCGCAGCAGCGGCGTCCCAGAACGCCTGGGTTTCGGGATTGGGCTGCGGCGCTTGGATCTTGCGTTCCTGGCTTTGCATCGCCCTCACTCCCTTTCCATAATCACGGTCGCCGCGCCGTGCCTTGTGCCAAGCGAGCCGCCGGTGCCGTGGGCAATCGCCAGATCGCAATTCCTGACTTGCACTGCCTGATGCGCCTCGCCGCGCAATTGGCGCACCGCTTCGACCACTTTGGTCAAACCGCCGCGGTTGGCCGGGTGGTTGTTGCACAGCCCGCCGCCGTCGGTGTTGAACGGCAATTTGCCGGTGCCGGAGATCAGATTGCCGTCTGACACAAATTTGCCGCCCTGACCCTTCTCGCAGAAACCGAGATCCTCGATCTGCATCAATACGGTGATCGTAAAGCTGTCATAGATCGAGGCGTATTTGATGTCGGCGGGCTTGACTCCCGCCTCGGCAAAGGCCGCCGGTCCTGACCACACCGCACCCGAATAGGTCAGATCGACATGCCCCGCCATCTGGTGCTTGGGGGCCTCGCCCGCGCCGAGGATCTTGACCTTGGGCCGCGTGAGGCTCTGCGCGACCTCGGGGTTAGCGACAATGATGGCGCCGCCCCCATCGCTAATCACGCAGCAATCGAGACGGTGCAGCGGGTCGGCGATCATCGGCGAGTTTACGACGTCTTGGACCGTGACGACATCGCGCAGCATCGCGTGCGGATTGTGCTGGGCGTGGTGTGAGGCCGCGACCTTGATCCACGCGAGCTGCTCGCTCGTCGTCCCGTACTGGTACATGTGGCGCATTGCGCACATCGCGTACATGTTCGCGGTGGCCGGGCTGTAGGGGTTCTCGAACTGTACGTCAGGCGCGTTGCCGCCCGCGGTGCGCGGTGCGGTCCCGGTCGCCTGCCCTTCGCTGCGCGGCCGCCCGGCCAGAGTGATCAGCGCGACATTGCATTTGTCCGCGGCAATCGCCTCGGCGGCATGACCGACATGGATGATGTAGGAGGAGCCACCGCTGTCGGTGGAATCCATGTGACGCAATTTGAGCCCGAGATAATCGGCCATCGATAGCGGTCCGAGACCCGGCGCGTCGCCAGCACAGAAATAGCCGTCGACATCGGCCCGCGTTAAACCTGCATCATCGAGCGCCCCTTTTGCCGACTCGGCATGGAGCTGGGCGAGCGACTTGTCGTCGGCCTTGCGCGTGGGGTGCTCGAAGATCCCGACGATGTAGGCCTTTCCGTTGATGCTCATCGTTGTCTGATCTCCCCTGCAAAGCCGAGAGACCGTAATGCATACTGTCCGGCGCGCTCGGTCAATCCCGGATTGCGGATGGCTGAGCCGTGATCTCGTCAGTTTCGGCGTCGGAATAGCCGAGCTCGGAGAGCACACTACGCGTATGCTCGCCGAGGCGCGGCGGCGGCAGGCGGAAGCTGGCGCCGGGGGAGCTGGAAAACATGACCGGGATCGCCGTCGTCAGCATCTTCCCTTCGGACGGATGCCGGACGTGCTGGAAGAATCCGGTTTCGGCGAGATAGGGGTCGGCAAGTAGCCCTTCGAGATCGGTGACGACGCCGTTCGGGACGTCGAACGTATCGAGCCGCTCGCGCCATTCCGCGGTGGTGCGCTGGCGCATCCTGTCGATGACGATTTCGTAGAGTTCGCCGATGTTGTCGGTGCGGCGCGCCAGGGTCGAGAACCGCTCGTCATCGGCCAGTTCCGGGCAGTCGATGGCTTCGAAGAGATGGCGCGACTGCGTGTCGGTCGTCGCCAGGATGCAGATGTGCCCATCCTTGGTCGGGAACGGCCGGCGGTGCTCGGTCAGCATGCGCGGATAGCCGAGCCCCTTCTCCGGCTCGGCCAGAACGCCGTGCCAGAAATGGTCGGCGAGGTTGAAGGCGACCATCGTCTCGAGCATCGGCACGTGCACCTCCTGCCCCGCACCGCTGCGTTCGCGATGGAACAATGCCATGCCGATGGCCGAGGCGAGCACGTAGCCGCAGATCTTGTCGCTGACCGCCATCGGCACATACCGCGGCTCCCCGCCGACACCGCCATTGAGCGCCGCGAGCCCACTCTCGCCCTGGATCACGTCGTCGAATGACGGACGGTCGCGATAGCTGCCATCCTTTTTAAAGCCGGTGGCTGCGGCATAGACGATGCGCGGATTGTGGCGCGCCACCGCCCGATAGCCGAGACCAAGCCGCTCGGCGGCGGCGAGCCGCATATTGTGGACGAAAACGTCCGCTGTCTCGACCAGCTTGAGGAGCGCCGCGCGCGGCGCCGGCCGCTTCAGGTCGAGCGCCACGCTTTTCTTGTTGCGGTTGATGTTCAGAAAATAGGCGCCCATGCCGGGGTGGCGCGACGGACCGAGCGCTCGGATGGGATCGCCCTCCGGCGGCTCGACCTTGATTACATCCGCCCCCATGTCGCCGAGGATCTGCGTCGCCAGCGGCCCCAATAGCGCGCTCGTCAAATCCACGATGCGGATGCCTGCAAGCGTTCCGGACATCTCCTGGCGCCTCCTTTGGACGGCTTGACCCATCGCTCAATACCACGCAGGTTCGAACCGGCGAAACGCGGAGGCGTCTAATGGGACCGCTGGCCGGCATTAAAATCGTGGAATTGACGGGCATCGGTCCCGGGCCGATGTGCGCGATGCTGCTCGCCGATCTCGGTGCCACGGTATTGCGCATCGATCGGCCGGGCCCAAGCGACCTCGGCGTGCCCCGCCCGCTGCGCTATGACCTTCTGCTGCGCGGCAGGCGATGCCTGGCGCTCGACCTCAAACACCCGGATGGCAAGGCGCTCGCCCTGCGCCTGATCGAACGCGCCGATGCGCTGATCGAAGGGTTTCGCCCCGGAGTGACCGAGCGGCTGGGCCTCGGCCCGGAGGCTTGCCTCGCGCGCAATCCCCGCCTCGTCTACGGCCGGGTCACCGGCTGGGGCCAAGAGGGCGCGCTCGCCCACGCTGCCGGGCACGATCTCAACTACATTGCGCTTGTCGGGGCAGTGCACGCCTTTGGACGGCGCGGCCAGCCGCCGACTCCGCCATTGAACCTGATCGGCGATTTCGGCGGCGGCGCCCTGTACCTGGCTTTCGGGGTGGTCTGCGGCATCCTCGAAGCGCTGCGTTCGGGCCGGGGTCAGGTCGTTGACGCGGCGATGGTGGACGGCGCGGCGTCGCTGATGACGGCGTTCCACGGGATGATGGCGGCCGGCCTGGGCAGCCACGACCGCGGCACCAACATTCTCGACACCGGCGCCCATTTCTACGAGGTCTACGAATGCGCCGACGGGCGCTGGATTTCAGTCGCTGCAATCGAGGGCAAGTTCTACGCCGAATTGCTGCGCCGTCTCGACATCGACCCGGCGACATTGCCGCCGCAAATGGACCGCGAGCACTGGCCCGAGGCGAAGGCACAACTGGCGGCGTTGTTTAAGACCCGGACGCGCGACGAGTGGTGCGCGCTGCTCGAAGGGACAGACGCTTGCTTTGCCCCGGTGCTGACGACCAATGAGGCTCCGCACCACCCGCACAATAAGGTGCGCCGGACCTATGTCGAGATCGACGGCATCGTCCAGCCGGCGCCGGCGCCGCGCTTTAGCCGAACGGTTCCGGAACTGCCAATCCCGCCGCAACCGCCGGCCGGCCTCGAAGAGGCCGATGCGATACTCGGTGACTGGCTCGAGCCGGCCGAGATCAAAGCATTGCGCGCCAGCGGAACGATCTGAACGGCTCGCTAGCCAATGGAAAAGGACCGCATGGAAACGGTGGGGCTCGGCTTCTGCTTTGAGGATTTGCCGGTCGGCCGGCAATTCAAGACGATCGGGCGCACGGTCACCGAGACCGACATCACCAACTTTGTCAACTGTACCGGCATGGTCGAGGTGTTATTCACCAATCTCGAATTTCTGGCGCGTGAGCGCGACACCAAGCAGCGGCTCGCGCCGGCGGCGCTCGTCTATGCCTTTGCCGAGGGCCTGTTGGTGCAGTCGACGATGCAGCACACCGGTCTCGCCTTCCTGCATATGGAGCTCAATGTCGAGAACCCGGTCTTTGCCGGCGACACAGTACATGCCGAATGCGAGGTTATCGAAGCCCGCCGCAGCAGGGGCCGCCCCGACCGCGGGCTGGTGCGCACCAGGGTCCGGGTCGTCAAGCATGACGGCACGACCGCGCTGACCTACACGCCGCTCCGCATGGTCAAATGCCGGGATGACAGCGGCCCGGGTTGACCATTCTGGGTCGACATTCAAGGAGAGCGAGTGAACCGCGGCTAATAGCGGCAGCGGTCAGTCTGCGACGGATGGCCATCCGACGAAGTCGAGATGACCCTCATCAATTTTGTCGTCGTTACGATGATGGTCCAGCGCCCCGTCTTTCAGCCGTTTGACGTCAGTACCACTCGCCTCGTCACACCGGCGAAGGGCCGGTGCCCCCTGGCTGTGTTGAGACACATTCACAGTCTGGCACATCCGAGGCCGTAGGGGGGCCGTCCACCCCAACATCGCGAAAATCGATCCCGGCCTTCGAGCATGTGAAAGAATTGGCATCGCGCGCTGCCACCTCGCCCCGCTTGCGCGGAGAGGTCGGAATCTGCATGCCTAAACGCGGATTCCGGTTGAGGGGTAACGGCGCCCTGTGATGAATGACGCCAAGGCACCCCTAACCCCACCCCTCTCCCCGCGAGCGGGGCGAGGGAGAACTCTGCGGCTCGGATCCAGGCAACGCTTGTTTCTTCACACCTCCTTCGCCGGGATGACAAAGAGCGCGGCAAAGCGCAGCCGATTTTTCTCGCGATGGCGCGCCCTCGGGGCGCCGGATAACTCTGCCGTGAACTTGCGTCCATCGGCGCTTGGTGATCTCGCGGCGCTCTCCATCGATGGTCACGACCACCGGCTCGTCGAGCGCCTCGACCAGCAGCGCCGGCAAGTGTTTCGGGCGCGGTCCGCGCGGGTTGCCGGACTGGCCCTTCTTGAATCGGCTGTGCATCGGCGGCTTGCCGCGGCCGACCTCGTAATCGCGCTGGTTGTGGGACATGGGGCTCCCCATCCTTTTCACCCGGCGCGGCGCGGGCGACACCGCCGCCTATTGCCGCAGCGAAGTTCCGCACTATCTAGTAGGACCATGCGTAATTATCAATTCATAAATTATTGTACCGGCAATGATCGGGCGATGCCCAACGGCGATCCGAGGGTTTTCGGGTTTCCCTGCCGGTTCCCTGCCAGACTCTCGATTCTTGTCGAACGTCGTGCCCAAGTCGATGATCCGACGCGATTTTTCGGCGCGGGGGGAGTTCCGAAAAATTTTTACCCTGAGTTTTCCCGCGCGGCAGGGAAACTGGAGAGGCGGCGCTACCCTGCCGAATCGGGCGGCGGACGCGCTATCTGACGGGGCCGATTGGCGGCATCGTCAGCACGGCAGAATTGTCGAGCAGCATTTGTAGGCGCTGCAGCGGCGGCTGCGCGGCTTTCAGCGAGCGCTCAATTGACCCGGAGCTCGGCCCGCCGTCTTCGCCGTCGCGCTCTTTGCCGAAGAGCCGGTCATAGATGATTTCGAACGCTTCCCTCTCGCGCGGGAAAACCGTGAGCTTGACCGTCGCGTCTGGCGCCAGCTTGGCCGCTTCCTTGGCGAGGCGGAGTGCCGTGGCGCTACCGCCGAGCTCGTCGACGAGACTGCGCGCCTTAGCATCCTCACCCGACCAGACCCGGCCTTTGGCGATCTCTTCAACCGCCTCTTGCGTCATGTGCCGTCCAGACGCAACGTGATCCTTAAAGCCCCGGTAGGTCTCGTCGAGGAACGCCTCGAGCCGGTTGTGGGCGCGAGCCGAGAAGTCGGAGGTGCTGCTGTACATCGCGGCGTTGGCGCCGATTTGCGCGGAGTCCGTCGACATGCCGAGCTTCTGGAATAGATCGGACACCACAAGCTTGCCGGCGAGAACGCCGATCGAGCCGGTCAATGTTGCCGGCTCGGCCACGATCTTGTCGGCTGCAGCGGCCACGTAGTAGCCACCCGAACCGGCAACGTCGCCCATCGATACGACAACCGGCTTGCCGCGCTCGCGCGCGAAGACCACCTCGCGCCAGATCGACTCCGAGGCAACGACCGAGCCGCCCGGGCTGTCGATGCGGAAGAGGATCGCGCGTACGGCAGGATCTCGCACCGCGGCGCGAAAGGCGCGGCTGATCTCGCTCGCCGCCATCACATTCGATTCGGTTAGCGGATTTGTCGAACTCGCGGCCCGCTGAATCAGGCCCGAGCCATAAATCAGCGCGATCGTGGCACCCTCGCTATGCGGCCGCCCGGCGCGATCGAGGTAGGTAGTCAAGCTGGTCAGCTCGGCAGCGGACCCCGCGCGTGAGCGCGCATGGGCGATGACTTCGTCACGATAACCCAGGCGATCGACGAGCTTTGCTTGACGGGCTTCATCGGCAAGGAGGGGGCCGCGGTCGATCGCGTCGCGCACATCGGCCTCCGGTAATTTGCGGCCCTCCGAGATCCCATGGATGATCTGCCCTGCGATCGAACCGAGAAGCGCGTCGACCTCTTCGCGATGCGGCGGCGTCATCTTGGTTTCGGTCAGGCTGTTCATCGCGGTCTTGAATTCTTCGCGATGGTCGAATTGCGGGGCGACCCCGATTAGATCTAGGGTCCCTTTAAAGAAAGGGATCTCGGTATAAAGACCGGTCAGGCCGACATTTCCCATCGGCTGCAGCCAGATCTCCTCGAACGCCGTGGCGAGATAATAGGGCCGCGTGCCGGGACCGAACTCACCAAAGCTGTCGGCGAAGGCTAAAGCAAACTTGCCTTTCCCCCGAAACGCCCCGATCGCATCACGTAATTCCTGAATTTTGCCGAGACCAAGCTCGTCATCGCCCACGCGCGCGAGAAGCACTTTGACGCGCGGATCACCCGATGCGGTCTCGATCCCGTCGAGGACGTCACGCAGGGTTGGCTCGCTGCCGACAAGGAGCCGAAACAGGCGGTCCTGACGAGGCCCTTCTGCGAGACCCTGCGTCAGGTCTATGGTCAGGATAATGTTGTCGGCAAGCGGGGTGACAACCGGCTTCAGTTGCTTGGTTAGCAGAAACGCGCCAAAGACGGCCAATACCGTCAGAAAACCGACCGCTGCAAAAAACCCGACCACGAGACGGCGCATGCCGTCAGACGTCTCCGGTCAGCGCGCGATGGCGCAATAGGTGGTCGGCGAGCACGCACGCCACCATGGCCTCGCCGACCGGAACGGCCCGTATTCCTACGCAAGGGTCGTGCCGGCCATGGGTCGAGATGTCGACCTCGTTCCCGTCGACATCGACAGTACGCAGCGGATTGAGGATCGAGCTCGTCGGCTTGACTGCGAACCGGGCGACAATGTCCTGCCCCGTCGAGATCCCGCCGAGAATGCCGCCGGCGTTGTTCGACAGGAACACCACCCTGCCACCGTCGATCCGCATCTCGTCGGCGTTGTCCTCACCTTTGAGCGTGGCCGCGGCGAACCCGCTGCCGATCTCGACCCCTTTCGCCGCGTTGATCGTCATCAGCGCGCGCGCCAGATCTCCGTCGAGCCTGTCGTAAATCGGCTCGCCGAGCCCTGCCGGGACACCGCTGGCGACGATTTCGATGACTGCGCCAGCCGACGAGCCAGCCTTGCGGACGGTGTCTAGATAGTCGGCCCAGCGCAACGCCATCGCGGCATCCGGACACCAAAACGGGTTGTCTTCGATGGCGCGCCAATCCCATGCCTTGCGATCAATCGGATGCTGTCCGATTTGGACGAGCGCGCCTCTGATAGTCACCCCGGGGCCGAGGATCTTGCGCGCGATCGCCCCCGCCGCTACGCGCGAGGCCGTCTCGCGCGCCGAGGCGCGGCCGCCGCCCCGGTAGTCGCGGACCCCGTATTTCTTCCAATAGGTGTAGTCGGCATGACCCGGGCGGAAGCGGTCGGCGATGTTGCGATAATCGCGCGGCCGCTGGTCGGTGTTCTTGATCATCAGCTGGATCGGCGTCCCGGTTGTTACCCCGTCGAAGACGCCGCTGAGGATCTTCACCAGATCCTCTTCCTGCCGCTGTGTCGTATAGCGCGATTGACCGGGCTTACGCTTGTCTAGCCACTGCTGGATGTCGGGCTCGGCGAGCGGCAGGCGCGGCGGCACCCCGTCGACGACCACCCCGATCGCCGGCCCGTGGCTCTCGCCCCAAGTCGTGAAACGGAACAGGGTGCCGAACGAGTTGCCCGCCATTACGCCACCGAGATGTCGGGGGCATCGACCGCCTTCATACCGACCACGTGATAGCCGCAATCGACGTGGTGAATTTCTCCGCTAACGCCGGCGGAAAGATCGCTCAACAAATAGAGGCCGGCACCCCCGACATCTTCGATCGTGACATTGCGCTTCAATGGCGAGTTGAGCTGGTTCCACTTCAGGATATAGCGGAAATCGCCGATCCCCGAAGCAGCCAAGGTCTTGATCGGGCCGGCTGAAATTGCGTTGACGCGAATGTTGTCGCCGCCGAGATCGGTCGCGAGATAGCGCACGCTGGCCTCGAGCGCCGCTTTCGCCACACCCATGACGTTGTAATGCGGCATAACCCGCTCGGCCCCGGCATAGGTCAATGTCAACAGGCTGCCGCCGGCCGTCATCAACGGCACGGCGCGTCGGCAGACATCGGTGAACGAATAGCACGAAATCTCCAAAGTACGCAGGAAGTTGGCGCGTGTCGTTTGGAGATACTTTCCCTTCAGCTCTTCCTTGTCGGAGAAGGCGATCGCGTGAACGACGAAATCGAGCCGGCCCCAGCGCCGGGTCAACGCCGCGAATGCCGCATCGAGACTCTCCCCCGAGGCGACATCGGCGTCCAGGACGAAATCACTATCGAGACTTTCGGCAAGCGGCCGCACTCGCTTGCCCAGCGCCTCTCCTTGATAGGTGAACGCGAGCGCCGCACCATGCGCGCGTAATGTTTTGGCGATGCCCCAGCCGAGCGAGCGCTCGTTGGCGACACCCATGATGAGGCCTTGCTTTCCCGCCATCAGCGGCATCGTCTTCCCCAGTCCTCGCGGTTCAATTCATCCTACACGAACGAACGGGCCGGGGCCAATCAGGGTCTCCCAGGAGCACGTCTCTCCCCGCTCCTTGTTTAGCAACAGAGAGGCACCTAAGGTTTCCGCGATGTGCACCGCCGAGGCAGAGAGTCGAGCGACCCGGCGGAGCGGAAAGCTGCGGCATGCCGCGATGACGGCTACCGCCTTCGCGCTCTACTCCTTGCGCCGATTCAATGCGGACGGCTGCTTTGCAGCATCCGGCGCCCTCAGCTACACGACATTGGTCTCGCTTGTGCCGCTTGCGGTCATCGCCCTCGGCTCGTTGTCGAGCTTCCCGATCTTCGCACCGGTGCGCGATCAGCTGCTCGGGCTTGTCATGGAAAATTTCGTGCCGTCGATCGGGTCGCAGGCGGCCTGGTGGTTCCGCGCCTTTGCCGATTCGGCAACGCAGACCACCGCGATCGGCGTCGCCGGCATCCTAGCGACCGGCGTCTTGCTGCTGGTCACGGTGGAGGATCAGCTCAACTTGATCTGGCGCGTCACGGCACCGCGTCCCTGGGTGCAACGCCTCCTCGCATACTGGACATTGATAACGCTCGGCCCGCTGCTGATCGGGGTCAGCCTGTCGCTTTCGACCTATTTCGAGATCGCGGCGCGCCAGGCGGGCTTTGGCCAGCAAGCGCTGGCGTGGTTCGCGAGCAGCTGGCTGCATGGGTTGGCGCGTGCGGTGCCAGCCTTACTTGAATTCCTCGCTCTCACGTTGCTTTACGGGCTGATCCCAAATTGCGCAGTGCGCTGGCGGGACGGCGCGCTGGGGGCGATGATCGCAACCCTAGCGATCGAGATCCTCAAGATCGGGTTCTCGATCTACATCGGCGCCACCTCCTTCTACAGCACGGTCTATGGCACGCTGGCTATCATTCCGATCTTCCTCCTATGGATGTATATCGCGTGGATGGCGGTACTGGTGGGTGCGGTCGTTGCCGCCGCCCTGCCGAATTGGCGAATCGATGGGCGGATCGGCCAGGTTTCCGTCTGCGGAATGGGTCTCGGTCTGGGCCTGGCCCTGCTCGCGGCCCTAGCGCGAGCGCAGCGGCGCGGCGAGAAAAGGTCGACGCCGGCGCTCGCCGAGGAGCTGGGCGTGACGACAACGGTGATTGACCAGCACATCAAGCCCCTCGCCGAGGCCGGCTTCGCGGCCCACACCCAGTCGGGTCGCTGGGTGCTCTCTTGGAGCCTGGAAAGTGCCACCCTGCAGGACCTCTACGAGGCCTTGCACCTGCCGCTCGCCGGCCGCTGGACCGAGCAAGTCTCGACCCCGTGGCAACGGCAGGTGGGGCCGGCGATGGATCGGATCGTCGAGGCGGAAACCGCGGCGATGCAGGTAACGATCGCCTCGCTGATCGCCGAGACCGAAAATCTTTCTGTGGAGGTGCCTCGTGCCACGCGTTCTGACCGCCCGGTTCATGCATGAGACCAACACCTTCAGCCGCGTGCCGACGGACATGGCGATGTTTCGCCAACGCGACTTCCACATGGAGAACGAGATCCCGGTGGCATTCCGGGGCACGCGCTCGGCCTTTGGCGCGACCTTCGAGGCAGCTGACAGGTTTGGCTGGACCTTAGTTCACCCAGTCTCCGCCAACCCCAACCCGTCCGGCACGGTCACCGACAATGCGTTCGAGGCGGTCACGGGAATGATCCTCGGCGCGGTCGACGCGAAAGGGCCAATCGACGGCGCGCTTTTACATCTCCACGGTGCGATGGTCAGCGACAGCTACGAGGATGCCGAGGGCGAGTTTCTGGCGCGGCTGCGCCGCCGGCTCGGCCTCGAGGTGCCGGTCGTCGTCACCCTCGACTTGCACGCCAATGTGACGCAGCAGATGGCCCACAACGCCAATGCGCTGATCGCCTACCGGACTTATCCGCATATCGACCAGTACGAACGGGCCTGGCAGGGTGCCGCATTATTGGAGCGGGCGATGCGCGGCGAAATCCGGCCGCTGACCGTGATCGCTCGGCGACCGATGCTCTACGGGCTCGACCACGGCCGCACCGAGCAGGGTCCGATGGCCGAGCTGATCGGACGCGGCGAGGCACTCGAGAAGAGTGGCGAAGCGCTGGTCGTCAGCATCTGTGCGGGGTTCAGCCGTGCCAATATCCATGATGTCGGCCCCTCGGTGACGGTGACCGTCGACGGCAACATGCCGCGGGGCCAGGCAATCGCCGAGGAATTCATGGATCACGCCTGGGCGACGCGCGACTTCACGACGGTCAAATTGCTGTCGGTCGCCGAGGCGGTGGCGCTCGCCCGCCAAGGGGCGCCCGGCGACCAGCCGCTCGTCGTGGCGGACTACACCGACAATCCGGGTGGCGGCGGCTATGGCGACGCAACCGCGTTCCTGAAGGGCCTCGTCGAGGCCGGGGTCGACAGCATCGCCTTCCACGCGATCTGCGATCCCGAGACGGTACAACAAGGAGTGAAAGCCGGGATTGGCGCCAAGACCACGCTGACCCTCGGCGGCAAGACTGATCCAGCCATGGGCGGCGGGCCGCTCGCCTTGCATGGAGAGGTTGTGTGTCTGACCACCGGTCGGTTTATCGCGTACGGGCCGATGGGCGGCGGGGTCGAGCGCAATTATGGGCGCTCGATGGTGTTCCGCGTCGGCGGCATCGACATCATCGTCATCACCAATAACGGTCAGGCGACCGATCTCGCCCAGTTCACCTCGCTCGGCGTCGACCCGACCCGTTACCGCACGGTCGCGGTCAAATCGATGCAGCATTTCCGCGCCGCCTTCGGGCCGATCGCGCGCGAGGTCGTGCTCGTCGACACCGGCGCGTTGTGCTCGGAGATCTACACGCCCGAGCTCTTCACCCGGGTCCGCCGCCCGATCTGGCCGCTCGACCCGCTCCCCGACCCCAGCAGTGCATAGGGAACTTCGCAGCAAGATTCTCTACGGTCGTTCGGGGTTGCAGCTTATCGCGGCTTGGCGCCATCTAACATCTGACAACCGACTGGCGATTGGGAGAAAGACGATGAACATCAAGGAGCGGCTCGGGCTCGATTTTCTGAAGTCGTCCACCGAAAAGAGCAGCGCCGGGGCCCGGGCGACGGGATCAGCCGATGAATATCTCGAGGACGCGGTGTTGGCATTTACCGGGCCGGTTCTCGACGCCCTTAGGGATGGGCAGCCGGCGTCCCTCTATTCCGTGGTCGATAAGGCGAAGATTCCGCTCGATGTCGCAAAACAAGGTCGTCGACGTGCTGGAAAAGCGCCAGCTCGTCAGGATGATCGAACGCGACCCGCTGAAGCTGGACCACAAGATCGCGATCACCGAGGCCGGCGCTCGGTTCGTCTCGGCGTAGCTGACGCCGACGGGACAAGGCGCCGCTGTGCTTTATTCTCGGCACCGCCACCGGTTTCACAGAGATCGTAACTCGATACCGGGACGAGCCGCTGCGGGCTGCGCTCAATCGCTTCGGCTTGTTCTACATAGTGATCAATGGCTTGCTGTCGCTGAGCGCTCTGGGCTTGCTGCTCAGTTACCCCAATCTCTTCCCGAAGGTCGTCGGGGACGAATTGATGACCGCCATTGTCGCCGGTACCGCGGCCATAACCCTCTCGCGCTCAAACCTGTTCACCTTCCGTACCGATGCCGGCGCCGACATTCCGATTGGCCCGGTGGTGATTGTTGACAGCCTGTTGCGAGTATTCGACCGGAAAATCGACCGTTGGCGCGGTACGCGGCGGCAAGGCTTGGTCCTGACTGAATTGGCCGATTTCGACGATTTCGAGTTTGCCGCCCGTTATATTGTCAGCTCCCTGCTTTCGTTTCAAAACCTGTCACAGCCGGAGAAGACGGAAATCGCCGAAGTGATCGGGCAATATCGCGCGGGCTTCGCGGATTGGCCGCCGATACTGAAGACGATGGCAGCCCGATACGCTCTGCTCGACATAGCCGGTGAAGAGAATTTCACGCAGGTGATCGACGGAATGAAAAAAGTCAAGAAGCGGGTAGACAACCCGGCAGCGGTCTCACCTACCAGCCCGGCTGCAAAATAGCGGCCGCCGCGCGCTTCACGCCGACGTTCGCCGGCGACCGAAGCAAGCCTGCGTCGCCGTCCGTCACGCTGCGATATCGAGGCCGAGGTCGAGGATTGGGGCGCTGTGGGTGATCCAGCCGGACGAGATCAGGTCGACCCCGGTGGCGGCGATGTCGGGTGCCGTTTCGAGAGTGATCCGCCCGGAGGCTTCGGTAACCGCCCGGCCGTCGACCATGGAGACCGCCCGGCGCAGGGTCTCGGGCGGCATGTTGTCGAGCAGCACGGCGTCGACCCCGACCCCGAGCGCCTCGGCGAGCTGGTCGAGGGTGTCGACCTCGAGCTCGATCTTGACAAGATGCCCGGCATGCCGCCGCGCCCGCTCTAGCGCTTGGCGCACGCCGCCCGCGAGCGCCACGTGGTTGTCCTTGATCAGCATCGCGTCGTCGAGCCCGAAGCGATGGTTGGCGCCGCCGCCGAGCCGCACCGCTTCTTTTTCAAGCATCCGTAATCCCGGGGTGGTCTTACGGGTGCAGACGATTTTGGCCTTGTAGCCGGCTATCGCGTCCGCCAATACCCGGGTCGCCGTGGCGACCCCTGACATGCGGCTCAGCAGGTTGAGCGCGGCGCGCTCGGCGCTGAGCACGCCCCACGCACGGCCGCTGAGATTGGCGACCCCCTCGCCGCGCGAAATCCTGTCGCCATCCTCACACAGCCGCTCGATCCGCAATGTCGGGTCGAGCAGTTCAAAGGCGAGGAGTGCCGCATCGAGCCCGGCCAAGACACCCGGCTGACGTGCCGCGATTACCGCCTCGACTGTCGCCTCGGCGGGGACCACCGCTTCGGTCGTGATGTCGCCGGCCCGGCCCAAATCCTCGAGCAAAGCCGCCCGTACAATCGGCTCGATGATCAGCCGCATCGTCATTTCGAGGCCGTCAGCCCATCGCCAGCATGCGCTCGACGGTATGGCGCGCCCGACCCGCGATCGCCGGGTCGACGGTGACCTCGTGCGTCATGGTTTCGAGGCTGTGCCGGATCTTCGGCAGGGTGATCCGCTTCATGTGCGGGCACAGATTGCACGGCCGCACGAATTCGAGATCGGGGTACTGGAGCGCGACGTTGTCGCTCATCGAGCATTCGGTCAGCAGCACGACGCGGGCAGGCCGCTCCTTGCCGACATAGCCGGCCATCGCTGCGGTCGAGCCGCTGAAGTCGCATTCGGCGATGACCTCGGGCGGGCATTCGGGATGTGCCAGCACGATGATCCCCGGATGGCTCTCGCGCAGGCTGCGAATGTCCTCGGGGGTGAACCGCTCGTGCACCTCGCAATGCCCGCTCCAAGCGATGATCTCGACCTTGGTCTGCGCTGCCGTGTTTCGCGCCAGATATTCGTCGGGCAACATGATCACCTTCGGCACTCCGAGCCCTTCGATGATCTTCTTGGCGTTGCTTGATGTGCAGCAGACATCGGACTCGGCCTTCACTGCGGCCGAGGTGTTGACATATGTCACGATCGGTACCCCCGGGTGCCGCTCGCGGAGCAGCCGGATGTCAGCAGCGGTGATCGAGGCGGCGAGCGAGCAGCCGGCTTCGAGATCGGGGATCAGCACCGTCTTCTCCGGGTTCAGGAGCTTGGCGGTCTCGGCCATGAAATGAACACCGGCCAGCACGATCACGTCGGCATCGGTGCGCTCGGCTTCGCGGGCCAGCGCCAGGCTGTCGCCGACGATGTCAGCGACCGTGTGGAAGATGTCCGGTGTCTGGTAATTGTGCGCCAGGACGACCGCATTGCGCTCGTCCTTGAGCCGCAGGATGGCGGCGATGTCATCGGCCAGGATCTTCCATTCGAAGGGGGGGATGTGCCGCTCCACCCGTCGGTAGAGCTCGGGCATCGGCAACGCGGCGGTAGGGGTCGGGGAAACGGTTTGGAGCATCGTTATCTCCTCCATTATACTCATTCTGAGCATTACCAGAGTCTGGAAAAGCCGGGCGGAATTCGCCCGGCCTCCAATTATGCTAGATATGAGAATAAGTCGCCGATGCCCGCTGTCAAGATACTGTCACACGGCGCCCGGCGCGCAGCCGCAGTCCGGGTGCCGGACGCTCGAGCAGGACCTCGCGCCGGAAGCGCACGAGCCGTGCCGGCCGGCCGCCGGTTTCCGCGCTGATCCCGCCGGTCTCCTCGACCAGACCCTGCTGCTCGACGAGCCGCCGGAAATTTTGCTTGTGCAGTCGCACACCCGACAGCGCCTCGACCGTGCGCTGCAGCTGCAACAGCGTGAAAGCCGGCGGCATCAGCTCGAATACCACCGGCCGATATTTGATCTTGCCGCGCAGGCGGCCGATCGCAGTGGCGAGGATCCGCCGATGATCGGCCGCCATCGGCACACCGAACACCAACCCGTCGCCGGGCTGGGTTGGCCTCCCGAGATCGCGCCAAGATTCCTGGATCAGGCCCCCCTCGTAGAGCAGCTCATAGCGTTCGAGGACGAG
>Ga0306921_10002140_pt1 | contig 19763 bp, 17 predicted proteins | sample sta12Cox44000080_FD_203760 | JGI IMG/M metagenome (GOLD analysis project Ga0306921, IMG submission 203760) | Lab enrichment of tropical soil microbial communities from Luquillo Experimental Forest, Puerto Rico - statoxic.12C.oxic.44.000.080 (v2)... | ecosystem: Environmental > Terrestrial >... | reverse complement strand
CGAGAACCACGCATGGCGGAGGGACCCGTCGCCTTCCTGTCCTGGGCCCGTGGAGAAATCGGAGGGAGGGGCGGGCGGCGCGGGTGCTGCGCTTTCAGGCTCTGTAGGTTGCATATTCGTCGCCGACAGTCGACGAAAGGTCGCCGATGAGGATTGCTCAGATCGCCCCGCTTTACGAATGCGTGCCGCCCAAACTCTACGGGGGAACGGAACGCGTCGTTTCCTACCTCACGGAAGAATTCGTGCGGCAGGGGCATGACGTCACGCTCTTCGCTAGTGGAGATTCCAGAACTTCGGCGAAACTGGTGCCCTGCTGCAAAATGGCCCTGCGCCTCGATCCATCCGTCAAGGACCCTCTGCTTTACCACATCATGATGCTGGAAGAGGTCCGGCAGAGGCTCGACCACTTCGATGTCCTCCATTTCCATATCGATATTCTGCAGGCGCCGTTGGTCCACGACATCGCAGATCGTACCCTAACGACGCAGCACGGCCGATTGGACTTGCCAGATCTCGTTCCCTTCTATCAGATGTTTCGAGCGCTGCCGCTCGTCTCGGTCTCAAATGATCAGCGCAAATATCTGCGCCACGCCAATTGGGTCGGCACTGTTCATCATGGCCTGCCGCGTGACCTACTTCCATTCCGGCCGAAGGCAGCCGGCCATTATCTCGCGTTTCTCGGGCGGATTTCGCCCGAAAAAGGACCGAACCGCGCCATCGAGATCGCTGCGAGAGCCGGCATGCCGCTGAAGATCGCCGCCAAGGTGGACCGCGTTGATCAGGCCTATTGGAAAGAAATCATCCAGCCAATGGTGCAGGCCCATTCGAACGTGGAATTCATCGGCGAGATCGGTGAACGTGATAAGGCAGCATTCCTTGGCGAGGCGGCAGCATTGCTGTTCCCGATCGACTGGCCGGAGCCCTTCGGGCTCGTCATGATCGAGGCAATGGCGTGCGGTACGCCAATTGTCGCATTTCGACGCGGATCAGTGCCCGAGGTCGTGGAGCACGGTACGTCGGGTTTCGTCGTCGACACGATCGAGGAGGCAGTGAGGGCCGTGCGGCGGATCGTTAGCTTGGACAGAACGAGGGTGCGTGCTGCATTCGAGCGCCGCTTCACGGCCGAGCGTATGGCTCGTGACTACGTGCAAATTTACCAGGAGCTTATGCCAGCCCGCGCCGCATCCCAACGGCTTCGCACGCTGAATGGAAGGGATAACGCGCTGCACGCGGTGCAAAGCGTCGCGGCCGGGCCGCTGCCGGCTGCCGCAGCACTGCGGGGCTGACAAGCCGCTTCGCGATTGCGTCTAGCGCCTGCCAGCGCAGCCCACCCGGTGAGGAACCAGCCCGACAAAGGTCACTTTGGACCAGCTTGGGAGTTGTCGTGTCGTGGTGCTCACCGATGTTTGAGGCGTTGCACTCCGATTTCTGCGAAGTGCGACGCAGACTTTTTGCTTTTTTTGCTCTCAAATCGCACTGATAAGCGCCACACACATTTGCAGCCATTATCTCGAAGACGCGGCCATTTTTGTTAGGGACTTTGAGGTCACCACGAGGGCGGCGGACCACTGTGAAATGATGCACCTACGAAATCATAACCCGCAGGTTGCCGGTTCGATCCCGCGCCCGCGACCCCTGTTTTGCGAGTTAGTGAGAACTGATTTCGTTACCAACTCAAATTTTCGCGCACGGCACGGATCGGTTTAGGTAGCTTGTCCCCACAAGAAAAGGAGGATCCAGCTCGTCAAGCTCCTGGTTGGACGCGCTCCGCCGGGCGCATCGGCAAGGACTAGGTGAAGATGCCCATTCAGAATATCGAGAAGAGATCTATGGATTGATCGCGCGGGCCAACAGGATCGGAATCCCCCGAAGCGATGCGATCGTCGGGGCACACTTATCCGGAACGGTCCCGCGGCTCATGACGAGCAACCGTTCATTCAGATGGGCTAGCTGTATCAGTAACGAGGACACATCCCAAGGCTCTTGGATGACTGGTCGCGCTTCAATCCGCACGCCTGCAGCTTCGGCCCGTTCTACGACTAACTCGCAGGCATCCGATCCCTGAGGAGCGAGCACAATCACTCTCTCCTTTGCCGCGGCCGCGATCGCAAGGGCGGAGCCGATGCTTGGATCGTCAGACCGCGATATCACGGCCGCGATTGGTCCGGCTGTCCTTGCTATCCGACTTGGGACCATCATTACCGTGACGGAGGCTGCGAACGCAGCATCGACCAGCCGAGTAAACTGTTGCGTCACGCGTTCGGCCGGGTTTCGCGGCTCGATGATGACGATGATGTCATCGGCTGCCGCCGAGGAGCTCGTCACATCCGCGACTGATCCCATCGCGACGTTGAAGCTCGTCTCGATCCCAGTCGGGCGCACAGCGTCATGGAAGAGTCGACGCGCGGCTACCGCCGCACCCTCGAGCTGACGAACAAGTTGCGCCCCTTCGATCGGATGCCAACCACCGCCCAATGGCCGCAATTCCCGAACGCATGGTAGTGCGGCCACTTCGGCAAGTTCCACGTCCTGAATAAATGTTGCAACCACGCTCGCTCCCAACAGGTCCGCGAGCTGGGCCGTCACGCCCACGGACGCATAGTCGTGTGCGCTCTGCGGGAGTCTCACCAGCATTCTCTTGAAGTTTGCCCGCGGTTCATTCATGGCGAGTTTCCACGAGCTCAGGTAACAGCCGCTGGCCGAAGCTTTGCCGAATGCGCGCAAAAGAGCGCAACCGCTCTTCAATCAATCCGTTCACGCTGCATCCCGGATAGGCGCCATCCGCGCCGCGCTCGCCGGCCGGAGCGCCAGTCAAGAGCGCTATCCCTTCATCGATCGTGGTGACCGGATAAATTCCGAACTTCCCCGCCCCACACGCATCAATGACGTCCCGGCGCAACATTAGATGCTGGACATTGGCTGTTGGAATGAGAACCCCTTGTGTACTCGTTAGCCCTCTCATTCGGCAGATATCGAAAAAACCCTCAATCTTCTCATTCACCCCACCAATGGCCTGGATTTCGCCATGCTGATTCACCGAACCGGTGACGGCAAGGTCCTGCCGCAATGGGAGCTCGCACAGTGCCGACAAAATGGCATAGAGCTCGGCAGACGACGCACTATCCCCTTCCACCCCGCCGTAGGACTGCTCGAACACGAGGCTCGCAAACAACGACATCGGCGTATCCACCGCATAGCGGCCGGCGACGAAACCGGAAAGGATCAGCACACCCTTCGAGTGAATGGGGCCGCCAAGTTCGACCTCGCGTTCGATATCCACGACCTTACCGCTGCCGGGCCGCACGCGGCAGGTGATCCGCGTCGGTCGTCCAAAGCGAAAACCGCCCAATTCGAGCATACTGAGGCCATTCACCTGGCCCACGCAGCTGCCGCTGGTATCGATCAACGCGACGTCTTGGAGAATGGCTTCCTGCGTTCGATCTCGCATTCGGGACGCGCGGCGGATCTTTTGGTCCAGCGCGTGCTGAATATCCTCGCACGTAATCTTGACGCGCTTCGCATCGGCTGCCCAATAATCGGCTTCGGCCAGCACATCGCGAATCTGATCAATCAGGAGTGTGAGCTTGCCCGCGTGATCTGCGAGACGAGCGGCGTGCTCCAAGACCAGTGCAACGCCGTCGCGGTCGACGGGTTTCAATCCGTCACGCGTGACGATGGATGCGATCATCCGGGCATGGAGAGCCTCACTCTCGGGCGATCGATCGACCTCATCCTCGAAGTCCGCCAGTACCTTGAAATGTTCGTTGACTTCGGGATCGAACGCCACCAACAGATAGTAGAGTAGCCGGCTGCCGAACAGCACGACCTTCACCTCGAGGGGAACCGGATCGGGTTCGAGGGAAACCGTGCTGGTCAGGCCGATAAAGCGACCTACGTCCTCGATTCTGATTTCACCCTGACGCAACGTTCTCTTCAGCGCCGTCCAGCTGAATGGCTCCATTAGCAGGTGCCGCACGTCGAGCAACAGAAAGCCGCCGTTGGCGCGATGAGCCGCGCCCGGCTTGATATGGCGGAAATTTGTGACTAGCACGCCGTGCTGAGAAACGTATTCGATGCTGCCGATGAGATTGGCGAGGGTCGGGTGCAGTTCTTCGACGATCGGCGCCGACTTGTTTTCCCCCACGTGACTGACCAGAACATTGACTTCGTAGCGGTCGAACGAGCCGCCTATGCGACGGCTGGCGGTATCTTCCCTCTCGTCGCCCTCGGTTTTCACTACGAACATGGCGACGTTCTCGACGAGGTCGCCACGAACCGCTTCCAGGTGCTCGATGACTCTCGGGATGTCGGTAAATTTGGACTTGGCTTCGTCGATCGATTGACCGACCGCAAACATCGCCGTGTCACGATTGAGCTTGCGGATTTCCTCTCGATGCGCTTTCTGCCACTGCGGGATTTGGTGCATGATGCGCTCCAGATCTGTCTCCAAAGTCTGGATTACATCCTGCACCTCGCGCCGCTTCGCTTCCGGCCATGTGTTGAATTCATCGGGGGGCACCACTTGCCCGTCGCGAGCAGGTGCTAAGGCAAAGCCGACCGGTGTTCGCAGGATGACGATGCTCTTCTCTGCAGCCTTGTCGCGCAAAGCGGAAAATGCTTCGCCCTGCTTTGCCTGAAAGGCCTGATCGATCGCTTCCCGCCGCGTTTGATAGTCTTCGCTTTCGAAAATAGCCGGTAATGCTGTTTTGAGATCGCCTACAAGCTCGTGCATCGCGTCCCGAAACTCGAGCGCGCGTCCCGGTGGCAGTTTAATCGCAATCGGCTTATGAGGCTCGCTGAAATTATTGACGTAGACCCAGTCGGGCGGGCTCGACTTTTCTCGTGCTGCCTGCCCCAGGACGCTCTCCACGGCCTGCTGCATACGAGCCTCGTTGGACCCGATCACAAACAAGTTGAAGCCGGACTTGCGAACCCGTGTGCCAAAGCCGATTGCATCGACCGCACGTTGCTGCCCGACCAAACCGTCAATCGGCTCGATCTCCGACGTAGTCTGAAACGAAAGCGCCGACAGGTCGGCGGGCCGATACAGCCGCTCGACAGAAAGCGCTGCGGTGACGGTGCCCCCTGGCGGCTGACAGCCGGTATGCTTGCAGGTGGCGGGCCGGTAATCCGGTCAGACATAGGTATCGCGGCGGCCGGTAAGTGTCGAAATCGTTGTGTCGAAAGCCTTCATGTCATGAGCTCCTTTGCACAGCCCTGCGTTCTTCTTAACCGGACAAAAAAGATTTTTTTTGACCTGAATCAAAGCCGCCTTGCATCAGCCATGGGCTCACGTGGTCCGGCGGAGCGGAGCCGTGCCTGCGCCACAACAAAGCTTCGCCCCCAACCCGACATCTGCGCGTTAATGAGGACACGCCCTACCCGCACGCCGATTTAGTCCGCTTTGAGCAAGATCAAATTCTTGAAAACGGGTTAGTGTCAAGCTGCATCCCTCCTTTGGAGCGTTGATCCATGTCAATGACGCACATGGCCGGGGATTAGATTCATTCATGGATAGCGCCGTCGATCCCATAGAGAGGTCTGCTCTGATTCTGGCTGCCGTTCTCCCCGGCGAACCCATCTATGTCGCCAAGAAGGAACTCGCGAGCCAAATCCTTGCCGGACCGGTGCCGCGGCGCCTGGGCGTCCTGTTTCTCGAACGGTTTGAGCTTACTGACAGCCTTGCCGATCTCGAAGGTGTCATCGCTTCTGCAAATCAAGGGCGATTGCTAGTGTTCTTTCCCGAGGGAACATTCACGCGCCGGGCCGGCCTTTCCGGCTTCTATCTAAAATGCCGCCCATGAGTGATGGCAAATGCCAGGACGCGGTCTTCGCGCTTCTTGCCGACCCGGCGACCCATTGCGGCAACACGGTCAAGCGCATCGATACTCATGCGGCCTCGGTATTTCTCGCCGGACAGCGCGCCTTTAAAGTAAAGCGCGCAGTACGCTTTCCTTTTCTGGATTTTTCGACCCTCGACCAACGCAAGAGCGCTTGCGAAGAAGAACTTCGCATCAATCGCGCGTTCGCGCCGGATATCTATCGGCGCGTGGTGCCGATCACACGCGAGACCGACGGGCGGCTCAAGCTCGACGGCGGCGGAACGCCGGTCGAATGGGCGCTCGAAATGCGCCGCTTCGACGAGAATGCAACGCTCGACCGGCTGGCCCAGTCGGGCAAAGTCGACGCGAAGCTCGCGAATGCACTCGGCCGCGCGGTGGCGGCGCTGCATGCCGGCGCCGAAATAGTGGAGGCCGAGCCATGGATTGCGGCGCTTGGCGACTATATCGAGCAAAACGACGCCGCATTCCGGGAACGGACCGACCTTTTCCCATCGATCGAGGTGGGGGCGCTCACGACGCACAGCCGCGCAGCCCATGCACGGATTCGCCCGCTCCTCGTCCAGCGCGGGCATCGAGGGCTCATTCGGCGTCTGCACGGCGATCTGCATCTCGGCAATATCGTCCTGCTCGACGGCCAGCCCGTTCCGTTCGATGCCATCGAGTTCAGCCCGCTGATCGCGTCGGGCGATGTGCTCTACGATCTCGCCTTCCTGCTCATGGATTTGGTCGAGCGCGGCCACAAGCCCGCGGCAAACATGGTCTTCAACCGCTATCTCGTCGAGACGAAACGGGTCGAAGATCTCGACGGGCTCGCAACACTACCGCTGTTTCTTTCAGTACGCGCCGCAATCCGCGCCATGGTAACCGTGGCCCGACTTAAACATGCCGGATCGGATCAGCTGGAAGCAATCGCGCGCAGCGCGCGCACTTATTTCAACTTCTCCCGGCGGTTCATCGAACCGGCGCCGCCTCGCCTGCTTGCGGTCGGAGGGCTCTCCGGTACCGGAAAATCGGTTCTCGCCTACATGCTCGCGCCGGAAGTTGCGCCTGATCCGGGGGCGGTGGTGCTGCGCTCCGACATCGAGCGCAAGGCGCTCTTCGGCAAACGAGAGCACGAGAAGCTACCACAGGATGCCTATTCGCCGGTGATGACGGCAAGAGTCTATGCTACTATTGTCGATAAGGCACGTCGCGCGATCTCGGCCGGACATTCAGCCATCCTCGATGCCGTTTTCGCTAAGCCGCAGGAGCGTGCCGCGGTAGCGGCATCGGCCGAAGTCTGCGGCGTGCCCTTCCGCGGCCTTTTCCTGGACACCGATCTCGCTATCCGCGTTGCCCGCCTGGCCACACGCAGCGGCGACGCCTCCGATGCTGACGCCGCCGTCGCCCGACTCCAGGAGACTTACGATCTCGGCGCGCTCGACTGGACGCGCATCGATGCCTCCGGCACGCCGGAGGGGACCTTTGCCCGCATACGCGATGCGCTGAATCAATGACAAACTCCGCTGCGGTACACGATATTGAAATTATGAAACTCCCCTCTGACCGCGCCTTACCCGCCCGCGGCGAATGCTGCTTTGATCACCTGAGGACTTCGGCAGAGCTTGAAGTGTAGGTGCTCCTTCAGCGCTCAAGGAGCTTCCTTAATTCAGACAGCGGTCGCGTGTTGATGACGTCAGCTGGCTCGAGCCAACCGCGTCGCGCCTGGTCCACGCCAAACCGCATATACTCGAACGCGTTCACAGAATGCGCGTCCGTTGAAATCGCCAGCTTGACGGCCATCGTCTTCGAAGCGTGAGCGTCGATGTCGTTCAAATCGAGGCGGTCCGGTTCGGCGTTGATCTCGAGAAAACATCCAACGTCACGGGCCGCCGAAATGCCACGCTCCATGTCGATGTCATAGGGCTCGCGTTCTCCGATGAGACGCCCCGTTGGATGGCCGAGAATGGAGACGTGACGGTTTTCCATGGCGCGGATGACACGGTCGGTCTGCGCTTGGCGCGGCAGATCGAAATGCGAGTGCACGGACGCGACCACCACATCCAGCTTGGACAAGCTCGAATCCGGCAGGTCGAGACTGCCGTCTTTGAGGATGTCGACCTCGATCCCCTTGAGAACTGTGAAGCCGGATAATTTCTCATTCAGCCGGTCGATTTCTCCGATCTGACGGGATAGTCGGGTCGGATCGAGACCGTGCGCCATGGCCACGCGACGGCTGTGATCAGTCAAGGCAATGTATTGATAGCCCCGCGCCTGCGCGGCAGCTGCCATGGCCTCAATGCTGGTCGTACCGTCGGTCCAGTCGGAATGGACGTGAAGATCACCGCGAATGTCGGAGAGGGTCATAAGATGCGGCAGATGGTTTGCCCTGGCGGCCAGTATCTCGCCGCGATCCTCCCGCAATTCAGGTTCAATGAATGCCAGTCCAAGCTTCTTGTAGACCTCCTCCTCCGAGGCGCCGGCTATACGCCGCTTGCCGGCAAACAAGCCGTACTCGTTCAGCTTCCAGCCGTGCTCGTTTGCGAGCCCACGCAGCGCAATATTGTGAGCTTTGGAACCGGTGAAATAGAGCAGCGCGGCACCGTAGCTTTGCTCCGGCACGGCACGGATATCGACCTGTAGGCCCGATCGCAGCACAACGGTCGTGCGCGTGGGACCGTGAGCGAGAACTTCGGTCACATTTTCATAACCCACCAGCTTGTCGCCGACGGCAGCGCCGTCCTTCGCCGTCACCAGAACATCGAGATCGCCGACGGTATCGCGACGCCGCCGATAGCTGCCGGCCACGACGACCCGCCCGCCGTTGCGAAGGAAGCCGACCAACGCCTCGGCCTCAGCTTCGGCCACCGAAAGCTTGTAACGCTTCTCGGCCCGCGGCTTTTCGAGCGCCGCCGATATCTTCTTCTCGATCGTCGGGCCGAATCCCCGTAGCTCGTGAAGTCGGCCGGTTTTGAGAGCGCCGCGGAGATCGTCAAGCGTGCGCACCTTGAGCTTGTCGTACAGCAGCTTGACCCGCTTCGGCCCAAGGCCGGGGATCTCCGCCATCTCGCCGAGCTGACCGGGCAATTTCTTTTTCAAGGAGTCCAGCAGCTCGAAATGTCCGGTATCGACGATGCCGGCGATCTTGCCGGCCAGATCTTTGCCGATTCCAGGAAGCTCGGAGAGATCGGCTCCGGTCGAAAGCATGCTTCTGACGCTTTGCGGCAGAGTTTCGATGACGCGCGCGGCGCGACGGTAGGCGCGCACGCGAAATGGATTTTCCCCCTGGATCTCGAGCAGCTCTGCGGCTTGATCGAACATTGCCGCGACTTCGGCGTTCTGTACCGGCATGGCTCGAACCTCGCGAGCAAACTGGTCATCCGTATGGCGGCTATTCCCCACATCCCGCGGCTGAATTTCGATCCAGCTCAGAGCCTCTGGGCCGCCATTTGGACGACTCATCGGTTCTCTCAATAGTCGGTTCGAGACCGCATTCGTTGATTTGCATCAAAGTTTGCCGACGACAGCGGGAGGATGAATTAACCGGTATCTGGACGTTTGCATGAAGGGCTTGCTTCGGCCCTGTAGGGTTCTTCTTGCGATTGTGCTCGTCGAGCCTCGCCACGCAGACGCCTGCCGCCAGGCACCGGAGGCACTCAGGGAAAAAGTACGGATATGAAATCGACCCCATTTAAGGAGCTCGCTGCCGTACTCGAAAAGCTCGAACGCACGCATTCGAGTACTGCGATGATCGATATTCTGGCCCGGTTTCTCACGGCGCTCTCCGCTCAAGAAGTGAAGATGACGGCGTACTTGCTCACTGGGAGAGTTGGCCCGAGTTTCTCAGCTCCCGAGTTTGGAATCGCCCAGGTCTTGGCCGCACGCGCAGTCGCGGATGCGTGCGGAGTCTCAGCGGCAAAGATTAGGAAGATGTTGATCAAGTTGGGAGACTTGGGCGCGGTTGCTGCGTTGTTGGTTAGCCGGAGGGGCGCTCGTTTGAGCATTGCACGCGTTTTCGAGAACCTTCAGAGGATTGCATATGTGAAAGGCCCTTGCGCCCAAAAAGATAAAATCGATGCGCTCGTAGGCCTTCTGCGGCAGGCCTCTTCGGTGGAGGCAAAGTACATCATCCGCACGGTCGTCGGGCTGCACCGCATCGGAGTGGCCGAGATGACCTTCTTGCAGGGGGTGGCGAAAGGATTCGCGGGCAGGAAGGAGGACAAAATTGTATTGGAGCATGCGTATAATGTCCTGTCCGATCTAGGCGAGGTCGCTTACCGGGTCGCGCGCAAAGGTGTTGCGTCGTTGAAGCGTGTAAAGCCGTTACCGGGAGTGCCGGTTCGGATGATGCTCTCGGCGCGTGTCGCCGATCTCGATGAAGTGCCGTTTCATCTCAAGGGCGATTTTTTTCGTCGAGTACAAATATGACGGCGAGCGCGTGCAAATCCACAAGGATGTACGGGGTCGCATGACCATCTTCTCGCGGCGCCTTGAGAATATCACCCATCAATATCCCGAAGTAATCGCGCATGTTTGCAAAAATCTGAACGCAAAAACCGCGATATTGGAAGGCGAGGTTGTAGCAATCAATCCGAAAACGAGAAATCTGCTACCGTTTCAGATCGTTATGCAGCGCAAGCGCAAACACAACATCGAACACTATCAAAAAGAAGTGCCAGTCGCTCTCTTTCTGTTCGATATCCTGGTTCTCAACGGAAGGGATCTCTTATCGACCCCTCTCTCAAATCGCAAGCAACTGCTCATCAAGCACATTGACACCGATGCGAGCGTTCGTATCGGTACGTTCATTCGTACCGAAGAGATGAGCGAAGCGGAAAGATATTTTCATGAAGCTGTCTCGCAGGGCGCCGAAGGAGTCGTGATAAAGGGAGTTGCAAGTCCCTACCAAGCGGGACATCGCGGATGGCACTGGATCAAGTTCAAGAAAGAATACGAGAAAGGACTCGCCGATACCTTCGACGTCGCAGTCGTTGGAGCACTGTACGGCAAGGGCGCACGCGCAGGAAGTTTCGGCTCTATTCTTGTCGCGGCGTTCGACCCAAAGAAGAACAAATACTACTCATTTACGAAAGTTGGGGCAGGACTCACTGATAAACTGCTTTCGAGATTGCCGAGGATGCTGAAGCCGTACGCGATACCGAAGAAGCATCGGCTTTTGGAAACGAATATGAAAATGGACGTCTGGTTTGAGCCGGCAAAAGTTGTCGAGATTTCGGGAGCAGATCTCACGGTGAGCGCGGTCCATACCGTGGCGCAAGACAGAATGAAAACGGGAGGAATTGCACTTCGGTTCCCGCGGCTGGTGCGGTTCAGGGACGATAAGGCAGCGGAGCAGGCAACGACCGTGACCGAAATTTGGGAGATGTACAAACGGCGTACGCGAAAGCCACATAGGCAACTACCTATGAAGCCCACACCGGCACTTTCCAACTCAGGAGGTCGCGAACATACCTTACGAACTGACGCTGCCCTGTGAAGACGCCGCGCTGGTCGTTTTGGCCACAAAGACGTAGCCATGAGCGATCTCGCGACTGAGATTTCGCGGCACGTCTGGGAGACCAAGTATCGGTACGCCGACGGGCGGTCGCCCGAACGCACGATCACGGATACCTGGCATCGGATTGCCCGCGCGCTCGCTGCCGTCGAGCCCAATGATCGGTCAGGGTGGGAAGAGCGCTTCTTCGGCATCCTGCAGGATTTCAAGTTCCTGCCGGGCGGCCGGATTCAGGCTGGCGCCGGAACGGCACGCAACGTTACGCTGTTCAATTGCTTCGTGATGGGGACGCTCGAAGATACGATCCCGGGCATATTTCGCGCATTGCAGGAAGGCGCGGTAACGATGCAGCATGGCGGCGGCATCGGGTATGACTTTTCGACCCTGCGACCGCGCGGCACACAAGCAAGAGGCGCCGGCAATATCGCATCCGGTCCCGTTTCGTTCATGCAGGTTTGGGACGCGATGTGCGGGACCATCCTCTCGACCGGCGCTCGCCGCGGCGCCATGATGGCGACGCTGCGCTGCGATCATCCCGACATTGAAGAATTTATTGCCGCCAAGCAGCAGTCCGGGCAGCTGCGGCGGTTCAACCTCTCGGTCCAGGTAACGGATGCGTTCATGACGGCGGTACGCTGCGACACGCAGTGGCCGCTCGTGTTTCCGGCCGCGGCGTTCGATGGTGATGGCGAGACGGTCTCGCGCGAATGGTCGGGCGCGGCCGGGCCAACCGCCTGCCGCGTCATCCGGCGCGTTCGGGCGCGCGAGCTTTGGCAGCTCATCCTGCGGGCGGCGTATGACTACGCCGAGCCCGGTGTGCTGTTCGTCGACCGCATCAACCAGCTCAACAATCTTTGGTACCGGGAGCGGATCACCGCCACCAACCCATGCGGGGAAATCCCGTTGCCGTCATACGGGTGCTGTGACCTCGGGTCGCTCAATTTGACCCGCTTTGTCCTCGCGCCGTTTACCTCGCACGCGCGGATCGACGCCGAAAGTCTTGTGAAGACGACCCGGATCGCCGTGCGGATGCTCGACAACGTGATCGATGCATCGCGGTTTCCACTGCCGCAGCAGGCCGAGAATGCACGTGGCTCGCGGCGCATCGGCCTCGGGATTACTGGGCTCGCCGACGTGCTGGTGATGCTGGGGCTGACCTACGGCGAGGATCGTGCCTTGGCGGTTGCGGCCGACGTAATGCGTCTGATCTCTCACGCCGCCTACCGTGCCTCCATCGTGCTTGCCAGGGAAAAGGGCAGTTTTCCTCACTACGACCGGAACAAATACCTGTTGGGGCCATTCGTTTGCACCCTTCCCGAGGACGTCCGAGACGGAATAGCAACCCATGGCATCCGCAACAGCCATCTGATCGCGATCGCGCCGACCGGCACAATCAGCCTGCTTGCCGGCAACGTCTCCAGCGGGCTGGAGCCCATCTTTGCGGCATCCTACTCGCGCAAGGTCTTGACGGAGGATGGACGGCAGAGGGAGTTCACGCTGACCGATTTTGCAATCAGATGCTGGCAGCGAATGTCCGGCGCCTCAGCTGGAACTCCGAACGGGTTCATCACCGCCGGCGAGATTCCCGTCCTTGCGCACCTCGATATGCAAGCAACCTTGCAGCCGTTCGTTGACAATTCGATTTCCAAGACCGTCAACGTGCCGCAGGATTGCCCGTTCTCCGAGTTCCAGCGGGTCTACGATCTTGCCTACGACAAGGGCCTTAAAGGCTGCACGACATTTCGTCCCAATCCGGTCGCGGGCATGGTCCTGGGCGAACAAGCGGCCGGAATCGAGGCCCCCCACTGCTGCGTCCCGGAACGCGAAGCGGACAGACGGCGGGGGACTTCACTGCTAGCCCGGGCATCTACTAATCGACGGCGGAGGTTGATCCAGATCAAAGCGGGATGGAAACAATCGTAAGAGTTTTTTTTCGGTGTTGAATGGTCCCTTGCTCCCCCAACATTCAACACGGAACCCCGGCCAGGTCTGAGGAGCGCCTTGGCCGGGGCCTTCCTATGACGGATCTCAAGACTGGCCTGTTGGTTTTCCAGTCCACAGTCCCCGGCAATCTGACATGCCTTGAAGTAAATCGGCGGCGGCGCTCATCTGAAGGCGATCCGGTGCGTGGGGCGGCTCAAAATGGAGATGGTCACCCTTGACGGCTCGTATGGCGAAGGCGGCGGGCAGATACTGCGGACTGCTCTGAGCTTGTCGACCATGACCGCGCGGCCTTTTCGCCTCGCGAACATCCGCGCCGGCCGACGCAACCCCGGTCTCTTGCCGCAGCATCTTTCCGCCGTGCATGCCGCGGCAGCGATCAGTGGAGCGATTCTATCCGGAGATCGGCTTGGTTCGAGGGAACTCAGCTTTGCTCCAAGCCACTCGGCGATCGCCGGCTCATACGAATTCGACGTGGCGCAGGCAAGTGAGCGAGGCAGCGCCGGCTCCGCCACCCTTGTGCTGCAGACGCTCGTCGTACCACTTGCACTGGTCGAAGCTGGGTCACAGGTGCTCGTACGCGGGGGAACTCATGTCGAATGGTCGCCACCGTTCGACGATTTCGCGAACGCGTATCTTCCGGCCTTGCGCAAAATGGGTTTTTGCGTCGACGCCGAGTTGAAGCGCTGGGGATGGTATCCGGTCGGGGGCGGCGAGATCTTGTGCGCCATCGCAGGCCATTCGCCACGCAACCGATCAGTGGCCGCTTGGCCGCGCCCCATACATGCGCTCGAACGTGGCGCATTGCAGCGCATCAGCGGCCGATCTGTCGCCGCAAATCTGCCCGCGCACATTCCCCAACGGATGGCGGATCGGGCGCGCGCATCCTTGGAAGATCTCGGCGTTGCCGTCGACATTTGGCCACAACGGGTCACCGCAGCCTGTCCCGGCGCCGGCATCTTTCTGCTCGCCGATTATGTGCCTCTGAAGGCGAGTTTTTCCGCCTATGGCCGGCTGGGGCGGCCGTCTGAAACCGTTGCCGACCAAGCGGTCAGCGCGCTGCGCGAGCACCACGCATCGGCAGCCGCTGTCGAATTCCACCTCGCCGACCAGCTGTTGTTGCCGCTTTCGGTTGCTGCCGGCCCCTCCGAATTCACGGTCGCACGTCCGACCGGACATCTGATGACCAACGCCTGGACCATCGGCCAGTTCGGAATCGCCGCCATTTCCATCGAGCAACGGACGCCATGCCGCGTGCACATCAAACCCTGCGTTCCGCATCGAAATTAAGACACATCTCGTCCCATCAATCCGGCCGGAGCAGGCGGTGGCGTGCTAAATCGTCGCGTGTCCACAGGGAGAGCCCGGCACGATCATCGATCGTGTCGATCACGATGACCGCATCAGGATCCGAGAATGACAGCCTGCCGGGCGTGCCCGCCTGCTGCAGCGCCTCGAGGAGCGCATCGTCGAGAAAGCGCTCGATCTCCGGCGTTCGCAAATCATGCCTCGGTCCGCGACGATGGAAGCGGACGTGAAATGACCGTCCGGCCAGCCGCGGTAGCCATTCGAGCGCGCTCGCTTTGGCTTTTGCCTTGAATTCATCGGCAGACCGGAACTCAAAACTGCAAATGGCGGGAGCTACCCGCGCGATCGCATCATAGAGCGCGGGGTTTTCCTCGGTCCGTCGTTCGACGGCTTCGAGCAGTGCTATCGGATCTTCGACCGTCATCACAAGGACGTTGTGGTAGGGGCTGCGCTCGACCCGCCCGAAGGCTTCCAAGGCGCGAAGCGCACGCCTGAAACCATCCTGGTAGATGCTGACCACGACGTTCCAGTCCCTCACGAGCCCGTTCCCTGCGAAAGATCGGCCGGCAAGAAAAATCTCGATGAGTTCGTTCGGCATGCATGCTTATTCATCGGCGTTGGACCATCCGGGCGGAGAGCCGCCCAGCATTAGGCTAAGTGCCAGGGCCAGCTAAGCTAGCGAGGGGAACTCGCCCAGGCATTTATTGTGTCGGTGACGGGCCCTTCTTTGACATAGATCAATCGCTGCCTTTACTGCGGACCATCAAATTCCTGGTGGAAGTGGTACCATTATTTTGATCTCGCTCGAGCACTCGGTCCGTTGTGCGATTAGCATTCAGCTAGGTCTCCAATGCTGCTCAGTACGAAGGCATATCGACCATGACAGAAACTCAAGACTTCAACGCGTCAGTCCGTGCGACCGAGGATTGGATCGATGACCTGATGCGCCGCCTGGGCTGGCATGACCGGGAGCGGATCTACCTGGCGCTGCTTGCGACGTTGCACGCCTTGCGTGACTGTCTGCCGCGCGACGAGGCGGTGTATGTCGGGGCGTATCTACCGGCGCTGCTCCGCGGCCTGTACTATGAGGGCTGGCATCCCGGCGGACGCGGGTCTGCCAAGAGCCGCAGTGCATTCCTGGAGCGGATCCACGACGGCGTACACCGCGATCCGGCCGTAGACGCGGAGCAGGTGGCCCGCGCCGTATTTGCGCTACTCACCGCCCACATGCCTGCGGCAGAGCTCGAGGACGCCAAAGCCGCCACGCCAAAGCCGCTGCATAACCTTTGGCCAAGTTGAGCGCAGTGTTGAGCTCATGAGCGTGGCCGCTGTATCAACCAAGCCGCCGAAACGGCAGACTGTACGGATCTTTTTGTGTGGAGACGTGATGACGGGACGCGGCATCGATCAAATCCTACCACAGCCGTGTGATCCTATCCTCTATGAGACCTATGCAACGTCGGCCTTACACTATGTACAGCTTGCCGAGGAGGCCACCGGCCCGATTCCGCGGCAGGTTGGTGCTTCGTATGTTTGGGGCGCAGCCCTGAACGAGCTGAACCGGACACCGGCAGATGCTCGCATCATCAATCTCGAGACCAGCATCACTCGCAGCGCCACATTCGAGCCGAAAGGCATCAACTACCGGATGAGCCCCGAGAACGCCCGCTGCCTCTCCGCTGCAGGCGTCGACTGCTGTGTCCTCGCCAACAACCACGTCCTTGATTGGGGCCGCTCGGGGCTGCTCGATACGCTCACCAGTCTCAACAAGCTCAAGATCAAGTTCGCGGGTGCAGGCCGCGACCTGGCTCAGGCAAGCGCACCGGCGATTCTGGATGCTGGCAGCGGGACTCGCATCATCGTCTTTGCATTCGCTTCGGTGACCAGCGGGGTGCCTCGCAGCTGGGCTGCGACACAGGAGGCCGCTGGCGTCAATCTGCTCACGGACATTGCGGATGCGAGCGTTGCGCAGATCGGCGAACAGGTGAAAGTGGTAAGGCGACCAGGCGACGTGATCATTGTCTCCATCCATTGGGGGCCGAATTGGGGATATGCAATTGCCCACGACCAGATACGTTTCGCTCACGCGCTGTTGGAGCGAGCGCCCATTTCCATTATTCACGGCCATTCTTCGCATCATCCCAAAGCCATCGAGGTTTATCAGAACCGGGTCATCCTTTATGGATGCGGCGATTTCCTAAACGACTATGAAGGCATCGGAGGTTACAGACAATTTCGTGACGATCTTGTGCTGATGTATTTCGCCGAAATCGATCCTGCCACTGGTGATGTTGTTGCTCTCGAAATGGTGCCCCTTCAGCTTCGACGCTTCCAGCTTGTGCCCCCATCGATTGGGGACGTCGATTGGTTGCTGCGATCGCTGGATCGGGAATCTCGAATGTTTGGTTCGCGAGTAGAGCTTCAGCCGGATGGGCGCCTCACGCTGTGCTGGGGGCAACGCGAGTCGCTCACCAGATTTCGTTCAACCAGGCGCAGAAGCTTGCGACCGTGAGGCTTGGAATCCGAAGCCAGATTCGCATGGAGCGACGCATGCCACTGCCGAAAACCCGCAAGCAAGGCGACGCGGGTCCGAAGAAGCGACCACGACATCACTCCTATGACGAAAGCGTCGATGAGCCGGCGAACCCGTTGGAGCAGGAGGCGGTAGAGATCGAAAAAAGAAATTCCCGCCGAAGACACCAGGGCGATCGAAAGATCGAGCAGCCAGATGACGACGGGGTTGCATTCGAAGAATGAATATTTGCGAAGGTTCGATATTCGCCCCAGACGATGGGTATGCCGAGTTCGCTCAGGCCGCAGACTGCCTCGCCTCTCTCGCCGCCCGCGCCGGAAAGCGCGCAAGGATATCGGTAACCTCCTGATCCGAGATCTGACGGAAATCTGAATAATAGTAACCGATCGCTCCGAAGGGGGCGTAGTCCTCCAAGCAAACGACGTCGTCGGCCTCTTCGCGCATGGCGGCAAGATTCTCCGTGGGCGCCACCGGGACCGCAAGTACGAGGGTCTTCGGGTTACGCATGCGGGTGGCGCGCAGGGCCGCACGGGTGGTCGCGCCCGTGGCGATGCCGTCGTCGATGACGATCACCGCTCGGCCCGCGATGTCCACGCGTTCGCGGCTGCCGAGATAGCGCTGCCGCCGCCGCTCGATCTCGGCGAGCTCCTGCTCACAGACGGCCTTGAAATCCTGCTCGCCGATCCCGGCAAGGCGAATGACATCCTCATTGCGCACGACAATCGGCGCGCCGCCGTCGACGACCGCACCCATGGCGAGCTCCGGCTGGAACGGCACACCGATCTTTCGCACGAGAATCAAGTCGAGTGGCGCGTTCAGCGCGACTGCGACCTCCGCGGCGACGGGCACGCCACCGCGAGGGAGCGCGAGCACGACCGGCTGCCGATCTTTGTATTTCGTGAGCACTGCGGCAAGCTTGCATCCCGCATCGAGCCGATCCTTGAAAGGCATGGCACTCTCCTCATGTACGCGCGACCTCTGCCCGGGCGCGCAGACTGCGGCCAAGATGGCGCTCGAACCAACGCGTGGCATGGCCGATCACCGCCTCCAGCGCTCCCGGCTCCGGAAACAGATGGCTCGCGCCCGGAACGATTTCCAGCGACTTCGGCCCACGCAGACGCGAAAACGCCTGTTCATTGAGCTCGATGACACCGAAGTCGATGCCGCCGACGATCAAGAGCGTCGGCGTATGGATTTGACCGAGCGCGTCGCCGGCCAAGTCGGGACGGCCACCGCGGGAGACGATCGCGCCCACCCGATCGCCGAGCCTAGCGGCGGCCACAAGCGCCGCCGCTGCCCCGGTGCTGGCGCCGAACAGGCCAAGGGGAAGACTCCCCACAACCGGCTCCCGTCCGAGCCAACGCACGACGTGAACGAGCCGCTCTGCCAAAAGCGGAATGTTGAAGACGTTGGCCCGATCGCCTTCCTCCTCCACGGTCAGCAGGTCGAACAACAAGGTCGCAATGCCTCGCTCGTTTAGTGCATCGGCAACCGCCATATTGCGCGGACTGAAGCGGCTGGAGCCGCTACCATGCACAAATACGGCAAGCGCGTATGCCTCGCCTGGGATGCATAAGGTTCCAGCAAGCCCAATCGGCGAAATGCGCACAAGGCGCACTTCGCGCCCAGTCGGGCTCTGAGCCGGGTGATCGACAGTTGATTGGGCCATGATTCAGCGAATTCTCAATCAATGCAGTTACGACCGGCGGCCGGCGTTACCGTCGGGCAGCAACTCCAAAGCTCCACAATACGGGAGCAATGGTGTTGACATAGATCAAGAATAGTGCCGCAACGTAGGACAGCGGACGCGGGTCCTGCGCTTATCGTCGACTACGCTTAACCGCTATCCCTTGATACAGATCAGCGGTCTCAGCCGGGCGACCCTTCGGGCCAGGCCGGCATGCTCGGCGGCGGCCACCACTGCGCCGACGTCCTTATAGGCCCCAGGCGCCTCCTCGGCGACGCCGCGGGTCTCGAGAGGCTGCGGATCAGGATTCCTTGCGATGCCAGCTCGTCGATGATCTTGCGCCCGCTCCAGCGCTTGAGGGCGGCGTGGCGCGACAATGGACGGCCCGCGCGGTGGCACGCAGAGGAGAACGCTTTGTCCTCGGCGCTGGCCTCGCCCACCAGAATGTACGAGCCCGTGCCCATGCTGCCGCCGATCAACACCGGCTGACCGACGGGACGGAGCGCCGCAGGCAGGCTTTCGTGACCGGGCCCGAATGCGCGGGTGGCGCCTTTTCGATGGACGAATAGCTCTCGCCGTTTGCAGTGCAGCAGGCGAGACTGGTGTGCCCGAAGGCGCCGCAGCTTAAGCGGCGAGCTTGAGGTTTACCGCAGATGTCTTGCCAGTACGCCGGTCTGTCTGCAGCTCGTATGTGACCTTCTGGCCCTCGCCAAGCGCGAAAATGCCGGAGCGTTCGAGCGCGCTAGCATGGACGAATACGTCCTTGCCGCCATCGGCCGGCTGAATGAAGCCGTAGCCGCGCTGGTCACTATACCATTTGACTGTGCCCTTGTTCATAAGAGGTCCTCTCGTTGCGGGCCTCCGGGTTTGCCGCACTCGACAGATGATAGATGGCAAAGCGCAACGCGCGCTGCGCCGCAGGATCGCCCTCGATCCGAAGGTCAGACGCCTTCCATC
>Ga0306921_10002138_pt1 | contig 19766 bp, 18 predicted proteins | sample sta12Cox44000080_FD_203760 | JGI IMG/M metagenome (GOLD analysis project Ga0306921, IMG submission 203760) | Lab enrichment of tropical soil microbial communities from Luquillo Experimental Forest, Puerto Rico - statoxic.12C.oxic.44.000.080 (v2)... | ecosystem: Environmental > Terrestrial >... | reverse complement strand
GTGATCGGTCGCATCGCGGCCTTGTACACGGCCTGCAGCCTCTGCAGCTTCTGCACGACGGTTCGCTCGATCGGGTCGAGCTGGCTCAGCGCGTAGTTGTACGCGTTCTGCGCCGACGTGGCGCCGGTCGTCGCCTGTGCGATCGACCGCCTCGTGGAGGCGAGCGCGACCTCAGCGTCGTGTACGCCGTGCTCTGCGTCCGCCAGCTGGCGGTTGGCGGAGAACATGCTCTGCGTCTGGGAGAGCATCGCCGGCATGGCGTTGATGCCGGTGACGCGGGCGCCCGTGGTCGGGTCGTACGTCGGCCGGGTGAGATCCTGCTGGGTCCGCGTCACCTGGCGGTGGGCGTCCTGCTGGGACTGCAGAGCCTGCTGCACCTGCAGCTGAGCCGCCTCCACCTGGAGGCCCGTGCCGCCCGTCGCCGCGATCTGGCGGAGGTTCGCCCTCGCCTGCTCCACGCCGAGGTCCGCGCCCTGAGCGGCGAGGACGGCCTTCTGCTCAGCGGTGATCAAGTCCTGCAGCTGGCGGATGGCCAACTGCCTGGAGTTCATCAGCTGCTCTTGCTGGTACTTCAAGTTCCTCTGCGCATCGGCCAGTGTACGGTGCGCGATCTGCAAACGGTACTCGGCGGCGGCCAACTGGTCCGCGTTGTTCTGCGCGTTCTTCATGGCCGTCGCGTGCTGGTCGTACGCGGCCTTCTGTTCCGCCTGCCCGAGCTTCACCGCGTCCATGATGGCCTTGAGCCGTTCCATGGCAGCGAAGAGCAGGCCAGCGGCAGGGATGGCCTGAGCGAACGCGGCTGCGAGCCCTCCGCCGATCGCGCCGGCCGCTAGCGTCGCTGACCCCGCCAACGACACGAGGTCCGCTGCCAGCGCGACAGCCACGGTCGCCAGCTGCTGGAAGTGCTTGATCACCTCGATGATCACGAGGCCCTGGAAGCCCTCTGCTAGCCCCTCGAGGGCGTCGGACGTCTTCCTCATCGCCCTCTCGGTGCCGCCGAGTGCCTGCTCGGCATCACCCCCAGCCCTGGCCATGTCGTCGAGCTCGCGAGTCGAGCCGTGGAGGCCCTGTTCCATGTCGCGGCCCGCGCTCGACACGCGCCGCATCCCGCGTTCGACGTCGTTGGCCATCTGCGACCACGCACGCGACACGTTGTCGCGCGCCTCGATGAGGATCCGGATTATGTAATCTCTGTCCAAAGCAGTCTGGCGCTAGTTGAGAGCTAGATCTTTCATCCTAGTGTAATATGTACTGTGAGGAAAGGCACCCGACACAGCCCTGAAACGATCGCGAAGATGCTCGGCAACCAGAACGGCAAGCCCAAAGGGAAGGTGCTCTGCTGGGACGGAGCGTACCGCGAACCCGAGGATGCGTTCCTGATGAGCATCGACGACGAGACCTGCGAGTGCTGGCTGTGGATGGGGCCCTTCTGGCACGTGGGCTACGGGCACCTCACGGGAAAGCCCTGGGGAGGCTACGCCCACAGGTACGCAGTCTACAGGAGCCAGGGCTTCCTCACTCCGAACCACGAGTGTCACCACGTCTGCGGAGAGAAGCGCTGCGTCCGAGTCGACCACATCGTCGAGCGGCCGAGGACGTGGCACCGCTCGTTCCACAGCGACGCGATGGTCGAAGCTCAGCGCGGGCGCCCACGGCCCCGGGAGACGAGAGACAAGATCTCCGAGGGGATGAAGCGCATGTGGGCTGATCGTCGTCACTAGCTCTGGTCCACCTCGACGTTCTTCAGCAGCTCAGCCAGCGTCATGTCCTTCCCGAACTGCACGTCCACTTCGTCACCGGGAGCCTCCAGCTCCGGCAGCTTCATGGCCGAGAAGAACGGGTCCTCCTTGAGGTCCACCTCTCGCTCCGCGGGGACGCCGCCGTAGATCGTCATCACAGCGTCCTCGTACGCGTCGTCGATCGCGGAGATCAGCTTCATCCTCTGCCCTTCCTCCTGGTCGAGGTTCGAGTTGCCCCACGCTCCGCTCACGATGGCGTCTCGGCGTGCCCTCATCTCGAGGACAGCCTCCCGCTTCACGTGCGCTGCGTACAACGCGTCGAACCTCCTCCACGGCCACTCGAGCAGATCCTCTACTGTTTCCGAGTGGTTCGCTGTGTAGCTCTCGATGGCTTCGATGATGCTGAGTCGCCGCCCGCCCTCGCTGCCGGGAACATTGCCGCGATGCGCTGGTTGAGCACCTTGACCTTGTCGACGAAAAAATCGCGGATCGCCTCGCCGTTCTGGTCGATTGCCGTGACGAGGACGTCGATGCCCTCGTCGTCGCTGAGCCCTCCCTCCTCGACGGACCTCTGCATCGTGAGCCGGGCCCACGGCTGCTCGGCGGGCGGCACCGCGAGGAAGAGGATGTACAGGTCGAGCAGCAAGTCGGGCGCCGTGCCCGCTAGCCTGCCCACCAGGCGGAGGAACGTGTCCGCGTCCGCCAACATGGCCGTTCGGCCGGCGTCGGCGAGGTCTCCGCCCGACTGGATCTGCGCGCCGAACACCGACCTCAGCACGCCGCCTCCCTCGCCCGAGGCGATCTGGTCGATCGCGTCGCCGAGGATCTCGTACATCCGCATCTTCTGGAAGAAGCCCATCGGCCGCTGCACGTACTCGCGTGCCTCGTCGCCCACGCCGATGCGTCGGATCTTCGGCTCGGCGCTCGGCCTCAGCACCTCCAGCGGCGAATCCTGCTGCTCTTCTCCGGGAGCCTCGATCGTGGTTGTCTGTCCTTCAGTCATGTTGCACCTCCGGTCATGGTTATCGGGTCAGAGCTCCCCAGGAGCTCCAGGATCGTGTGTCCCCGGAGCTAAGGAGGTACCATTGGCCCCGGCTTCCGGTGTCTCCAGTGCACCCCTGTGACCTCCTGGGTGCACTCCTGTGGCCATCATAGATCGGCCAGGTCACGGCCCAGCTTGTCCACCCTTGCGGGGATGTACGTCGCGTTGCCCTCGAGGAACGCGTCCCTGATGAACGGGTTGGCCCGCTGCCCTTTGACCGACGGCCTGAACAGCGTCCGCCCTCCGATGCGGAAGTGGAGGACGTTGCCCGTGTGCGGGCGGATCGGAGCGTGCCTCGTGCCGAAGAGGCCCGTGCCCTCGTGGGTCCACACCCCGTACGGAGCCTGGCGGCTGACGCCGACCGAGCCCTCGTGCTGCCCGGTCCCCGTCGACGACGCTCGGTTGCGCGTGATGTTGCGGCGGAGGTTGCCGGTCTTGAAGCCCGCCTTCAGCTTCGCTAGCCCCTCGACCTCGAGGAGCATGTCGTCGATGGCGCCCTTGATGAGACGGTCGACCTCGGCCGCGTGCAGCCGCATCTTGGCGACGAGGACCTCGCCGCCCTCGATGCCGAACGCTACCTCAAACGGCACACTGGGACCTCCGGCGGCGCAGCAGCCTGGGGCGGGCGGGAGAGGCGTGACTCAGTGCCCGCCCCCTCGCGGCTGCGCTCGTGAGTCCCGAGACCTCGTGCTCCCACACGACCTCGACCTCGTAGCCAGCCCGCTCGAACGCTGCGAGCCGCACGTCGTCTCGGCCGCGGTTGTGCACCAGCCCGCGGTCGCCGTAGCACTCCGGGCACCCGTGCACGAAGCAACCGTTCGCCTCGATCACGAGGCGCTCGTCGGGCACCACGAAGTCCGGACTCAACCTGCGCCGCCTGCCGCCCACGATCACTGCGAGCTTCGGCTTCACCACGTACTCGACGCCGATCTCGTCGAGCCATGCGGCCACCGCTCGTTCCGTGGCGGTCATCGGCTTGGCTGGTGCTTGGGTCACGTGCCTCCCTACTGCTGGTCCCTGATCACGAGGACCCTCTGGTACACGTCCGAGATCGACATGTCCGGAAGGGCCTTCCACTGCACCGGGATCTGCATCTGCTCCCCGGTCTTGGCGTACGTCACCGTCGACTGCTGCGGCATCCTCACCACCTTGCGGAAGAAGAAGCCGCGGATCTTCCCCGACGGCCTCTGGTAGAGGATCGCCAGGCGGCGCTGGGTGTACACCAGCGGACCGCCGAACGTGACGAACTTCTCCGGTCCCTGCGGCGGCGTGTTGTCGATCGTGACCGGGCCGCCCTCCCAAGCGATCTGCAGCTTGTCGGGCGTCATCTCCGCGATCGCCGTGGCCACCGTGTACTCCCACGCGGTCGGCCGCGTGTCGATGTCGCCGAGGATCTGGTCGACGTCGAACGTGTCTTCCGTGTTGTTCACCGAGATCTGACACCCGGTCTTCGTGGCTCCGAGATCGAACCACCCGGGCATCGCATCGTACGTCGACATGTTCAGCACGTCGGCGATCTTGGCAGGGAACGGCGTGGACGCTGTGAACGCCCAGATGATGCGTGCGGCACCTCTGATGAACGAGGTGTCGTCGATGCTGGTCCTGTAGAAGTCTGGCAATGTGTCACCTCCCTTCGCACCGACGTGCGGTCAGGTATCGCTGCTACTTCGACTCCTCTGCGGGAACCTCCTCCTTCGCGGCGGACTTGCTACTGCCGCCCTTCGTGAGCACGTAGCTCGGCTCGAGCGCGTCGAACTCGTCGTCTGTCATGTCGTCAGTGGTGCCGCCGAGGTCGACGGAGCGCACCGGCTCCTCGCCGTTCTCGCTCCACTCGAAGACGAGCCGGGTCGTCTCGTCGCCCGGGATCTTGTTGCCCTCGTACTTCACAGTTGCCATCGATTCACCTCCCTCATTGCTTCGTGAGCACGTACCACTGCGAGAGCACGTTGATCTCGGGGTCCGTCATCTGGCCGAGGCCCCCGAACGAGATGTCTCGCTCTGGGGTGCCCTGGACTTCGTCGGCCCACGCGAGCACGATCACCGTCGCCTCGTCGCCATCGACGAGGTTGTCGCTCCACTCCACTTCGAACATCGACATCGGATCCTCCTCAGAGCGCCGTTGGCTTCGTTATCGTGTACTCCATGCGAGCGCCCTGCCAGATGAAGCGCCTGCTCACTTCCCTCGACTCGCTCCTGACGAACACGTCCGTGAGCAGCACGGAGGGCGTGTTCGAGATGTCGCTGATGATCCCTCCAAGCGTGCGGTCCGCCATCACCACCGCATGGGTCGCGTCGACCGAGCGCTGGATCCGAGAGTTCACCTCGCCCTCGTCATCGTCGGACTTGCACATCAGCTCGACGTACATGTGCAGCTGGAACAGGTCGACCTGGTCGAAGTCGCTGAACTGCGGCGTGGCCTGCCAGGCCATCACCGAACAGTTCGGGTAGCGGTCGACCGGCGCCTCGATGAGGCTCGGCCTGTGCCCGTGGTAGAAGTTCTCGACCATGAAGTGCTCCACGGACGTGAGCGGGAGATCGAGCTGCCCGTCGAGCTGCATCCACTTCGCCTGCTGAGCGTCGAGCTCGTCATTGAGGTTCTCACGCAGCATCCACAGCGCTCGTTTGCCGACGAGCTCCATGCTGAAGCTGCTGTCGACCGCGAGCGGAGCGTACGGTAACGTGTTCACCATCTACCCACCGGCGTCGGGTGGCCGATCTCGGTGCCCACCCGGTAGATGCCCGGCGAGGCGTAGTAGTAGCCCCACAGGGCCGGGTCGGGAGTGACCATATTGCCGCCCGACTGCGAGATGGCCGGCGTCCCTTTCCCGTCGAAGAGCTTCAGGGACGACGAGCCGTCCGGAGCGATCACGATCTGCCTCTTCGTCACCGCGTCCCTGAGCATCGTCCACGTCTTCCACAGCGCGTCCCTGCGGTCCGGATAGCTGGCCGACTCCTGCGTCCCCGTCGTCGTGATGCTGATCGGCTTCGAGGCCCACCAGTCGATCGCGGCTGGGATGATGCGGATCGCCACGCACTGAGCCGCGTAGTCGAGGACGGGCGGCTCGTACGACGAGCCCTCCAGCTCCGGCGGCACGTTCGTCTGGAAGAGAGCGAACTTCACCGACTCCACCTGCAGCTGGATCAGCTCGGACCCGTAGTCGTCGTCCTTCGACAGCGCCACGTACGTCGACGGGATGATCGCCTTCGTCCTCCTGGCGATCTCTCCCGTCTGCGTCGAGTAGCCCGGCGCGTGCTCGGCAACGACGATGAGAAACTCGGGCGTCGACTGGCTAACGCCACCGGACGTCGTGACCACCCACCACGCGTCGTAGACGCCAGGTGCATCGGTGTCGCCCGGTGCCCAGTCGTAGCGCACTTGTCCGTCGACGCCCGGAGGGTTCACGATCGATGCGACCGCGTCGACCGTCAGCGAGTCGCTCTCGCGCAGCCTCATGCGGAAGCGGACCGAGTGATCGGTGAGGTCGACGACCCCGTTCGCGTCCGCGATCGTGTCGAGGATCGAGGGGCCCGTGTCTCCCTGGAAGATGGGAATCGGTGCTGGTGTCACGTCACCTGTACCTCGTCGTGGGCCTGATCGAGAATCCTATCGGGGACCTCTTCCTGTGCTTGATGCTGGCCGTGGGCGACGAGGACGCTGCGTGCTGCCTCCACCCGTACACGAGAGCGGCCGTCGGCTGCGGCTGCGAGAACGGCGCCGTGTAGTCCTTGCCCGGCATCCTCAGCCGGATGCTGTCCGTGATCGTCGCGCCGGTGTCCGTCAGCGGACGCACGACCCCGCGGACGAGAGAGTCGCTCACAGTGATCGTGTCGTCGATCGTCCTCGTGACGTACCGCTGCCTTGCGATCGAGTCGCTGAGCGCCAGCGCCTGGTCCTGAGGGTGAACAGAGACCGTGCGGCCAAGGGCGTCGGTCAGCGTCAGAGCGACGTCGCCGATGGGCCTCGTGACAGCGACGCTCACCGAGTCCGAGAGCGTGAGCCCGACGTCGACGACCGCCCTCAGCGCTGTCCTCGTCCTCACCAGCGAATCGAAGACGTTGAGCGCCGTGTCCGCGACGTTCACCTGGTGGAAGCCAGCAGCCGTGACTCCGAGCGTGTCGACGACCGTGAGGCCCACGTCAGAGATCGGCTTGGTCGCGACCTTCTTGATCGAGTCGCTGAGGACGAGGCCGTTGTCCGAGAGCGCGACCGGACGCACCCTCGTGCGGACGATGCTGTCGCCGACCGAGAGGCCCGTGTCAGCGAGGTGCCTGGAGACCGTGACGTCGACCGAGTCGGAGACAGAGAGACCGACGTCGGCGATCTGCTTCGAAGCCAGCTTCCCGATCGCATCGCCGACCGAGAGGCCGGTGTCGAAGAGGGCGGCCTGCTTCGCCTTGAGCACGGCGACGGCGTCGCCCACCGAGAGACCGACGTCTGAGAGCACCCTCGGATGCAGGGCGACCTCGGCGATGGAGTCAAAGACCGCGATGCCGACGTCGGAGATCGCCCTCGTGACGGTCGGCCTCACGGAGTCGCTTGCCGACAGGCCGGTGTCGGCGACGAGCTTGGAGACGAGCTTCGTGAGCAGGTCCGAGACGCTGGCGCCCGTGTCTGCGAGCGAGACCGGGTACACCGAGACGAGCTTCTGCGCCTGGACGGAGTCGCTCAGGGAGAGGCCGACGTCGACGAGCTGCTTCACGGCCAGCTTCTGGATCGAGTCGGTGACCGTCAGACCGACGTCGGCGATCGGGCGGACGCGGACGACTGCCAACGAGTCGGAGACGTTGAGGCCGACGTCCGCCGGTTGCCTGCTGACCGCCCTCGTGACCGCGTCGGCGACCGAGAGGCCCGTGTCGAAGAGCTGCCTCGTGACGACCCTCGAGATGAAGTCCGTCTGGCCAGAGAACACGTCGTCGACGTTGAGCACGCCGACTCCGCCGACGGGCGTCACCTGGAAGTAGGTGGACAGGAACGCGATCCCCGGCGGGATCGAGATGCGACCCGAGAGCAGTTGCCAGCTACCGATCGTGCTCGTGGCACCGATTCCCTTAGTTCCCACGTACCCGCCGCCACTGTCTTTGAGGTCGCAGTACCCCTGAGCGCCCGTTCCCGTCGTGATGTACACCCACCCTTGGACTAGGTAGGTCTGGCCCGCGACCACCGGGTAGTTCGTGTAGAAGGCGTCGTGGTTGTTCGCGTCCGTGTTCAGCCGCAATGAGGCGGCACCGCTGTGGAACAGCGACGTGTCCTGCGTCACGGTCGCAGCCGGGCTTCCCCTCGCGATCCAGCCGTTGATCCCAGCCTCGAAGTTCGGGTTCGTGATCAGGTTCGGCCCCGGCATGTAGAGGCCGACGTCCGTCAACGGCCTCGTGACAGCTGCGATCCTCCCGAGAGCGTCGACGAGCGAGAGCCCGACGTCCGAGATGTTGATGACGGTGTACCCAGCCCTGCTGATCGCGAGCGAGTCGGAGACTGAGAGCGCGACGTCAGCCAGCACCCTCGCGACCAGCGGCCGCGCCAGAGCGTCGGACACTGCGAGGCCGGTGTCGACGAGAGCACGTGGCCTCGTGACGAGCCGAGCCAACGAGTCGCCGACGCTGAGGCCGACGTCAGAGATCGGCTTCGTGACGAGCTTGACGAGAGAGTCGGAGACCGAGAGGCCGACGTCGGCGACCGCCCTGATCGCCGCCCTTCCGAACGAGTCGCTGACCGAGAGGCCGGCGTCCGCCAACGGCCTCGTGGCGAAGAGCGTCCTCGCCAGCGCGTCGCTCAGCGTCAACCCGTTGTCAGAGATGCTCTTCGACGTGAAGCCGGCCTTGCTGATGCCGAGCGCGTCAGAGACAGCGAGGCCGACGTCTGAGATCGGACGTGTGATCAGCGTGCGTACGAGCGAGTCGGAGACCGTGAGACCGGCGTCCGCCACGCCGCGGACCCTGACCGGAGCGCGGACTAGCGAGTCTCCGACCGAGAGGCCCGTGTCGGCCAGCGGCCGGGTGATCGTGCGGACGAGAGAGTCACCGACGACGAGGCCCGTGTCGGCGAGCGAGATCGCCCTGACCTCGGTCTCTGCGACGCTGTCACCGATCGAGAGGCCGGTGTCGGCGAGGAGCTTGGTGACGACCTTGGCGAGAGAGTCGCTGACGGCCAGAGCTGTGTCTGCGAGGGCTCTCGGCCGGACTGGCTGCCTGGCGATCGAGTCTCCGACCGAGAGGCCGGTGTCCGCGAGGGCGATCGGCCTCGTCCTCAGCAAGCTGTCGCTGACCGAGAGCCCGACGTCGGAGATCGGCCTCGTGACGACCCTGGCGAAGCTGTCGGAGACCGATAGACCAGCGTCGGCGAGGAAGTGGGTGGAGACTTTCCCGATCGAGTCGGAGACCGCGAGCGCCGTGTCAGCGAGCGCACGTGGCCTGACGGGCTGCCTCGCGATCGAGTCTCCGACGCTGAGGCCGGTGTCCGCGAGGGTTCGCGGCCGGGCCGGCTGTCTAACGAGCGAGTCGCCGAGCGTCAGGCCGGTGTCCGCGATCGCGCGGACGAACGCCCTCGCAGCCGCCAGGGAGTCCGAGACAACGAGGCCAGCGTCCGCCGGCTGCCTGACGGCAGCGAGGACCCGGCCGATCGAGTCAGAGATCGAGAGGCCAGCGTCTGCGATCGGGCGACCGAGGACGCGGAGGACTCCGAGCGAGTCGGAAAGCGCGAGGCCGCTGTCGACGATCGCAGTCGTGTACGCCCTGGTGATCGTGTCCGAGACGTTGAGAGCGGTGTCCGCCAGGCCGCGTACCCTGCTCGGCACGCGGTTGAGCGCGTCCGAGATCGTGGAGCCGGTGTCGGCGATCGGCCTCGTGCGGACCGCGTAAGTGCTGACGACGTCGGAGACCGAGACGCCGACCTCGGCGAGCCCTCGGGGCCGAAGCATCGGCCGCACGAGCGAGTCGCTGAGCGTCAGCCCGGTGTCCGAGATCGGTCGGTTGTACGTGACTGCCGACGTCTGCACCGGCGTCTCGAACTCGACCCACGAGACGTAGATCAGGTTGGCCGGTACGATGTGGGTCGCGTTGATCGAGTCGGACAACGAGACGCCGACGTCCGCCATCGAACGCCCGTACGTCACCGGCCTCGCGATCGCGTCGGAGACGTTCAGCCCCGTGTCCGCCAGGGCCCTGACGACCGTCCGAGCGATCGCGTCGGTGACCGAGATGCCCGTGTCCGGAAGCGCTCTAGCTCGGGTCTCGGTCTCCGCGACCGAGTCGCTGACGCTGAGGCCAGTGTCGGAGATGGGGCGAGTGTACGTCGTGCCCGCGTTCGCCTTGTACATCACCCCCGCGGCGACGTAGTTCGGCGTCGACGTGGGGATCGACGCGCCGATCGCAGGGCCCGTCGTACTGGACGGGAAGAAGTACTCGAAGAGGATGTCAGGCGCAGCGTTCCTCGGGTTCCCGGCCATCGTGCCGAGGTTAGCTCCGATCGGCGTGGCTGACGCCTCCGCCACCTGGATGGCGAACGCGACGACCTCCAGGTCGCCCGAGACCGTGCCGCTCATGACCGGGCCGGAGATCGTCGTGCCGCCACCAGAGCCGCCGCCCCACCCATCCAGGCGGCCCGTCGGGATGTTGCTGAACTCCTCGACCTTGTACGCGACCGTCAGCGTACCGCCCGACGTGTTCGAGACCGTGACAGTGAGCTGCGTCGGAGCCGACGTCATGTAGCCCGAGCTCACCATCGCGTTCATCCCGCCGATGATCGCGTAGTTCTCGTCGTTGAGCTGGTAGCTGTTCCCCGCGTTGTCGGTGATGTTGTCGGTCGTGAGCTTGTCCGTCGTCGTCACGAGCGCGACGATGAGCACGTGACCAGCTGCGACTCCCGAGACCGGGATCGTGAACGTCTTGCCCGAGCCGTTCGCGATGCTGACAGCGTTGATCGCGCGCTCTGCTACGAAGGCGGCGGCCATGTTAGTTCGCCACGAACCTCACGCTGAGGTTGGTGTAGTCGGTGATCGTGGCCACCTGCGGGTCTGTGAGCACTTGCTCGTACGTGGTGAACGACGTGGGCAGCGACGGGTGCGACCACGACGCGATCACCGTCGAGCCCTGCATCAGGTACACCGTGAGCACGGCGCTCGCCTGCCGCTTCACGCGGTAGCGCAGCTTCGTGCCGCCGCTGAGCGTGATCGGCCTCTTCATCGAGCTGAGCTTCAGCTCAGCGGTGTCGCTCGACCCTGCGCCCGACGTTATCTGGTCGCTGTCGTTGGGCACGAGCTGCTCGTCGACGTTCGACCACAGCGGCACGACGGTCCACCCTCCGTCGGAGATGTCCGAGATCGGCCACGCGGGCTGCCACAGCCTCACGCTGTCGGCGATCGAGATGCCCGCCTCGGCCAGCATCCTCATCACCTGCGCTCTCGTCAAAGCGTCTGCGACTGCTAGGCCCGTGTCGGAGACGGCTCTCTGCCATGCCATCTGCATCGCGATCCCGTCGCTGATCGTGAGCCCGGTGTCGCTCGGCGAGATGTTGTACGTCTTGGACGCGGGCGTGTATACACGCGCGACGGAGTCCGAGAGCGAGATGCCCGAGTCCGTCATCGGTCGAGAACGGACCATCGTGTACGTCAACGCGTCCGACACCGTGAGCCCCGTGTCGCTCGCAGCTGCGACCTTCGGCGGCACGCCAAGGGGATAGTCTGCCGACGTCTGAGACACCGAGTACGTGTCGAAGAACACCGTGACCGCCACCGAGAAGCCCGACGGGTGGCCGAAGTAGACGCCGGTGCCGCCGATCGTCTGAGCGACCTGGCCCGTGCTCGTCGCCTGCGTCTGTGCGACCCCGTCGATCTGCCAATCGACCGTCCACGTCGTGCCGCTGACGTTCACCCGGATGTCGAGGCGGTGCCACGCCCCGGCGATAGCTGTCATGCCCGACAGTGTCGTGAACGTCTGCGTCGTCCCGAACTGGACGCCCCAGTGCGGAGTGGCGCCGGTCTGGATGCCGAAGCGGATCGCGTTGCCCGATGCAGGGTAGACGCTGAACAGCTCGATCGACTGAGACGGAATCGAGTTGAGGTAGAAGTAGACGCGACCGACGTAGATCGCGTTCGCCGTGAACGTGTGCTGCTGGTAGCACGGGTTGCCGCTGCACGACATGCCCTGAGAGCCGCGGTTGACGACCGTGGACTCCAGCGCCGCGTTGCTGCTAGCAGCACCACCGAAGAGGCTCGACAGCGTCGCCGGCGACTCGAAGTCAGTGTCGAAGATCAGCGACGGCATCGCGCCGCCTCAGAGCGGTCAGCGAAGTCGGGAGGGCGGGGCGCCGACGCGTCCAGAAACGCCATCACCGGCGCCACCTCCCTTCCCGATCAGATCGTGACCGTCCACGTGATGGCCAGCTGGTCGCCCGAGCCCATCGTCGTCGCCGTGAACGCGGTGTTGAGGAACAGCATGTTCGTGACGTTCGTGCCGCCCTGCGACGCCTTCGCCGATCCGCCGAAGAGGCCGGCGACCTGGATCGACGTGGCGACTGCGGAGGCGGTGAACGTCTTGCTCAGCGTGTACGTGTTCGTCAGCGACGCAGGGCCGGTGACGCTGTGAGCGTACGTGCCAGCGGCCCTCGTGAAGCCGCCGTACGTGAGCTCGCCCGAGGAAGCGTTCGGGTTCGTCACCGGCGCCGTGTCCGACGTCTGCGACGTGTTCCACGGGAGCGTGGTGGCCGCGTCCGTAGCCGCCGGCGCCGTGGAGCGGCACGAGAGGGCGATGGTGTCCGCGACCGCCACCGACGTCCCCGAGAGGTTGGCGGCGCAGAAGTCCGCGCCGACGTTCGACCTCAGGTTGGGGAACGCCCCGACGAGCTCGCCGCCGCATCGCTTCACGGCCTCTGCGAAGTACAGCGGCTTCTTGCCCTGCAGCATCCGGGCGATGTCCGCCAGCACGACGGACGGCCCGCAGCCGGTGACAGGGTGCTGCTCCTTCGATTCCATGCGATGACGCAGCCCCACCTCTCCGCGGACCTGGCGGTACACGGTGACCGTGACGTGGTTCTGCGCGTTGGCCTCCTCGACGAGGTCGTGGAACCGACGCACGTCCATGTGGGCGAGGAGCGGGCCGATGCCCGGGATCCCGTGACGCTTCTTCCTCTCAAGCGTCGCGAGGTCGTCCTGGATGTTGAGCCCTCTGCCCATCACGCCACGCTCACGATCTCGACCATGCCACGGGCCTCGAGCATGTGAGCAGTGGGCCCGTCGAGGGTCACCGTGTCGCCCTCGAAGTAGTCGCCGGCGTCGCCGACGTCTCCCTCGGGCACCTTGACGTGCTGGCTCGCGAGGACCTTGACGACGAGCGGTGGAACTGCGTTCTCGGCAGGGACCTTGTACACGGTGCCAGCCGGGTCCGCAGGGACGTCGCCGAACTCGACGTGCGGGACGTCCTCCATCTCCGGGTTTGGCGGTACGTTTCTAGCCTTGGGAGACACTCGTCCGATTCCTCCTTTCGTTCCCAGTCGGGCGCAGTGGCCGGCTGCGTTTGCTCGCCGGCCCTCGCGCTACTTCTTCGCTGCTGCCTTCTTCGGAGCCGCCTCCTCCTCTGCTGCCGCTTCGGCGGCTGCCTCGGCTGGAGCTGCGCCGGCCGTCTCCGGGATCGCACCCGCCATCTGGGCGCTGGCCGCTGAGCGGACCTCCGCCATCCTGGCGTCGACGTTCCCTGGGTCGTGGTCGGTCTGCTCCTCCGTGAGCATCGCCTGCTCGGAGCTCGGGTGAGTCGGCTCTTCTCCGGTCTCCTTGAGGAGCGACAAGACGTGCTCGTCGCCATCCTCGTAGGCCTGCTTCACGACGGGCGAGACGTCCTCGTCTGCGATGATCGCCCCGGCTGGGTAGACCGTCGAGACGTTGTCGTACACGACCGTCCCGTCGGGCAGCTTCGTCTCGCCGATCGACTTGAGCACCGTGGCCCCATCGACAAGCACTTCGTACGGCATCGTTCCTCCTTTTCGACTTCGTGCGGTCCTACGCGATCTTCGCGTAGAGGAAGCACTCCGGCAGCTTGATCCGCGGGATGCGAGCGGATGCCTGCCGCAAGAAGTGGTTCTTCGACATCGGGTCCAGGATCACTTCCGACTGCATGCCCTGGTTGATCGACACCGAGTTGTAGCCGGAGTTGATCAGCACCTGCCCGTCGAGCGTGTCTGCGATCTCTCCGAGGTCGACGACGTACTCGGTCGTCATCAGCACGTGGTCGTCCGGGAGGTACTTCGTGATGCTTCCCGGCCAGCCCTGGCCGACGACTCCCTCTGCACGGTAGCCGTTGTCGTAGATGACCACGTCGACGCTCGCCGCGAAGGACGTGAACAGCTCCAGAATCTCGGCTCGCCTCGGCCGGTTGATGATGTTCGCTCCACCGGCGTAGAAGTTCACCGAGTTCTTGATCTTCTGGTTGCGGATCAGGTAGTCCCAGCAGAGCGACGTCATGTGCAGCTTCGTGCCGTAGTAGCCCGAGTCCGCCGCGATGAGCGTCGACCAAGCCTGGATGTCCGAGACCGGGTCGGCGTTGACGACATCGGACCACAGCGTCGCCGCCGTGGGAAGATGGGTGGGCAGCATGCCGTAGTTGATGTACAGCTGATCACCCGTCGGGTACTTGATGGTCAGGTTGCCCTTGAACGCTTGCCACCTCATCCACTCGGTGAGGCGCTCGTTCCTGAGCTGGAGTGCTCGTCCCCTCTCGACCAAGTCCATGCCCGCTACTCGCGAGATCACGTCGTCGGTCGAGTGCAGCCTCAGCCAGTCCTCGCCCGAGATGCGGTGCATTTCCTCGAGGAGGGCGAGCTCGATGATCTGCTCCTTCCAGGAGACGATCGGGCTCCAGAGAGGCGGAGTCGCGTCAGGAGCCTTGAACTGGCCGAGCCCGAACGCCACGATGTCGTTGACCTGCAGCTTCGCGGAGCGAGACTGGATCGTCTTCATCGGGGCGATCTGCTCGCCCAGGAACGCCTGGTCCTCCCGCATGGTCTGGAAGGGCCGGTTGATCACGTCCGTCAGGACGGCCTGATCGAAGATGTCGAACCTTGCTGCCATTGGCTTCTCTCACCTCCCTTCTACATGAACTTGCAGGTTGGCATGGCCGTCACGAGTGCGGCAGCGTACGTCGTGAAGCCGACGATCGCCGGCGTCGCGAAGACGCACCCGTGGAAGAACATCGGTGCAGGCTCGGCACCGTCCGTCGCAGAAGTCTGGAACTCGACGGAGTGTGCGAGGATGCCCGAGATGGTCCCGGAGCCGGTGTACGCGACGTGCTTCGTGGGATCCGTCGCGGAGACCGTGAGGACCGTGCCAGCTGGAACCACGTTGCGAGCGTTGCGATCCGCCGGCATCGGGAACGCGTTGGCGTCGAGGACGATCGACGCGATGGCGTCTAGCCCGGCAGGGAATCGCAGGATCTCGATCTCGAGAAACTGCCCGCTTCGTGAACTGTTCCATGGCATCTGCTTTCACCTCCTCACCTTGTGCGTTGCTTCCGTTGAGCTCCCTACTCCTCGTCCTTCTTCTCCCTCTTCGGAGCGTCATTGCCCTCCAGCCATGCGAGGGCGTCGTCTGCCCGCTCTTCGAGGCTGAGCTCCTTGTCCGTGTCGTTGTCCGGCCGCTCTCCCGCAGTGCTCTCGCGGGTGACGCGGTCGTGGAGGTCGAGCTTCGGGACGGTCTCGACGACGCGCTTCACGATCTCCGTCGCCGTGAGCCTGCTCGGCTCGTCCTTGCCCTCCTCGGAGAGGAGCAGCGCGGGACCGCCGTCGTCCGCCAGCATCAGCTGCTTGGCCGCCACGCAGACCGCCGGAGGCACTCCGGCCTCCTGCCACGCTCGAGTGACGTCCTCCACCTCGCGGATGTGCATCCGCTCCTCGAGGTCGTCGTACCTCTGCAGCCGATCGCGGATCTCCTCCGCGGACAAGCCCAGCTCGTCCTCGAGCACGGACGTCGTCTCCGTGGTTGTCGTCTCCGTCTCGGTGTTGCCCATGTGTTCACCTCCTCTCCTCTCCTCGGAGTGCTGCTGCGAACTCTCTAGCTGCGCGAAGAGCACGTCGCTCTCGCCGTCCTCCGCCAAGTTGGCACCGAAGGGCTCCAGCCCGTCGAGCCACGGCGAGTTCGTGAGGCACACGTGGTCGAGCACCATCGGGAACGTCATCCCGTCGCTCTTGCGCACGAAGCCGAACTTGATGCCCGCCGAGCGGTTGGCGATCGTCCCGTCCTGCGTCTTCTTCCTCGTGTCGTCGTCCGTGAACCGGTGCAGGCCGAGCAGCACGTGCTCTCCCTCGCGCTCCGGGTCGTCCTCGATCTTCAGATCGTCGATGAAGCCAGTGTTGTCCTCCGTGCGGTTCTCGTGACTTAGCGGGAGCGTGACGTGCTGCTTCGCTCCCTCCTTGAACGCCCTGAGGAGCTCTCCGAGCACGACCTGGCCCTTCTTCACGGGCCCGTCGAGGGTGACGATCAACGGCTTCCGAAGCGGCTGGCCTCCCACGCCAGGCCTCACCTTCCAACGGCCGGTGCGGAGGATCGGCTTCCACACGCCGTCCTCGAGCATCAGCGAAGCACCGCCCTCGTAGAAGAACTCGGCGAGCGTGGGCCCCTCGCCGGCGCCGCCACCGACGTTCTCGTCCTCCTGCGGGCCCTCGGTGTCGCTCTCGAACTCGTCGCACGTGTAGTTGTCGTCGACGGGCACGTCCCAGAGCTCGCAGTCGCCGGCCGCGTAGTGGTCGCACGCGGCGCACGACGTGTTCGGGTCTGCAGCCGGTCGGTAGTTCGCCTCCGCCGGGATCGCGCCCTCCTCAGCCGCCTCGTCGCGGCCCTGGTCGGCTACGTCCTCTGGGTCGTCGACGACTGCGAGGTCGAGTTCGTCGTCCATCACTTGCCTCCCTTCAGAGTCTTCCGCTGTTCAGCCATGCGCTCGGCACGCCGTCGCAGTGCCTCGGCCTCTCGGCGGTAGGAAGCAGCAGACCCACCGCCCTTGTCGGCCATCTTCTGCGCAAAGGCTGCTCGCTTGTTGAGGCCGTCGATCTCGTCGCCCATCGCGCCGTGGAGGTGCTCGTCCATCTTCGTCTGCTCGCTGTTCGTGAGGCCGCGACCGGGGTTCCAGCCGTGCGTCTCGCCGTACGTGCTCGTCCACGCCGGCCGCCACACGCCGTCGGTTCCCTTCCGCAGCTGGAACGTCGAGGTCTTGAAGTCCGGGTGCTCGAGGTCGATGCTGAAGTGGTGACCCTCGGTGCCGTCGTCTCGTTTCACGATGCCGTGGAACACCTTCGACGCAGGCGTTCCCTGGCCTCCGAGGTTCGAGACCACGTGGCCCTCGTGGATCACCTTCGCCATCGTGTCCGTGTGCGGCGGTTGAGCTACCTGTCCGTCGCCGGAACCAGCCCCCGACCTCATGCGCGCTTCGTGCTCCTCGAAGAGCTTGTGCGTGCCCTTCCCGTGCGGGACGTCGTAGACGTCGAAGCGAGTCTCCGGCTGCACGTAGTCCCACTGCGAGCCGTCCCAGTAGCGGCCGACGATGCTCCCGTCGTCGTTCTTGATCGGCGAGCCCACCTTCCTCAGCTTCCCGCCGAAGCCGACGACGCGCGAGCCCACGGGGATCCGCTTGATCGGCACCTGCTTCTCGCCCGAGCGCGCGGGGCTCAGCAGCGGCACAGGGCTCGCCTTCGTGCTCTGCTTCCTGCGCATGAACCCGGGCTTCTCAGGGTGCGGCTCGAACTTCGCAGCCGTCGCCGGGCTCGTCATGCTGTGGATGCTCTCGGGGATCTCGTCGTGAGTCGACGCGTGCTTGTTCGCCATGATCCGCTGCGAACGGGTGGGAGCAACGCTGGGAGCGGCGGGAATCGGCGGTCTGACGTCGGCCTCGTGGGAGGGCTGACCGGAAGCAGCGCCCGAGGCGAGAGAGGCGGAGTTGATCCCCAAGCGGTCGTACTCGTGGCCGCTAGCTTCGTGGCGGACGTGCACTGTCGCTGACCCGTCCTTGTGCCTCTCGATCTTCGTGATCACGTGCACTCCGTGCGCGACTCCCCATCCCTGCTTCTGTACTCTCTCGATGGGCACACCACCCAAGTTGACGCGGTCTCCCACCTTGAAGTCTGCTAGCGTCCGCCCTCCGCGCTTCGCCGCATGCGGCGTATCTGCCGACGTGCCAACGAGCCTCTGCCACTCCTCGGGAGTCCGCTGAGCGAGAGCCTCGATGACCGAGCCGTGGATCGTGCCGCTGCCCGTCTCGCCGTCGATGTTCGCCTTCTTCCACGAGCCGAAGCGGCCCATGTTCCGGGTGCTCACGGTGCCGACGTGAACGCCGTCGATGTACACGTGCTTCATGCCGCTAGCGTCGGTCATCTTCCCGGGCCGGCCGCTCTCGGGCTTCTTCGACGTGACCCTCACATCGCGACCGCCAGTGAGCCGGCTGTACGCCTCCGGGTGCTTGATCACCTTGCCGTTGTACTCGTGGAGCACTCGGATGCCGGGCGCCTCGACCCGCGAAGCTGGCCCTTCCTGCGTCAGCACCCTGCCGGGCTCGAACACCCTCACGCGAGCGCCCGTCATCAGCGCGCTCGGGCGAGTCCTGTCGAGCTGCTGGCGGACGCTCTCTGCCGTGCGGCCGCGGGCGACGATCTTCCTGTCGGGCCCGTGGACCCGGATCTCTCCGTTCTTCACGGCCGCCGTGTGGCCCCTGGGCAGCGTGAGCCCCTCGATGCCCGAGACGCTGCGCTCCCTGATCTGCATCGCCGTGCCGCCAGCAGCAGCGAGCTTCTTCGCCTGCCGTCTGCGCTCGGCCACGCCCCTCGCCGCCCTGTACATGTCGGGATAGCCCGCCAGCGCCCGTCTCGGCGTTCCGGCGAAGTACTTGCCCATGTTCTTGATGTCGCGGCGGTTGAGCGACTCGAGTAGGGGCGTGCCCCCTTTGAGGTCAGCTTTTGGGCGCGGCTCCAGAGGAGTGGGCCGGATCTTGCGGTAGTGGTCCGGCTTCTCAGGGTGCGGTTCGAAGGCCCGTTGGGTGGCCGGCGACGCCTTGGCATGGATCGACGTGTGGATCACGTCGCTGGCGGCCGCTTCCTTATTGGCCTTTATGCGATCGGCGCGGGTGAGGCCCTCTGGCGGTGGTTGAGTGTGCCCCTGTGGCCGCCTCTCGCGCGCTACCCTTTCGCCCGGGACGCCGCGCTTCCCTTCGAGGATGTCCGACACGTGGGTGTGCTGAGCGAGCGCGTCCCTGAGCTGCCTGCGCCTGATCGCCACCACCCTGCGGTCGGCCGAGCCCTGCTGGGCGCTGCTCATCCGCCGGCCGAGCTCCTTGCGATGCTCCTCGAGAGCCTTGTTGCGGTCGACTCCGTTGGCGTCAGCCGTCGAGACGACGCCGCGGATCTCAGCCTCGGCATCGCGTCTGGCCCTGGCGCTCGTGTAGCGGCCCGGTGCCGTTGTGACGACGGAGACGGGCCGCACGCCGACCGTGAACCCGCGGGTGCTCGGCCGCGTGGGAGGCGGCTTGATCCCGGCGAGCTGGTTGCGGTGCGCCTCGGCCTCCGCCCTCGACGGATGAACCTGAAGCGTCTTGTTCTTCTGGATGTCGACGACGCGGTAGCGATTGCCGGTCTGCCCATGAGGGCGAACGACGTAGCGGCGCTCGGCAGGGATGTTCTTGCGGCCCTTCTTCACGACCGTGGAGGCGGCCGCCGCTCTCCTCTTCGCCTGAGCCCTTCGTTTCGCCGTGCGGTCCGCGTCCTTCCGCGCCCTGGCGAGGTCGTCCCGAAGAGTGCGCACAGCAGAGAGATCGCCTCGCTTCTCGGCCTGGCTCAACAGCCGCTTGATCGCCTCGACTCGGGCTTCCGCCTTGCCGACTCCGGTCGAGATCGGAGTACCCTCGCGCGCCATCTCCGGAGTGACGACTCCGCCGAGGCGGCCGGCGTTGCGGTCCTCCGTGATCGACAGGGCTTGCCTCACCTGGCCCATGAGGTCCTTCGAGCCCATGTTCAGCGTGTACGTGTG
>Ga0306921_10002134_pt1 | contig 19792 bp, 21 predicted proteins | sample sta12Cox44000080_FD_203760 | JGI IMG/M metagenome (GOLD analysis project Ga0306921, IMG submission 203760) | Lab enrichment of tropical soil microbial communities from Luquillo Experimental Forest, Puerto Rico - statoxic.12C.oxic.44.000.080 (v2)... | ecosystem: Environmental > Terrestrial >... | reverse complement strand
TTCAAAACGGGGCAGGCTTCGTAAAAGGCATGGAAGCTGTTCGCCAGCTCGAACAGATAATTTGCAAGGATGTTTGGACGAAACCCATTCAAGACTTGCGGAACGATCTCCGCGAACTGACAAAGTCGTTTCGCAAGATCAATCTCCGGACGCTCGTTGAGGATGAGCTTGTCAATTTTCGGTGCAGCCTCGCCTGCTTTACGAAAGATCGAGCGAATTCGGACATACGCATTTTGCAAATACGGAGCAGTGTTCCCGTGCAGCGAAAGCATCTTGTCCCAGGAAAAAATATAATCTGTCGTCCGATACTGCGAGAGATCGGCGTATTTCACGGCACCGATACCGATCTTCTCCGCGATGTCGTTCTTTTCTTCCTCGCTCAGGTCCGGATTTTTTTCGTCGATGATTTTTCGGGCCCGTCTGCACGCTTCTTCGAGAAGCTCGCGCAGAGGAACATTCTCACCGGAGCGCGTCTTCATCAGTTTGCGATCTTCTCCGAGCACATTGCCAAATATGACGTGGCGCAGATCGGTGTTGTAACCCTCTCGCCGGGCGACCGCGAAAAGCTGTTTGAAATGCAATGTCTGCGGCGCGCCTACGACGTACCAGATCGTGTCGGCTCTCAACTCGTTAACACGATAATCGATCGTAGCGACATCAGTTGTAGCGTAATTGAATCCGCCGTCCCGCTTGCGAATAATCAGAGGCTTATCAGCCAGTTCGGGATCATCGTGGAAGAACACGACCACGGCGTCTTCGCTGATCTCGGCTATTCCCGCCTTGAGCAGGCGATCTACCACGCCGGGCAACCGATCGTTGTAGAAACTTTCGCCGCGTTGCAGGTCGTAACGGACGTCGAGCAGCTTGTAAACGCACTCGAAATCATGCATCGAAAAAGCGACGCATTCGTTCCAAATATCTCTGTTTTCCTTGTCGCCAGCCTGCAATTTCACGAGTTCCTGGCGGCACGCTTCACGGACTTCCGGCTCTCTGCTCGCTCGTTCGTTTGTTTCTTTGTAAACGCGGACGATCTCGTCGAGCGGATCGCGCTGCAGCGCCTGCCGATCCAGGAGATTTTTCCACCCCCAAATCACCATCCCGAACTGTGTTCCCCAGTCACCGATGTGGTTATCGCGAATCACTTCGTGTCCAAGAAATTTAGCGATGCGCGCCAGCGCGTCGCCGAGCACCGTGCTGCGGATGTGACCGACATGCATTGGTTTGGCCACGTTAGGCGATCCGAAATCAATGACGATGCGTCGTGGTGATTCTGTTTCAGAAACGCCGAGCCGGTCATGTCGCAACACCTGGAGCGTCTGTTTTTCAACGGCCGCCTGCCGCAATGTGAAGTTGATAAAACCGGCGCCAGCGACAGCTGGCCGTTCGCAGAAATCATCCACATCCAGATGAGGCACGATTTTCTCTGCCAGCGCCCGAGGATTTTCGCCGCGCTGCTTCCCAAGTACGAGCGCAACATTGGTCTGGTAATCGCCAAACCGCGGATCGGTCGCCTGCGTCAGTTCGCCCGCCGCGGCGGGCAAGTCGGCGCGCGCCAAAGCGTCGGAAAGTTTTTTCGCTAATAATGACTGGAACGTTTGCATCGGACGACCTGTAGCCGCTTCGCTGTGGGAAGCGCGGCGCCGAGGTGCCAAGCACGGCGGGCCGCGTCGCTCACAGAGCGACGGCCACAATGTTAGGAACGATCGCGAAAAATCGCCAAGATTTCGTCAGCGGATTTCGCGCTGGCAAGACTCTCGCGCACAGAACGGTCATTCAGAAACTTCGCTATGGAAGCCAGCGTGCGCAGGTGTGTTTGAAATTGATTTTTGGGTACGATAAAAAGAACAACGAATTTTACCGGCGCGTTATCCAACGCGTCGATCCCTTTGGTGGACCTCCCGAACGCCGCCACCACTTCGTCGAGCCGATCGGATGAACAATGCGGTATGGCAATTCCGAACCCGATGCCTGTACTCATGGTCTCCTCGCGTTGCTTTAGCGCGGCCAGAATGGGATCGCGATCCGCGGACTTAATTTTGCCGAGACTAACGAGCAGATCGATGAGTTCAACGATCGCCGACCAACGCTCCGTAGCTTTCATCTCGGGAATGATTTGCTCGGCAGAAAGTAAATTGGCGAGGGACATGCGGCTCTTCCGTGCGGGAGGCCAAGCTTAGCGGCAGGGCATGGCTTGACAAGCGCGTTTTCCGGGAGCGTGGGTGCTAGTTCCGTTCGCGAATCTTGTAATTCAAACGCCGCGAGAGCAGCCAGCGCACACCAAACATGTCGATCGTGGCGCGGACGGCGCGATTGCCCAGGCCGTATTTAGTTTGACCAAAACGCCGCGGGCGATGGTTCACTGGAATTTCCACCAACCGGTACCCGGCGTCTTTGATTAGCGCAGGAATGAAGCGATGCATTCCCTTGAACGGAACCAGCGCTCTGACGCACTCGCGCCGCATCGCCTTGAGCGTGCAACCGGTGTCGCGCACGCCGTCTTTCGTGTACCGGCTGCGAACGGCGTTCGCAATCCGGCTGGTAATTCGTTTCACACGCGTGTCCCTGCGCAGGGCGCGATAACCGCAAACGAGATCGGCACCACGTGAAATTTCGCCGACCAATTTTGGAATATCGGCGGGATCGTTTTGCAAATCGCCGTCAATCAGAACCAGGATAGCCCCGCGCGCAGCTCGCAGCCCAGCGTAAATCGCGGCGCTTTGTCCGGCATTTTTTTCGAAGCGGATCACGCGCAGATTCGGCGCGACTTCAATTTGTTCCACGGTGCGATCGGCTGACCCGTCATCGACAAAAATGAATTCGTGATCCACGCCCCTCAGCGCTGCCCTGAGTTCTGCTTGCAGGATCGGAACATTCTCTTCCTCATTGTACACGGGAACGATGACCGAAACTGCGGGAGAATTCGTCATATGGGTCATTATACTGCCAAGTCCTTTCGAATTCGGATCGCTCTGAAGCTAAGGTTTTTCTTCAAGCTACTTCTCATAACGGCAGTGTCCGATAACTTCGACAGAGGAACACCTGCCAAACCCGCATCACCTTTCCGTAGCGCGACACTTCGATTGTTCCCACCGGCTCAGTGGACTGAAATGCCGCCTGGATGTGGCGAGGCACACGTTCCTTTTCTCCAGCCCTGATAAAAAGCGCATCGCGTCCAACGAACAAGTTGATACCGTTCTCTTCAGTATAAACCTCGCCGTCCGGTCGTTGCATGCCTGGTTTTAGTTCGACGAACTCATCGTAGCGCGGCCAAAACGAGAACTGATTCACCATGTCCTGCGATTCGGGAATGTAAGCGGGCGGATGCCCAGGACCCTCTACTCGTTTGTCGCGCAGATAGAACGAAATTTCCGATGCCCGATCGCGAGCGTCAGCAATGAGAAAGAGCTTCTCGCCCAGCTGCGCTTCAAGATCGTTGCGCATTTTTTCCAGCGCCTCCGTCGCGCTTTTCCATCCCCGCATCCGATCACTCGGATCGCTTCGCCGCAGTTGGTAACTTGCCACCCGCACTAAATCTGTGTCCAATGCGACCACGCTCATGACCAATCCCACCAGGACGGCGACACCGGCGAATATGCGTAAAAGAACGCTCGTCTGAATCCGTTCCGACCAGAAATACGTCGCGACCAATCCGAAGCCAAAAAAGGCGAGTCCATCCCAATTCGGCGCGGCGCTCTTGTTAACCGACAGAAGCAGGTAGAAAACAAACACGGGCAAACCAAACCACATTAAGAAGAGGATTTTGAATTGTTGATTGATGCGCCGCCAGCTTGCGATCACACCCCAGGCCAACGCCAGAAACAGCAGCGGCGAATAGACGATGAAGTGTTGGCAGAGAAATGAGAGCACCGCGGCCGCGTGAAATCCGAGGCCGCGATCGAGATTCCCGCGCGAGCGCAAATGCACCAGCGTGATCCAGGCGTGCTGCGCGTTCCAGATAATCGGCGGAATCGTGCAAAGAACGAATATCCCAATCAGCAAATAGACGCCGGGACGTTTGAATTCCCTTCGCAGCCGCGGCACGAGCAACAGCACGACTAGCACCGAAACTAATTGGAACGCGTTGGTATATTTGCAGAGAAAACCCAGCCCGATCAGCAGACCCGTAACCGGCCAGTACCACGAGAAGGCCGGACTTTTCTCCAGCGCGAGCCAGAAGGTAAACATCGCCGCCATCCAAAAGAAAATCGATAGCGCATCGATCGTCATCACGACGGCGCCAATGTTGAAAATCGGGGTGGCATTCAAAGCAATGACGGCCCACAGACCAGCGGTGGCGCCGAACAAACGGCGCGCAAAATAGAACAGGAGCAGACTTGTGGCCGCTGCGAGCAGTGGACTGAAAAAGCGAACACCAAACTCGGTCGCACCAAAAACAGCGGTGCTCGCGCGTATGGCGAAAGCGATACCAGGTCCCTTGCTGAAGTAGGCGGGCGCCAGCCGTTCTGACCACATCCAGTAATGCGCTTCGTCAAAGGAGAGATCTGTCGTTGCCAGAAGTGAAAGACGAATCGCTGTCAGCGCAGCGACAAACAGCCAGACTGCGCGTGTGGTGCTCATGTAGAGTAGCGCGAGCCTCCGGCTTGCGAATTTGAAGAAAGCAAGCGGGACGCATGCTCTACTATCAAACTCGGATGGCGCGCAAACACATCTGGCATCCATTTCCGCGCCGCGATTCTCCAGATCAACTCAAAGAAGCTGAGCAGAAGCAATGCTTCCCCGATTCCGAGAAAGAGCGTCACCACCACGTCACTGGGCCAATGCGCGCCCAGGTAAATTCGCGAATATCCAACCGCCAGAGCAACGAACCAGTAGAGCCAGCCGCGGCGCCGGTAAAACAAGGTAAAATATGTCGCGGCAATCGTATTGTTTACAGTGTGTCCAGACGGAAATGATGGTCCCGAACGGGTCCGATCCGAGGAATCAGAAAATCGAATGGTCGGTTTCTTAAAGAGGGTCAAAAACTTTGGCCGGGCTTTCTGCAACTCCACCATCCGAACACTCTGGACATGTTTTGGTCGGTGACGGCTTACGCTGGATTTCAATGCAGTTGTGACCAGTCCCGCGATTGTGAGGGAGATGAGCAGACAGATGACCAACGCGCGTGCTTTGAATCCGCCGAAAACCAGCGCGCCAATTCCAATTGCGATGAGGAAGGGCTGCCAAATTTGAGAATCGCTCAACCCCGCCATGAACAAGTCGAGGGCCGGACTCGTCCATTGTTGGTTAATCAGGTGAAAAAGGGACTGCTCCATGCAACGGCGTCAACAGGTTTTAAGTTTTACTGCCTACGCGGTTAATAAACAAACGCGCTAGAATGACGAAGCACGAATGTCGAATGACGAAACAAGCTCGAATGTTCAAATGACGAAAATACGATCAGATACCTCCCTGTTGTCATTCGGATTTCGGCATTCCTTCGGCATTCGTCATTCGGCATTCGGCATTTGCCTCACGCTGGCTTCCGCGTGCATGTCGGCCGAGCCGCCGTCCTCGGCCAAAGATATTCTCGATTCAGTTCGCATGGTTGAGTCGCGCCAGCAGATCGATCTGCAAGGACAGCTTCGTCAGGAGGACGTGGTAATTCCGTTTCGCCTGGTCGAGAATGGTCCATTGATCCGGTATACATTCACAAATCCGGATGAGACTTTGCAGTTGCGGCTCGGCGAAAACAGCTCACGCCTCGAGCTTGTAAGCGACGCCGGAACGGAAAAAGTGGGGACGTCGAAGCTCCAGGAAAAAATCCGGGGCACAATTGTGACGTACGGGGATCTTGCATTCAAATTTCTCTACTGGCCCACTGGGCGCGTGTTGGGGGAGGAAAATGTCCGCACCCGAAAATGTTGGAAACTGCAGTTACGCGCACCTTCGCGTGAGTCATCATATTCAAACGTGTTGCTGTGGGTGGACAAGGCGAGCGGCGCACTGATGCGCATGGAGGGTTACGATTGGGACGCGAAACTCATCAAACGCTTTGAGGTAGTCTCCGCGCAAAAAATCGAGGGCCGCTGGTTCCTGAAACAAATGCGCGTCGAACAGTTCCAGCCTGGTACGAACCACGTTGAGGCACGCGCCTATCTGGAGATTAAGAGATAGGATCGCCCGTCCGGTCGGCGCAGAGCGCCGACTTACGATTCTAAGCAAATGCGGAGGCTGAACGCCCTAACGCGGCTGATGCTGATCGGATTTCGCGCCGCTCACGACAAGCCTGCGACCGAGAAATTCCTTGTCGTGCAATTCCTCCACCGCGCGTTTCGCTTCCTCGACGGTTTGCATTTGCACAAACGCAAAACCCTTCGAGCGCTGGTTGTGACGATAGCTTACGACCTCTGCGTTTTGCACGTGGCCAACGCCGTTGAACAATTCGAAGAGATCGCTCTCGGTGGCATCGAAGGACAAGTTGCCAACGTAGAGGCGCGGTGACGTGACCTCAACCCGTTCTGGCTTCCGCGCCGGTCGCGATGGCTGCGCGCCATTGCGAGGTTGTGTTCCCGTTTTCTTTTTCTCGCCGCCGTTTCCGAAAAATTCGGCAACCCGCTGCCAGAACGTCTTTTTCTGCGTCTTCGCCGCTTCCTGTGGTCCTCGAACGCGTTCGTAGTTTCCTCTGCGCCGGCCCCCACCGCGCGAGCGGCGTGGGCGTCTTCCCGATGAATAAGAGTTCATGTTGATCCTTAACTGTTTTCCAATTGTCAAAAGGGCGGAGCGCCCCGAAAACCCTCGGGACACCGTCCGCGGCGCGCGACTCATCAAGAGCCGAGTCCAACTTGTTGCAAGCACTCTGCGACGCCGATGGAAACTCCGCCTCGTCATACCGGGAATGGACTCGTCTTAAAGCGCAAGCCGGCACACTCAACAAACGAAACAGTGACACCGCGAACGTTTGCAGCATCAGTTCAAGAAATCTGGATCGTTGTAGGAACCGGACGCTCGGAAGATCGAAGAAGATTCCCGACATCTCGCGCTCATTATGGCTTGCTTACCACGAAATTGCAAGTCAGACGCGTCGGACCTCGCCGCGAATCCAATCGTCGCGCAACGAATACGCTCGCGATTTGAGATACTCTCGCGGCCGCTCGCCGCGAATGGGCCTAACAAAATAGCGTAATTCGCGTCGACTGAGCCTCGGTTCATAACCAAACTGAGGCATCAGATCGCGGCAATGCCATTCCACCCACCCAATCTCATCCTTGGAAAGCTCGCGTTCCCAGCGGTTCACAGGTTCGGTGCTGATTTGCGAAAAGTTTATCCGCGCCGCGGAATTGCCGCTCCAGAACCGACCTACTTTCGTCGGCCTCAACACTGTCTCCGGATCGAAATCGATCTCGAGATAGCCGCACACTTCTTCCATCGTCCTGGCTGGTTCATGCACCAGCCGTTCGTACTGGACTACAAGCCCGGGAACTTCCGCGTCGCGAACGCGCTTAGCCAGTTTCGCAGCGACCCGCCAATGCGCAATTACGTAGTAAGTCGAGAAGCGTCCGGTTTGCCGCGTTTTCTCAAGCGCGATTTGCGCCGCGAGAATTGCGCGTGGGTCGCGCAGCGTGATCAGAATCTTTGCATGCTGGAACCGACGGACGATCGCCCTGACCTGATTACGATTCGCCGGAGTCTTCTCCACCCAGCGCGTGACCGTATCAAGCGAACGTCCGAGCGCCGCCGCGTACGCTTTCACCATGAGCACCAGCAAATCCTCCTGCGCGTTCGCAGGATCGAACGCCGCACGCTCAAACGTCTGGAGAAAATTCTCGCGAGGAAATGTCGCGTAATTGCGTTTGCCCCACTTGCACGGGCCGCCGAACAGCACGTTGGAGAGCGACTGTTTCGTTAGGTAGTCAAACTGCGCCCGGCGGCCCCGCGGCGCATATTTGGTCAGGACCGTAGGGAAATAGGCAGTTTCCTCGGGCAACACAAGCAGTTCGGGATGACTGTCGAGCAACGCCACCAGCAGTGTGGTGCCGGATTTCGCCTGGCCAGCAACAAAACAGGCGCGCTGCTCAAAGGGCAATTGGGAGATCACAAGCCGAGATTACAACAGCTACGACGAAATGGTAATCACTGGGCGGCGAATAAAACGGCGTGCAGAGGACTGCCCGTCCCTACAGGCAGACTGCGTGGCGTCGGTGGTAGGGCGCGTCACTCCGTGCGCGCCGCGGTTCGGGTTTGCAGAAACCACTCAACGAATTTTGGCAAGCCTTCGCTCAACTTCGTTGTCGGATTGTAGCCAAGCAATTTCTTCGCCTTCGAAATATCCGCATATGTAAGCGGCATATCGCCGGGTTGTTCGGCCAGGCGATCGATTTTTGCTTTTTTTCCCAGCGCATTTTCGACTGCCGAAATCAAGTCCTTTAGCTGAATCGTCTGACTCTCGCCGAGATTAAAGACGTCATACATTTGGCCGTCGTAATCGAGCGCCGCCAGGGTGCCCTGAATGACGTCATCGATATATGTGTAATCGCGCCGCGTGCTCCCATCTCCAAATTGATCGATCGGTTGGCCGGCATGAATGCGCCGGCTGAATTGATGAATCGCGAGATCGGGCCGCTGCCTCGGGCCGTAAACAGTGAAATACCGCAGAGCTACGACGCGCATCTGGTAGAGGTGCGAATACGTCGAGCAAAGAAATTCGCCTCCGATTTTTGTCGCGCCATATGGACTGAGTGTCTGGGTCAGATGTTGCTCCTCCGAAAATGGGATCGCCTTTGAAGCGCCGTACACAGACGAACTCGAAGCGAAGATGAATCGCTCAACTCCTTTCACGCGTGCTGCCTCGAGAAGATGCAATGTGCCGATGACGTTTGTGTCGTAATAAAGCCTCGGGTGTTGAATGGAGGGCCGAACGCCAGCGCGCGCCGCCAGGTGCATGATCACCTCTACTTTTTCGCGGCGAAATACAGTCCGGACCGAGTCGCTGTCGCGAAGGTCGACATGGCACACCGTTACGTCTTTTGCGAAATCAGCGATGTTAGCGTGCTTAATCTGCGGATCGTAAAAATCATTGAAATCATCCAGGATCACGACTTCATGCCCGACAGCGAGCAGCTTCTCAACCAGATGCGACCCGATAAAGCCAGCGCCACCTGTCACGAGAATTCGCATACGGCAAGAAGTTGAACCACGAAGAACACGAAGTGCACGAAGAAAATAAAGTAGCGCGAGCCTCTGGCTTGCGATCCTTACGTGGGCAAGCGAGACGCATGCGCTACCTTAAAAGTTGCGCCAGTGTAGCAGCAAATAAATCCAGTTCAGCGCCAGCGCAGAAATGACTGAGACACGCAAAAATGTTTTCGCGCGCTGCGTGGAAAAATGGATCCGCAATCGCTGGGTGCGCGCCGTGACGGTCGCAAGTGCGTACACGTCGAACCCAATCACACCGCAAAGAACCGCGAACACAAATGGGTTCCATTGCAATGCCGCAAGGAAATGGCCGTGAAAGAATTGCATGCCGCATCGCGTCATTCCGCATGTGACGCACGGCAGGTTGGTAAGAGCGTGAAACACGCAGTGCGGCCACGGCAACCCGAGCATCAACCAGATAGCTGCAAAGCCGAGAGATAAGACCGAGGCGCTCAACCAAATCAACTCGTGATCAAGTTCGCCCGGAGCAAGCCGCCGAACAGAAAACTGCATTTGGTGACTGCTAATGATGCGACGCAGTCCAGGCGCCCATCGCACCAAACATGAATGCGATGAGTAATCCGCCGCCGCAACAAACGATTAGTGGAAGGAAAATTGCCAGGACAGCGCGTCCGGTGTCGGTTTCATGAGCGCGCGCCAACCCGATGCAGTTGCACACAACTGCCCAAACCCCGGAAATCAATCCACCGCAAAGCGGGATGATCTGCAAAGGGCCCGCGGAGCCTTGCGAAAAAGCCAGGACCCGAAAAGTAGTCTCAAACGGTTGGTTAGCGCCGCCAACGATCATCAAACAGAGATGCACGATCCCACTGCCGATAAAGAGGCCGATTGCGATGAACAGAGGCAGCAAGATGATTATTGCAACGGAGCCAATTCCCATTCCCGTCATCGCAGCAAGACTGTTATTCTTGTCCGAAAATAGGCCCATGGATTGCAAACCGAGCGAGAACAGAAACGACACGATCCCGCCCACGCATCCACCGATGAGCGCGTAGATGAGCGGCTCGCCCAGGCCGCCTTCGCGCTTCATCACGCTGAATGCTTCGGCTGGACGAGTAAGCACCATTGTCAGCGTCTCGATGAAAGCATTGAAGAAGCCGCGCTCTTGCCGATGCTCCCACGGCAGACCGGTACGCCCCGCGACAGTTGTTGACGTCGGAGCTGCGCCCGCCTGAACAGGCGCGACAACAGGTGCAGCGGCGCCTCCAAACTCCGGGAACTGCGAGAGCGGCTGCCAGGTGGCCATGCCTTCGCGCCAGCCGATGTCGGTCGGCGCAAAGCGGCCAGCGCTCAATCCTTCGCGGACTTCCTCCTCGGAGAAAACACCCAGACTTGTTGTGCCCCGATTGACATGAATCATCGCCATAATGGGCTCGTTGTAATTAGGCGCGGCGCTTGGCGCAAGCTAAATGCGCGCACCAAGTACAACCCGATGTCATTCCGAGCGAAGTCGAGGAATCCCGTTGCATCAGTGTGCGCTATCGCCGCGGGATCCTTCGACCGCGCTTCGCTACGCTCAGGATGACCCTACCCCGCTTCAACGCTTCAACCATTATCATCCAGCGCTCGCCAGAAATACCAGGCGGCAACAGAGCGATACGGCCGCCACTTCTCGCCATGCTTCATCAGTTGTTTCGGCGTGGGAAGTTTCCGTTTGCGAAAAGTTTTGGCGAATCCTTTCTGCACCCCGTAATCGGCAACTGGCCAGACATCCGGCCGACCGAGATCAAACAGCAGAAGCATCTCGACAGTCCAGCGACCAATGCCGCGCACTTGCGTCAGACGCGCGATGATCTCGTCATCGCTCATTCGGAGAAGCGCGCGTCCGGATGGCACCGTGCCGTCGATCGTTTTCGCCGCCAGATCTTTTATTGCCGCGGTTTTGGAGCGCGAGAGACCGGCGCCGCGGAGCTTCTCATCCGGTGTGGCGAGAACTTTTGCAGGGTCGAGCCATTTTGTTTTCCCATACAGTGCGCGGACCCGCGCCCAGATCGTTGCAGCGGCTTTCCCGCTCAGTTGCTGGTAAGCAATCGATTCCGCCAACGCATCGAACGGGCGGATCGAGACAGCCGGCGCGATTTCATATCGCCGCGAACGTCTGATTAACTGCGCCATGTGCGGGTGACTCTTCGAAATGTGCCGATGTGCGTGATCGTGGTTCATGGCGCGGAGCGTAAATAAAATGACGAATGCCGAATGTCGAATGACGAATCAATGACGAAGCTGGAAAACAGGGGAGCCAATGCTTTCCTCTTTGTCATTCGGATTTCCACATTCCTTCGTCATTCGTCATTCGTGCTTTGTCATTCGTCCGGTCCCCTCTTGCCGAGCGAACGCTTTTCGGTTTCGTGATTTCCCATGGACACGCAACTCACTTGGTACGGTCAGTCGGCTTTCAAGATTGTGACCCCGAGCGGAAAAGTTCTGCTCGTCGATCCGTGGCTCTCGAATCCCGTTTTCGAAAATGCGAAGCAGGAGATTGTTGCGCTCAAACATGTTGATCTCATCCTGATTACGCACGGTCATTCCGATCACGTCGGTGACGCGGTGGAGATTGGGAAAAAGACCGGCGCAAAACTGGTTGCAACGTTCGATTTAGCCGACGCGATGGTGAAACATCTCGGTTATCCGGCGGAGCAGGCGCAAGTAGATACGGTTGGTCATTTCGGCGGCGAACTGACGCTGCTGGACGGCGAAGTAAAAGTCGCGTTCGTTCGCGCGCATCATGGATCCGGTGTCTCCGCAGATGATCGACACGGGCTGCGCCATGGCGGCGCCCCGGGAGGTTTTGTGATTACGATTCGGAGTGGTCCAACAATTTATCACACAGGCGATACGGACTTATTTTCCGATATGGCGCTGCTGTCGCGCTTTCACAAAATCGACGTCATGCTCACTTGTATCGGTGATCATTTTACTATGGGACCCGCTCGCGCCGCAGAAGCAGTCAAGCTGGTCGAACCGCGGACAGTGATTCCGATGCATTACGGAACGTTTCCGATTTTGACAGGAACACCCGAAGCATTCGGGCGTGAATTAAAACAACGCGAAGCAAAGGCGGAACTGCGGGTGATGAGAATCGGCGAGGCGATTTCCCTGCGCGCAGGTTAAAAACATTGAGACGCCTGGAAAAAATCCGCGGCCTGACGACTGATCTGGAACACTACCGGGTGTTTGCAGCGAGTCGGGCGCGCCATACGCGGCGGGCTTCAATTAGTTGCCACGCAATGAGTCCCGGAATCCCGACAATCAATTCGCGCACCCGCGCAATCAAAGACAGCGCGAAGGCAGCGTCACCGGGAATGCCGAGCAAATTACCAACGACGACGTAGCCGCCCTCCTGCACCCCAAGCGCGCCTGGTACAGGAAACACTGCCGAGCGAATCGTCATGACCATGCTTTGCAGGATCACCGAATTCACGAGTGTCGCATTCAACCCGAGCGCATGAAGAGCTATCCAGATTTCGCCGGAGCCGAATATTAGTGACGTGGCCGTCCAAGCGCAGCATCCGATGACGCCCCGCCGTCGCGCGTACACTGTTCGAATCGCCTCGTCGAGGGTGTGGCCGCTGTGCACTAGCGAATGCCAATCCTCTGCATTCGCCAGCCGCGAAATCATCTTGCCGATAAAGCGAAACATTCCCAGTCGTTGGACGACATAAAAGCCGATAATCGCGAGAACTCCGATCACTGCTCCGATCAGCGTGGGGCGGACAAAGCTCTGGTGTCCCGTTGCGGTAACAATCAACGCCAATCCCAAAAGTGTAAAAACAATCTGGACGAAGACTCCCAGAGTAATGTCCACGAGAACGCTCGCTGCCGCGGTCGGAATGGGCGCGCCATGCAGCGCTGCAAGCCGCGCTCTAACGACATCTCCGCCAACAGCAGCGGAAGGTACAAGCGTGCTGACTGATTCGCCGATCCAGCGCATCCAAAACATTTTCCAAAGCGACAGTCGCCCGGATTTCGGAAAGAGCGCCCACCATGCAAGCGCGTCGAGCAACAGTGGGACGGCGAAATGATAAATCACGACCGCCGCAATCCACCACCCGGCAGAGGCGAACGCCGCCATAACCTCCGGCGCACCCTGGTGAATAAGCAAGAACGTAAATAACCCCGCACCAGCGGCAGCGAGCAGGTAAAAGGCAATGCTGATTTTTTTTCCACCTCTCATAGGCAGCAATTGAAAACAGCCCGGCGATTTTGCTACCGGGTTGAGCGACGATTCCGGATTGTAGGGCAACCGCTTCGGTTGCCAACCTAATGCCCACAAGCGAGCGTCTGCGCGGTAAGCGCAGCGCTGTGGTTCCGCGCCATGAGTGGCGGGAACTGCTCATGCGACGGTTCTTCGTCGAACGGACTTTCCAAGAACCGTGCACAACAACTGGGCTGCGGCAATTTCAGGGAGCGACTCCCCGCGGCTCCTCAATCGAAATATTCCTTGCTAAAATGATGTTCGGACGATACACCGCTTTCACTGCTTCATCTGATATGTCGACGTCCGGATCGCCTTAACCACCGTGAAAATAGTTCGAAAGCTCCTGATCCTTTTGATTGTCGTCGGAGCCGCGTCCGCCGTAGCCGGCCCAGCGAACCTTGCGCTCCAGCCGTCACCCGCGCCGACCGACGAAAACTCACACGATCTATTTTACTACGAGACGACCTATACATTCGAGAGCGATTTTAAAGAGTCTAAACTGGGTAATGGGGATTCGCTGTATAATGACTTCAGCTACGACCATCGGTTCCTCATTACCGGCAAATGGTACTTTCGCGCTGGGGTCGAATACGAACGCTACGACTTCAGCGGCACCGACAACGGATTACCCGATCATCTGCAAGCCGCTTCCGGTCATCTGGCGCTGGAGTACGTTGTGAAGGATTTTCCAGGAATAAGCATCGAGCTTGATCCCGGCGTTTACTTTCAAGACAACGTCAGCTCGGATGCCTTCGATATCCCAGGCAAAGCTTTTGTGACATTCCCCTTAAAGAAAGACAAAATCTTTGCCGTTGTCGCTCTAGGCTGGGGAATCTATCAGGATCCCCCCGTTGCGCCTGGCGGCGGCATTATCTGGCTTATCAATGATAAGCTGCGCCTGCAGGGAGTTTTCCCCAGGCCTGCGCTGATTTATCAGCCGAATGACGATTGGGATTTTCGCCTCATCGGAGAGCTTAACTTCACCAGCTTTCGGACTGACGACGTCGTCTCCCCAACCGAACACAAGCTGAACCTGCACAACGCTGTGGTACAATACAGCGAGGACCGCGCCGGTGTGCAGGTAGGTTATTCCGGCATCAAACACCTCAAATTGAGTGCAGGCGCAGGGGCCACTATCGAGCGGAATTTTGATTTTTTCCGCGCGCATCAATCGAAGCGGACCGAGGATCCCGCTCCGTACGTCAGAGTTGCCGCGGAACTAAAATTCTAAGGGAACATTTCGCCGAGTTTTCTGGCTATTCCCTGGTCGCCGCGAACCTTGAGCCGGCCTGTAACATAGGCCCAAGTCCCGCTGAGTTGGTCACGGCAAATGGCGACCCAATCCTTGTCCCTAGCGATGAAAGTAACACTTGGATTTGAGATTTTTCCCTTGCCCATTTTGTACGTGCCATTCTCAACGTCGATCCACCATTGCCCGCCATTCGGACCGCTGAGGTCCCATTGGTAACGAGCATGCACACCTTGTGCCTTTGCCGGTTGAAAACTGCCGCGCATCGCATCGAACACATCCTGCGGCGTCGAATCCGCGCGATTGGCCGCGGTGGCCATTGTTGCGCAGAGGCAAATCGCCGCAACCTGACCGATCAAAACAAACAAGGACCGCTTCCGTTTCACTTGCGTACGCATTTCGTAATTCGTTTGTAATTCGTGCTTCGTCCTTCTCTTGACCTCATTGCTCAATTCGCCTTAGCAGAAAAGCGGCGCCGAGAAATGTGATCACCGCCCCAGCCAGAAGAATAACGAGATCAGTGACATAAAATTGCGGACCTGCGTGATACATGTTCACCAGCCGAAAAGCGCGGCAAAAATGTGTAAGCGGAAAGAGCTCGGAAATGTAGCGAACCGCCTGAGGCAACTGTTCCAGCGGCGCAAACGCTCCCGATAAGACGAAGACCGGCAGCAGAAAGAAAACCGAAAACTGGATCGCCTGGGTTTGCGTGCGCGAGAAAGCGGAGATCAGCAACCCGAGCCCAAGCGAACAAAGAAGAAACAGAAGGCAAACCAGCGCCAGCGCCGGCAGATTATGAAATGCAACTCCAAAATGCCAGCCGCACAACAGCATGATAACAACAATCAGTAAGCTGGAGACTACGAGATACGGCAACATCTTCCCGATCACTATTTCGCTCCGCCGCAGCGCGGTTATCATCAGCTGGTAAAGCGTGCCTGACTCGCGTTCCCGCGCGATTGTGCACGCCATGAGCGTGACCGTCAGCAGTTGCAAAATCAGCCCAATAATGCCTGGGACAACGTAATCGATGACGCGCAATTTCGGGTTGTACAGCAGCTTGTGATCGACCGTCCACATTTCCATCATGGAAACAAAGCGTTTGCGTATTTGCAGCGGAAGCTGTTTTCCCAGATCAAAGACCTCTTCGGGCAACGTCTCAATCATTCGGTCGCGTTGCTTCAACTGAAAATCTCCCAGGCTTTCTCGAACACTGCCTTCCACGGCCTCAACCATGTTGATATCGGCGCCGTCGATATAAAGCACCAGCGGTTTCGGATCGCCGTTTTCCAAGCTCTCATTCCATCCAGCAGGAATAACGAGCGCAGCCTGTACACCGTGACCCAGCAGGTCCGATTCGTTCTTTATGTCAGGCGATCCACGTCGCCACTGGAATGTCTTGTTCTTAGAAATAATGTCGATGAATTCCTGCGTGCGGGGCATGTTGTCCCGGTTAATCAACAGGCTGCTTACCCCGGTTATTTCTCCGCTTTCAAAGGCATAACCAAAAAGGAGCGTGAAGAGTGGCGGCAGAGTCAGCACAAGGAGCAGCACGCGCCAGTCACGGTAAATGTGCAGGAATTCTTTGTAGGCAACGCTGGCAATCGCGTCGAATGATCGCAATTTCATGGAACCGATTTTCTTAAGACGTCGTCGTAGCCCTGTGAATATGCGGTGAAAACGTCCTCCATATCGGGTTCCACCCAGCGTTCGCCTAACAAGTGAAGATCGGGAAAGGGCCAGGCTGCGCGCCATCTGGTCATCAATTTTTCCGGCTCCGCCGCGTAAATCCGCAAGCTGCCACTGCGCAACGAGACGCCAAGCAGTTCGGGAAAATCGCGCAGCCGGACCAGCGCCGGCATGAGCGGATCAACATCGATCTCGAGCAAGCGAGTGCGAAAACTCGATTTCAAAGCCCGCGGTGAAGCTTTTGCCAGCAGCTGCCCGGCCTCGATAAAACCGACTTCCGTGCAGCGCTCCACCTCGTCCATGTAGTGTGTCGTAACGAAAATCGTTTTTCCCGCATTGCTCAGATCGTAAAGCAGATTCCAGATTTGCTGCCGGTGCACCGGGTCGAGTCCGCGCGTAGGCTCGTCAAGAAACAGGACCGAAGGATCGTGCACGAGCGCGCACCCGATCGCCAACAACTGGCGCATTCCACCGGACAAATTGTCAGCAGTCGTGCCCCTTTTTTCTTCCAGATCAATTACCTGAAGCAAGCGGTCGATTCGCTCCTCCAGCTGAGCACCCGGCACGCCATAGGCGCCGGCGAAAAAGCGAAAATTTTCCAGGACAGTGAGGTCCCGGTACAGGCTAAAGCTTTGAGGAACATAGCCGAACTTGGTGCGCACCTTTTGCCGCTCCTTCCATGTATCCACTCCTTCCATGGTCGCGTGCCCGCTGGTGGGATGCGTGAGGCCGCACAACATTCGCATGGTGGTCGTTTTACCGGCTCCATTCGGCCCCAGAAAACCAAAGATCGTGCCCGCCTCGATTGTCAGAGAGAGGTTCTGCACGGCATGGACGTTACCGTAGCTTTTGCTCAAATGATGAAGCGCGATGACCGGGTCATTCATCTCAATCTTTATTGCGGTGATGATCTAAATTTGCAACCATGGCTGATTGGCTAACAGGTTACCTGTCATGAAGGTTGGAAACATTTCACCAATTCGAGGCGTGCCCTCGGGCTTGGTTGCCTTGGCCGGTGTTCTTTGGTTGATATTGGTTGCCGGCCCTAGAAGCGCGTGCGCCGATCCTGTGTCCGAACTCGCTTCGTTCTCAATCTTCGACAAAGTCGACCTGGCGCAACTGGCGAAGAGCGACGTGAAAACGGCGCACGGTCCGCCGATGAGGAATTCGCGCTTTCTCGCCGTTCAGAGTTGCTACGTCGCGCCGGGCTCGCCTGCGCAGCAAATCGAGGCGTTACGCCGGTGGAACCCGACAAAATATCGTGAACTGAAGGTTTTCCTACACTCTGATCTCCCGTCAAACCCGGGGCCGGCTAATTTCGAGAAACTCAAGAACGCGCCGGACAACGCCTCAGTGCGTGCGTTCGTGGCAGCGACCCAGAAACTCAGTCCCGAACTTCAGATCAGCAAAGAGGAGGCAAAGCGGTTTTCTGCTGCGACCGGAGCAGGCGGCGGAGGAGTTATACCTCCGGCGGTCGTGGCGTTCTGGACAGATGTGTTGACGGCGCGGACGAAAAGCTTTGTGTCCGGCGGGATGGCGGCGCAACCGCCTTACGATCACGCCGGGCCGTCGATTCGTGCGGCCGATGAGGTAAACGGGTTATTGCGTGAGCAAGACAAGATTCGTCGGCAATTTTCTGGACTGCTCGGAGCCACGGGAATCGGACGCGGCGCCGGTTCGCTGCCAGCCGAACTCTACTGGGAGCTTCTCGACGTGAACGATCACGGCGTGGTCACGCTCGGCGCATCCTACAGCCGCGGCGGAACGGCTGGCACCTACCAGACCGCAGACGTCCTCTACTACGCCAGCGGAGGCTATTATGTCGCACTCACGCTTCACCAACTGTGGCCTGTTACAGTAGACGGAAAACCTTCTACGCTTGTTTGGCGCGGCGACATGATTTCTTCGGCCGAATTGGGCTCACTTCACGGTGTAGAACGGCTCGGCTCCGAATCAGTGATGATGAAAAATATCACCAAAGCTGTCACACTCTTTCGGCGGGAAACGGGTCGTTAGTTTTGCAGATGAAAAGATGAAAGTATTCGCCTTACGATCCGTTCCTTTGGTGCTCGCGCCTCTAATTTTCGCTATCGGGCCGGCGCTTTCCGAGGACAGCAATGGGTCATTCTGGCCGTTGTCGGGCGAGTTTTCTGCCGACGCTACGTATGTTGGCGAAGGCGATGTCCAACGCGGTGGAAAACGCGTCAACGATTTCGATGAGATTGATTCGGACCTCCAGGTGGTATTAACGCCACGAACAAAAATTGGCGTTCTGCGACTCGGTGCCGAATGGCAGCGATACTCATTTGGTTTCCCAGACCAAACCGCACTCCCCAACACGCTGCAGTCTTTCAGCACACTGATTGGACTCGATATGCAACTTTCGGACTCGATCATCGTCAGGGCCGAAGGTCAGCCCGGGCTCTATGATTCTGGCCTGGGACATTTGGATTGGGACGATTTTAATCTGCCGTTCCTAGTTGGCGGCACGTACATTTTTAGCCCAAACGTGCAGCTTATCCTCGGGGTGAGCGTTGACATCGAACGGAAATATCCGGTCATTCCTGCCGCAGGCATTCGCTGGAAAATTGGTCCGCAATGGCTACTCAATGCCGTCCTGCCAACGCCGCGTCTTGAATACGACGTAAATCGTTATCTATCGGCCTATGCGGGGGCAACTTTTAAAGAGGCAAGCTATCGCGTGGACGAAGATTTTGGGGATTCTCACGGAATCTCGCGGCTGAACAACTCAATTCTTACTTATAGCGAGGTTCGAACTGGTGCCGGTTTTGACTGGAAGATTTCGCCGATTGTAACCTTCACGGGTGAGGTCGGCTACCAACCATACCGGGACTTCGACTTCTACCGTGCCGAAGTGCGCTATCACCAGGACGGCGGGGCGCCTTACGGAACGATTTCGCTGCACGGCGCGTTCTGACTGTAGCCTGCATCGTTGATGCCGGACCGGGGTCATCGCCCCCAGCCACAGCATCAGCGCAGGTTCCGATCCAGCGCGCCGATCTTTCGCGTCTCCGGCCAGCGCCAGGAGACCCCGAGCACGACGAGAATCGTCCCGATGCCTCCCGCAACGACCGAAATGACCGGGCCAAATAGCGCCGCCGTCAATCCCGATTCCAGTGCGCCGAATTCGTTCGATGTGCCGATGAAAATGTTGTTCACGGATGACACGCGTCCGCGCATTTCATCCGGAGTAACCAGTTGCACGATAGACCCCCGAATGATGACGCTCACGCTGTCGAACGCTCCGATGAGAAAAAGCACGCCGAGGGACAACCAGAATACTTTCGACAGGCCGAACACGATCGTTGCAAGACCAAACCCCGTCACGCACCACAGCAGCGTTTTGCCGGCATGTTTCATGGGCGGCAAATGCGCAATGATCAGCGCCATCATAAAAGCCCCGATTGCCGGCATCGCGCGCATCCAGCCGAGACCCACCGGGCCGCAATGAAGAATTTGATCCGCGAAGATCGGCATCAGCG
>Ga0306921_10002133_pt1 | contig 19793 bp, 16 predicted proteins | sample sta12Cox44000080_FD_203760 | JGI IMG/M metagenome (GOLD analysis project Ga0306921, IMG submission 203760) | Lab enrichment of tropical soil microbial communities from Luquillo Experimental Forest, Puerto Rico - statoxic.12C.oxic.44.000.080 (v2)... | ecosystem: Environmental > Terrestrial >... | reverse complement strand
GCAGATGATGGTGGCGACGGTGAAGATCATCCCGTTCGCAGCGCCGGCGGAGGCTGTCGAGCGTTGCGTCGCAGCGGCTCGCTCAGGGGGGCCGCTGCTGCGCGTCGCGCCGTTCCTGCCGCTCTCCGTGGGGCTCGTCCAGACGCGGCTCCCCGGGTTAAAGGAGAGCATTCTCGACAAGACCCGTGAAGTCACCGACGGAAGGCTGAGGGCACTCGGTTGCCGGCTGGTTCTCGAGGAGCGCTGCGGTCATGCAACAGCAGAGCTCGCGCCGCTGATCCGCGACGCGATCGGTCACGGGATCGACATCCTGCTGATCCACGGCGCGTCGGCGATACTCGATCGGCGCGACGTGATACCCGCAGCAATCGTCGCCGCGGGTGGCCGGATCGACCATTTCGGAATGCCGGTCGATCCGGGCAATCTCTTGCTCCTCGGCCACGTCGGGGAGCGCGCAGTGCTCGGCCTTCCCGGCTGCGCGCGCTCGCCCAAGGTCAACGGCTTCGATTGGGTGCTGGAGAGGCTCGTCGCCGGATTGCCGGTCGGGTCCGGCGAAATCATGCGCATGGGCAGCGGTGGCCTGCTCGCCGAGATCCCTTCGCGGCCGCTGCCGCGCGCCGAGGCGACCCCGGCTGCCGAGCCGAAGTCCGAGGCGAAACCGCCAGGCCCGCGCATCGGCGTGCTGCTGCTGGCAGCCGGACAATCGCGGCGGATGGGTGGCCCGAACAAGCTGCTAGCCGAAATCGACGGTGTTCCGATGGTGGCGCGCGTGGCCCAGCGACTGCTCGCCTCGCGAGCGCGGCCGATCATCGCGGTGCTAGGCAACCAAGCGGACGCGGTCGACGCCGCACTCGGCAAATTGCCGGTCGAACGGGTACGCAATCCCGATTTCGCGGCGGGCCTCTCGACCTCGCTGAAGCGCGGCATCGCCACGCTGCCGCCCGAGCTCGACGGCGTGATCGTCTGCCTCGGCGACATGCCACTGATTTCCGGCCGGCATCTCGATCGTCTGATCGCGGCGTTCAACCCGCTCGAAGGACGGACGATCATCGTCCCGACCCGGCGCGGCAAGCGTGGCAACCCGGTCTTGTGGTCAAAACGGTTTTTCGCCCAGATGACAGAGCTTGCCGGCGATGTCGGAGCCAAGCATCTGATCGGCGAGCATGCCGATCTCGTCGCCGAGGTCGAGATGGACGATGACGCCGTCCTCGTCGACATCGACACGCCGGAAGCGCTCGACGCTCTGCGACAAAAGAGGAAGCCCGCCGGAGAGGCAGCCTGCTAGGGAGCACTGAGGAGATGGAGACAACCCCGTTCCGCGCCTACCAAGCGGGCACCCAGCCGCCCTATGACGCACCGGCCTACGGCAGCACCCACAAGCGGCATCCGCAGGAGGTGCTGGTGCGGCTGCCGCACACCTTCACCGAGACCTCCGGCCCGCGCTTTTCCGTCGCTCAATTCCCGCCAATTCCTGATCTCTCCGTCGTCGACGGCAAAGCGGCGCTCGGCGAGCGCATCATCGTGCACGGCCGGATAACCGATGAGGACGGTCGCCCGGTGCCGCACACGATTGTCGAGATCTGGCAGGCTAATGCGTCGGGTCGTTACCAGCATCCGGCAGACCAGCACGACGCGCCGACGGATCCGAATTTTCGCGGCGAGGGCCGCGTCTACACCGATGGCGAGGGCTGGTATCGGTTCACCTCGATCAAGCCCGGCGCCTATCCCTGGCGCAATCACCACAATGCCTGGCGGCCGAACCACATCCACTTCTCGTTTTTCGGCTCCGGCTTTGCCCAGCGGCTCGTCACGCAGATGTATTTCCCGGGCGATCCCTTGCTCGAGTTCGACCCGGTGTTTCTATCGATCCCCGATGAAGCAGCGCGCAACCGCCTCGTTTGCAAGCTCGATATGACGGTCACCGAGCCCGAATGGGCGCTGGGCTATCGGTGGGACGTCGTGCTGCGCGGCCACGCAGCAACGCCGATGGAGAGCGCGTCTGGTCACGTCACTTCTTCTCGACGTTCCACAGGAAAACGACCGGAGCGATAATGATCCCGTCGAGGCTCTTGCGGTAAGCGGTCGGCACAACGAACTGGCCGGTCGGGACGTAAGGGATTTCGTTGGTGTAGGCCTCTACCTGGATGTCGGCGACAAGCTGCATTTGTTTCTCGAGATCGGGTGCCTTGAACCATGCGTCGATTAGCGTCTCGATCTTCGCGTCGGTCGGCCAGCCGAACCAAGCTTTCTCGCCATTGCCGCGGATCAGAATGTTGACCGCAGGCGAAAAGAAATCGGGGGCCGAAAACCAGGTGTGGAAGATGCTCCAGCCGCCCTTGTCGATCGGCTCCTTGGAAGTCCGGCGGGTAATCAAGGTGCCCCAGTCATTGGCCTGGAATTCGACATTGAGCCCGGCCTTGCGCAGGGCCTCCAGGGTAACCAGCGCCTGGCCGTGCACGATCGGCTGATCGGTCGCGGACATCAGAACGATCTTCTCGCCTTTGTAGCCCGCCTCATTGATCAGCTCTCTCGCTTTGGCGGGGTTGGGCCCCTTCAACAGCGCATCGGCGCCGGCTTTGGTCTCGAACGGGGTGCCGCATCCGAACAGTGCCGCGCAGGTCTTCCAGTATTTCGGGTCGCCGGCCGCCGCGGCCATGTAGTCTTTCTGATCGACGAGGTTCAGCACCGCCTCGCGCAATTTCGAATTGGTAAACGGCGGCTGAATGTGATTGAAGCGCAAGGTGCCATGGTTGCCGAGCGGGTCGACAGTGGCCACGACGATGTCCTTGTTGCCAGCAAAGACTGGGAGGAGGTCGGCCGGCGGCTGCTCGTACCAGTCGGCCTCGCCGGCGTTGAGCGCCGCCGCCGCGGTCGTCGTGTCGGGAATGTAGAGCCATTCAATGCGGTCGACTTTCGCCACCTTGCCACCGGAGGCGAAGCTCGGCGCCTCTTCACGCGGCAGGTAATCGGTGTTCTTGACGAAGACGGCCTTGTTACCGGGGACCCACTCTTCCTTGACGAATTTGAAGGGGCCGGAGCCGATCGCTTCCGGGATCTGCTGATAGGCGTCGGTCTTGGCCAGGCGCTCCGGCATCATAAACGGCACGTTGCTGGAGAGCTTGCCGAGCGCATCGAGGATCAGCGGGAATGGGGATTTCAGGCTTATCGTGAAGGTCTTGTCGTCGACCGCCTTTATCTCGCCGACCGCCTCCATCAGCTTCTGGCCGAGCGTATCCCGCTTGCCCCAGCGTTCGAGCGAGGCGACGCAATCGGCGGCGCGGACCGCTTGTCCATCGTGCCATTTGAGGCCGTCGCGCAGGATGAAACTATAGGTCTGCTTGTCGTCGCTGACCGTCCAGCGATCGACCATTTGTGGCTGCGGCTTGAAATTCTTGTCGAGCGAAAACAGCGTGTCGAAGACCAGATAGCCAAAATTGCGGGTCACATAGGCCGTCGTCCAAATCGGGTCGATGCTTCGCAAATCGGCCTGCGGGATGAAGCGCAGCGTCTTCGGTGCGGCCTCGCCCCATCCAGTCGCCGGGACGACAGTGAGTGCGAGGGCCACAATGGCACCCGGCATTCGCAGCATCCGGGCGAAGGAGGTCATCGGCTGTCCCGTAATAGCCTTGGTTGTGGAAGGACCTTACGCGATCCGCGTTCACACTGCAAAAGCCGCGCCGTAAACTATTTTACTCATCGGGGCGGACGAGAACGGAGGACCAGTGAGCGCCGATCAGGATATTGCTTACGCCTCGGCAGTTTCGCTGCTCGACCTTTACCGCGCACAGGCGCTGTCGCCGGTCGAAATGACGCGGCTGCTCCTCGATCGTCTCGATACGCTCCAACCCCGGATCAACGCCTTCTGCATTGTCGACCATGATGGTGCGCTGGCAGCCGCGCAGGAATCCGAGCGGCGTTGGCTGCGTGGGGAGGCGGTCGGGCTGCTCGACGGCGTTCCGGTGACCATCAAGGATCTGATACTGATGCGCGGCTTTCCGACCTTGCGCGGGTCGAAGCTCGTCGATCCGCACCAAGACTGGTCCGAGGATGCCCCGGCAACGGCGCGCCTGCGCGAGGCTGGTGCGGTCATCCTCGGCAAGACGACGACCCCCGAATTCGGCTGGAAGGCGCTGGGAGACAGCCCGCTGACCGGGATCACCCGCAACCCGTGGGACCTTGCACGTACCCCCGGCGGCAGCAGCGCCGGCGCCGCCGCCGCGTGCGCCGCCGGGATCGGCCCGCTGCATCTCGGCAGCGACGGTGCCGGCTCAATCCGAATTCCTTGCGCGTTCACCGGTATCTTCGGACTGAAGCCGAGCTTCGGCCGGGTGCCGGCCTATCCGCTCTCGGCGATGGGCTTGCTCGCGCATCTCGGCCCGATGGCGCGGACCGTCGCGGACGCCGCGCTGATGCTGACCGTCCTCACGGCTCCCGACCATCGCGACCCCTACGCTCTGCCGCCCGAAGATACGGATTACCGCGACGGGATCGAGGGTGGCGTGCGCGGCTGGCGTGTTGCTTACAGCCCTACGCTCGGCTATGCCAAGGTCGATCCCGAGATCACCGCCGCAGTCGCCGAGGCGGTGCGGCAATTCGAGACACTCGGCGCCGTCGTCGAAGAGGTCGACGCAGTCTTCCCGTCACCGCGTGAGGCGCTGTTCGCTCTATGGGCGGCGGGTGCGGCCAAGCTCCTGGACGCACACCCTCGAGATAAGCGCGCGCTGGTCGACCCCGGTTTGGCCGTTACGGCGGCCGACGGCGAGCGGATCAGCGCCGTCGACTATCTCGGCGCCGACCTGGTGCGCACGGCGCTCGGCCAGCAGATGGCGGCATTCCATCAGACATATGATCTGCTGCTGACGCCGATGATGCCGATCCCGGCATTGCCGGTGGGGCAGGATCTCAACGATCCGGCGACCGAGCGGCATTGGATCGACTGGTCGCCGTTCAGCTACCCGTTCAACATGACCCGCCAGCCGGTGGCGAGTGTCCCGTGCGGGCTGACCCGCGCCGGTCTGCCGATCGGCTTGCAAATCATCGGCCCGCTTTATGCCGACGCCCGCGTGCTGCGCGCAGCCCGCGCCTTCGAGACGACCCAAACGGAACGACGGCCGCCGCTCGCCTCGTAATAGGAGTGCTCTCAGGTCGCGCTTGCCCGAACGCGGCGACCGGAGTACCAGAGAGCGGGCAGATCTTGGGAGACCATGATGGTAGACACGAATTCCAACCCCCCGACCGAGGCGGTGAGCCCCTCCGGCATTAATCATCTCGTACTGAATGTGCGCGACATTGACGAGTCGCATAAATTCTGGACCGAGATCGTCGGCTTCAAGCAGGTCGGTGAATTGCACCGGCGAGCGGATCGCCCGAACCCGCCGAAGATGCGGTTTTATAGTGCGGTCAATGACGGCAAGCTGACCCACCACACCGTCGCCTTGGTCGAGAGCGCGAACCTGCCGCCGCCTGCCGAGTGGGTGCTCGCCAACAGCCAAGTGGCGATCAACCATGTGGCTCTGACCATGCCGAACCGCGAGGCGTGGCTGAGGCAGCTCGCCTTCTTGCAAAGCCGGGGCGTCAAGTTCAACTGGCGCGTCAATCATGGGGTCACGCACAGCGTCTATATCAATGACCCGAATGGCTATGGCGTCGAGTTTCTCTACGAGATGCCGCGCGAGATGTGGGAAAACGACATCGACGCCGGTATCAACTGGCTCGAAAACCTGCCGACCGAAGGTCCCGAAGCCCTGGTCGACCGCACCGACACCCCGAGCTTCGGCAGAAAGGAACCCGCGCCGGCTCCGGCGGAATAGTCCAAAGCACGTAAGTAGCGGGTTTTTTCCCGCCGGGTCAGCTGCCTTCGAACATGCGGCCCGGGTTGAGGATGTGCGCCGGATCGAAGGCATCTTTAACACGGCGCGACAATGCGGCTAGCGGCGCCTGCTGCGGCTCGAACACCGCGACTGAGCCGCGCAAGGCCGGTGTACCCTTGATGAGCGTGGCATGCCCGGTACTGCGGCCGTCTGGCCCGCGGATCGCGGTGCGGATAACTTCGGCGCCGGCATCGCCAGTTTCGGCGACTGCCGCCCATAACAGACCGCCGCCCCAATCGAGAAACCAGATAGCATCCAGCGCCTGCGACATCGTTTGGCCCAATTCGGGGCCGCGCGCGGGCGCGACCGAGATGCGCCACACCGCGCGGCCGGCGAGCTCCGAGAGCGGCGCCGCTTCGCCAATCGCGCGCCATAACGCGATCGCCCCGGCATCCATCAGGATCTCGGGAGCGCCGCCCGCCCCTTGCTCGCGGGCGAGGCTGTCGCGACGAAACTCAACCGACCGCGCCGGGCCCTCCAGCCGTAACGCGACGGTGCCGCCACCGCCCGAAGGGGCAAACGGCATCGCCGCCCCCTCGGGCAGATAGGCCGCACCCGAGACCTCGTGCGGCGAGCCCAGCGCCGCCGTCATCAGGTGCCCTGCCTCGGCGGGCTCGACTCTCGTGAACAGCAAGGTCGCGACCGTCTCGGGCCGCGGCAGTACCTTAACCGTGACCTCTTCGAGCGCCGCCAACGTGCCGTACGAGCCAGCCATCAGTTTGGGCAGATCGTAGCCCGTGACGTTCTTGATAACCTTGCCGCCGGCTTTGAAGATCTCGCCGCGGCCGCTGACCGCCCGAAAGCCAAGAAAATGGTCTCGCGCCGCACCCGCTTTGATGCGGCGCGGGCCCGAGAGATTGCAGGCTAGAACACCGCCAAGGGTTGGACCCGCGCCGTCTTGCTCGCCGGCACCGAGTAGGCCGCGCCAGTCCGCCGGCTCAAAAGCCAGCATCTGGCCGGCCTCTTCCAGCGCGCGCTCGATCTCGTTGAGGGGGGTGCCGGCGCCGGCGGTCAGCACCAGCTCGCTCGGCGCGTAGTCGCGGATGCCGGAGAGAAGCGCCAAGTCGAGTTTGTGAGCCGCCTGAACCGGCCGTCCAAGCCCGCGTTTGGAACCGCCGCCGACGAGCTCGACCGGTTCCTCGACCGCGAGCGCATCGGCGATCTGGTCCCGCAATTCGATCAGATCGGCGGGGGCGAACCGCGTCATGTCGGGGCGAGCACGCCGCGGCGGATCTGGTCGCGCTCGATCGATTCGAAGAGCGCGCGGAAATTTCCCTCGCCGAACCCCTCGTTGCCCTTGCGCTGGATGATCTCGAAGAAGATCGGGCCGATCACGGTTTCGGTGAAGATCTGCAGCAGCAGCCCCTGGCCAGCAGCCGGGGCGCCGTCGATTAGAATCCGGTCGCGTTTCAATTGGACGAGATTCTCGCCATGCCCCGGTACACGCGCGTCTACCGCCTCGTAATAGGTGTCGGGGACCGACATGAACGAAATCGCGCGGGCCTGCAGCGCCTCGACCGTTGGATAGATGTCGCCGGTGGCGAGTGCGATGTGCTGGATGCCCTCGCCGTGATACGCCTCGAGATACTCGGCGATCTGTGACTTGTCGTCCGCGCTCTCGTTGATCGGGATGCGGATCCGCCCGTCCGGGCTGGTCATCGCCTTTGATTTGAGCCCGGTCACTTTGCCTTCGATGTCGAAGTAGCGGACCTCCCGGAAATTGAACAGGCGCTCGTAAAATTCGGCCCACAGCTGCATGCGCCCGCGATGGACATTGTGGGTCAGATGATCGATGCCAGTCAGCCCGACACTCGGCGCTGTCACATCGGCCGCCAGTGGGGTGAAGTCGACATCGTAGATCGTTCGCTCGCCGTAGCGATCGACGAGATAGATCAGGCTGCCACCGATCCCTTCGATGGCCGGGATGTTGAGCTCCATCGGCCCGACTTTGCCGTGCACCGGCTTGGCACCCAGCGAGATCGCGCGCTCATAGGCCTTGGCCGCGTCGGCGACGCGGAACGCGATCGCGCAGACCGACGGACCGTGGAGCCGGGCAAAGGCTTGTGCGAAGCTTTCGGGTTCGGCATTGAGGATGAAGTTGACGTCGCCCTGCTTATAGAGGGTCACATTCTTCGAGCGGTGCCGTGCCGCCGCAACAAACCCCATACGCTCGAACAGCGCGCCGAGCGCCTGCGGATCGGGCCCGGTGTACTCGACAAACTCGAACCCGTCCGTCCCCATCGGGTTGTCCCACAAATCGCGCCGCTTTGCCGCCATCGGAACCTCCGATCGCCCACTTGAGAGCTGATGTGGTCCCGCGTTCACGGCTCGCCAAGGACCGCCGCCATCCGAGGCTTGTACCGTGATGTCGAACGTGCAACAGAGCGAAGAGAAAGACAGGGAGGAAGATGGCGATGGCGGAAGCGGCATTTTCGGCGACGGAGAGCGCGCTCGAGAACCAGCGGCTCGGCGGTTTGCAAATCCGCGTCGCGGCGCTCTGCGCCCTGATCCAGATGTGCGACGGTTACGACGTTGGCTCGATCGGCTGGGCGGTGCCGTCCTTGACCCATGCCTGGGATCTGCCGCCCTCGGCCTTCTCTCTCGCCTTCCTGTGGTCCAATCTCGGCGTCTTGGTTGGCGCCCTCGCCTCGGGGCCGATCGGCGACCGCCTCGGACGCAAGCCGCTGCTTCTCGCCAGTGTTGCGATCTTCGGCCTGGCCTCGTTGGCGAGCGCCTTTGCCTCCTCGCTTGGTCCGCTCAGCGCATTGCGTTTCTTAACCGGGCTCGGCATCGCCGGCGCGTTTACGGGAACGACGGCGCTGACCGGCGACTACACACCGCAGCGACTCCGCGCAACGATGATCATGGTGACCTTTACCGGGGCACCGCTCGGCGGCTTTATCGGCAGTCTGATCGTGGCCGCGCTGCTGCAGCATTATACCTGGCCGGTCATCTTCGTCCTGGGCGGCGTGTTCCCGTTGGTGCTGCTATTAGTCACTGCGATTTGGTTGCCGGAATCGCCGCGCTTCCTCGCTCACAAGTCGAACTTGTCACCGCGTCAGCGGGGGCTGCTGGCGCGCCTCGACATCGCCCAGACACGGACAGATTCACATCCAGTCGATATTGCCACGGGAAACCCGGTCAGGATGTTGTTTGGCCGGGGCTATGCGCTGCAGACCGCGCTCTTGTGGGTCATTTTCTTTTGCAGCCTGCTCAACCTATATCTCTTTGTCTTTTGGCTGCCCGAGGTCCTGCACTTGACGGGCATGACGCCGTCCCAGGCGGTTTTCGCCTCCAGTCTCATTCCGTTGGGCGGGATTTTCGCGGTCCTCTATCTCGGACTGCTGATCGACCGTTTTGGTCCCGAGCGGGCGTTGGCGTTGCATTACGCGCTGGGCATCGTGTTCGTCGCCTTGATTGCACTTGTTGCTCTGCCCTATTTCGCCCTGCTGACGGTGATCTTTCTCGCCGGCACGACGATCATAGGCAGCCAGACCGGGGCCAATGCGGCATGCGGTGCGCTCTATCCCGCGCGTATGCGCACCAGCGGGATCGGATGGGCGCTCGGCATCGGCCGCTTGGGGGGCATCGCCGCGGCGCCATTAGGCGGCTATCTGCTGGCGCGCGGGCTGCCGGCACCGCAAATCTTTTTAAGCGCGTGTTTCTTCGCGCTGGTGGCGGCGACGGCGACGGCGTTGCTCGTGCTGCGCGGGAGGCCCGCCGCGCGGCTCGCCGAGGCGGGCTAGCATGGGAAGGGGCCAGGGCCAGGGCTGAAGAGGAAAAGGAGGAAGACGAGGATGGCGGAAGCAGCTTTATCGGCGACGGAGACCGCACTCGAGAACCAGCGGATCGGCGGATTGCAGCTTCGCGTCGCGGCACTCTGCACGTTGGTGCAGATCTGCGACGGATACGACGTCAACTCGATCGGCGTCTCGGTGCCGTCGCTGACCCACGCCTGGAACCTGCCCGGGCCGGCCTTCACCGTGGCCTTTCTGTGGTCGAGCATCGGAATCATGGTGGGCGCACTCTCGGCCGGGCCGATCGGCGACCGGGTCGGGCGCAAGCCGTTGTTGCTTGCCAGCCTCACAATCTTCGGCCTCGCCTCACTGTTGAGCGCGTTCGCCGGCTCGCTATTGCTGCTGAGCATTTTGCGCTTTTTCACCGGGCTGGGCATCGGCGGCGGGTTCCCCGGAGCGGCCACCTTGACCGGCGACTACGCACCACAGCGGCTGCGCGCGACGATGATCATGGCGACCTTCACGGGGGCGCCGATCGGTGGGTTTGTCTGCGGTCAGTTGGCTGGAGTGTTGTTGCCGACCCTCGGCTGGCCGAGCATCTTTGTCGTCGGTGGCGTCGTGCCGCTGCTGATGGTGCTGGCATTGGCGTTGTGGCTGCCGGAATCGCCCCGCTTCCTCGCCCGCAAAGACAATTTGTCTGCGCGCGAGGCGGCACTGCTGCGCCGCCTCGACATCACTCCGGGGCAGGTCGCCGCGGAGGGCCTCGATATCGCCCAGGGCAACCCGATCGCGATGCTGTTCGGCAAGGGCTATGCACTGCAGACCGTGCTGTTGTGGGTGATCTTCTTCTGCAGCCTGATGAACCTGTTCCTGTTCGTCTATTGGATGCCCGAGGTCCTGCACTTGACCGGCATGACGCCGCCCGAGGCGGCCCGCGCCACAAGCTTCCGCGAATTGGGCGCGATCTGCGCGGTGCTCTATCTCGGTCTGCTGATCGACCGCTCCGGTCCCGAGCGGGCGTTGACGGCGAACTACGCGGCCGGCATCGTGTTCATCGCCGCAATCGCGCTGGCCGCAATGCCCTATCTGCTCCTTGTAATCGTGATCTTCCTCTCCGGGATGACGATCATCGGCAGCCAGACCGGCGCCAACGCGACCTGCGGCAAGCTCTATCCGGCGCGCATGCGCACGAGCGGCCTCGGCTGGGCGCTCGGCATCGGCCGCCTCGGCGGCATCGCAGCACCGGCGCTCGGCGGCTGGCTGCTGTCGCTCGGCCTGCCGCCGCGGCAGATCTTTCTCAGCGCCTGCCTGTTTGCCGCGATCGCCGCCGTAGCGACCGGGCTGCTGGCACTGCGCGGCGTGCGCGCCGAGCCCTTGGCCGGCCGGTCCGCCGCCTAATAGAGCCCCGGAAGCAGGCGCGAGGTGCGACGGCAGTAGGCATCGTACTCGCCGCCGAAATGCGTGCGCAGCAGCCGCTCTTCCGCACGAATGCGGGCAACGAGCGCCGGGATAAGAAGCGCCGTCAGAAGCACGCCGACACTAGACCGAAAAGCGAGGGCCCAGCCCAGCGAATTGACCAGCAACCCCAGATAGCTGGGGTGGCGGATGATGCCATATACACCGCCGGTGACCAGCGTATGCCCGGGCTGGATGGCGACCAGCCCGCTGAACCGGCGGCCGAGCATAAAGACCGGCCAGATCCGCAATGCACCGCCGGTGGCGAACAGAATGACGCCGAGCCAGCGAATGGTCTCCCCGTCGAGGATCCAGAACCCCTTTCGGTCGGTGTAGGCCGGCAGATAGGCGGCCAGTACCCCGATCAAACCGAAAGCGGGGATGACCCAGCGGTTTGCCCGATCTTCGCGCATGCCGGGGCTCAAATTGCCACGACTGAAGAGCGCCGCGCCGGTCAAAAGGATGAATACGACGGCGAGAGCAGTCAGCGCCGGGTGGGAGAAGAAGGCGGCGAACCCGCCCCGGCCGAAGATGGCAAGCCCGAGATAGGCAGCGGTCGCCACGATGGTAAACAGCGGCTCGATCATAAAAGCTCTGGCGGCACCACATTGATGATCGGCGGCAGGTCTGCTACTCGAGGGCCGATGGTGTCAATCGGGTGGTGAGGATTGTCGTGTGCCGCAACATAAAGACGCTCCATAATTTCAAACCGCCCGCGACGGCGGACGAGATCCGGGCATCTTCCCTGCAATTCGTGCGCAAATTGAGCGGCTTCACCCGGCCCTCCAAGCCGAACCAACCGGCGTTCGACCGCGCCGTCGACGAGGTGGCCAGAGCGGCACGCGAGTTGCTCGACGCGCTCGTGACAAACGCGCCACCCCGCGATCGCGCAGTCGAGGCGTCAAAGGCGCAGGCCAGAGCCGCAAGCCGCTTCGGCGCGCATGGCGCGGGACACCCGAGCTAATACTAGCGAGCCGGTTGGTAACCGCCGGTAGGGCGAGCCGGCTGCCCAAGAGGAGGTGTGTCATGGCAACGCAGACCGTGTGGTGTATGCACGGTGACGTCATGGAAGCATGCAGCTGTGCGACCACGTGTCCGTGCAATTTCGGCAGCGACCCGACCCCTCTGCCTTGCGAGGTGGTCCTCGGTTGGCGGATCGAGGAAGGCCATTACGGAAACACTCGCCTGGATGGCTTGAGCGTCGTGTTGTACGCTCGGATCCCCGGCAACGTCTTTCAGGGGAACTGGACCGTCGGCGTCTACCTCGATCAGCGAGCCAGCCAGCAGCAGGCGGAAGCGCTCGGGGATATCTTCGCTGGAAATGCCGGCGGCTGGCCGGCCATGCTGCGCGCGCTGATAGGGAATCCCTTGGCACCCAAGCAGGTTCCGATCCAGTTCCAGACGGTCGACGGCGAACACAGCATTACGGTGCCAGGGTTGCTGGAAGTCGGCACGGAGCATGTGCCCAACCCCCTGCCGGGACAGCCGCCCCTCGACTCCAAGGTCAGCGATCTCGCGGTTCCGTTCTACACGGGTTCGGTCAGCGTGCGTCGTTCCCGAACGTTGAGGCTGTTCGACCCGGGCATGAGCTTCCAACACGCGGGCTGCTCGTCGTTGATAGGACAGTTCGACTACAGTGGACCCTAGCGTCACCGGCGTTCGCAGCCTAGGGAGGCGTGCGCTGCGCACCTGTACCCTGCTGCTGCTCCCCGCCCCATCAATGCCGCGCGAATCTAATCGGGCCCCACCCGCCGGCTGGAAAACGCGTCGTTCGCCCGGCCGTTAGAGGTTTCGATGGCGACGAACTCCTCGCCATTGGGGGCGACGAATATCTCTACGGTTGGTGCCCCTGGGAGTAGTACAGTGCAGGTTCCCGTAGAGTCTGCGTTGACCGTATAACTCAGATCGGCGTGAGCATCTGCGGTCGTTATCACGCCGTTAACGCTCGACGTCGATATAGTTGTTCCGGTGCCGTCACCATTAAATATACGATATCCGGCGCGAGCTTCTAACGTCGGTTGTTTTACTGCAGGCGGGAAACTGGTCCAGCTTGCGGCGACCAGATACCGCCCTTTCAGCGTAGCCGGGGAGCAAGTCGTTGCGTGTTCTCTTTCGTCTGCATATCCTTGTTCTGCGGCGCTGACGCCCAGAAAAATCACCAGCCCTATCTTCATCGCCCATAGTCCTGCGCTCTTCATCGGTTTTCCTTTCGTACTGAATGTCCAAGAAGCGGGGTAACCGCTAAAGTCGGCGCGGTCTCGCCGCTCAACGCCGCCTTAGTTGTCTTGCTCCGGACTGACCCCCATTCGTCCGCCCGAGTATGGGTGGGCATTGGGTGTGTCGCTCCCGGGGGAATGAACTCGGCGACGATTTCGTGAAAGGCACGGCCCTCGCCGCTGATGACAATCTTATGACTCCGTGGGAGGTGTCTGGGGGGCCGGGCACGTTTAAGTGGATCTCGGCGCTACCCGTGCAGTCTAGGTTCATCGTGTAGGTGCCCGTCTCGCCGGTTCTGAAACCGGCGCAGGGGCGTCTCTGCGAGCGTGGCCCATTTTCGCTTCTCCCTCTATATCCCTATGGCGCATTTCCCCAATGGCTGGGCGCGGGAGGGGGCGCTATGAAAGCCGGCTAAAACGTTCTAAATTGCGCTAAAATGTTATAAAATTCAGAGAGCGGGGGAGGCGGCGGCATGGAAGCGCTCTCCACGAGCAGCATTTTTCTGTTCGATGCGTTCCGTCTCGACCGGCACGGTCTGTTCCGGCGCGGTGAAAATGCCGCTGCGACGCCGGTCGAAATCGGCGCGCGTGCGCCCGACGTGCTCGGCGTGCTGGCTCCAGAGGCCGGGCGAACTCCTCTCCAGGGACGAGATTATAGCCGCCGCCTGGCCGAGGACGGCCGTCGGGGACAACAACCTCAACGTCCAGATTTCGACCTCGCGCCGCGCGCTCGATCAAGAAGACGCGCAGGGCAGCTGTATCCAGACGATTCCCGGGCGCGGCTACCGCTTTGTCGCGCCGGTAAAGCGGGTCGAGGCCGATCCGCATTCGGCCATTCAGACAATTTCCCACGGCGAGCCTTCGCCGCCCCGACTGTCAATCGCCGTGCTGCCGTTCGTCAATGTCGGCAACGATCCAGAGCAGCATTCTAATCTTGTCAATGGCATTACCGAGGATCTGACGACCGATCTCTCGCGGCTCGAGAGCATGCTCGTGATCTCGCGCAACCCCGCGCTGACCTACCGTGACAGGCCCGTCGACCCTAGCCGGATCGGCCGCGAGCTCAGTGTGCGTTATGTGCTGCAAGGGAGCGTCCAGCGATCGGGCAAGCAGGTACGCGTTAGCGCGCAGCTGATCGACGCCGAGAGCGACGCGCATCTGTGGGCCGAGCGATTCGATGGCGACACCGGCGATCTCTTCGCCCTGCAAAACGAGATCACGGGTCGGATCGCCAACGCGCTCGGCGTCGAGCTGATCGCTGCGGAGGCCGCTCGGCCGACCGAGACCGCGGATGCGCCCGACTATATTCTCCGCGGACGCGCCGCAAGGTTGAAGCGGATTTCGCGAGACACCCATGCAGAGCGGATCAGCATGTTCGAGCACGCGCTGGCGATCGACCCGCGATCCGTCGAGGCACAAAGCTTGTTGGCAGGTGCGCTTGTGAACCGCGTGCTCGACGCAGTGAGCGACTCGGAGGCGGCCGACATCGCGCGCGCGGAAGAGTTGTACCGCCTGAGCCTTGGCGGCAGCGCCTCGCAGCCCGACTGCGCATATGGCCAAAGGCGACGTGCTACGCGCGCAGGGCCGATCCGAGGAAGCCATTCCCGAATACGAGACAGTGCTCGCGAGCAATCCCAACGACGCACATGCGTTGCACGTTCTTGCGGACTGCAAGTTGTTGACCGGGTCGATAGAGGAAGTCATCCCGCTCGAGGAGCAGGCCATCCGGCTCAGTCCCTGCGATCCCCTAATCGGTTGGTTGTACCTCAGGATTGGGCACGCGCATCTGCTACAATCGCGCATCGGCGAGGCGATCCGATGGCTCGAAAGGGGGCGCCGCGCCATTCCGAAATTGCCGTTCGTGCACCTCCTTCTCGCCTCGGCCTGTGCCCTCAAAGGCGAGACCGAACGCGCCGCCGTCGAACTCGCCGAAGCCCGGCGATTGCACGGCGGAGATCGCTATCTAAGCATCGGCCACGTAAGGGCCTTTCGCGGCGGATATTGGGGGGCGGCGCCGAAGACCCGCGCCTTGTTCGACGCCACTTATCTCGCCGGGTTGCGGAAGGCTGGAATGCCCGAAGAATGAACGCTATCCGCCGCAAGTGGCGCTTTCGGTCTCTATGTCATAAACCGCGACGCGGGCGGTGATCGGCCAGAGTTGCTCGACGCGGTTGCCGCGCAAGCCGGCATACCAGTCGAGAGTTGACGGTCGGGTCAACGCAGGAACCACTCCCGGCTGCGCCCGGCCAGCGATCGAAACCATCTCGGTTTTAACGATTGAGCAACCGTCTTCTGGCATGACGGGTGCATGGCCGAACAGCAACTGATACGGCAACAGAGCAACGAAGCGCGGAGAGATTTTGCCGCGGTCGAGGATGATCTCGACTCATCAAGAGCCAGATCGCGCGGCCGCCTACGGCGAAACGACCTGGCGCGCACCGCGCTCTGCATCATCAGCCGAGCTGGCCGGACGACAATCTGACGTGGCCAAAGTAATCATCGGGCCACATGACGCCGCACGCCGCCGACGATTTCGCCGCGATCCGTCAACGCATGACTGCGCTGCGTCTTCAGCGCGATGGCAAATGCGCAATCCGCGAGGGCGGGTCGAGTACCGATTGCTGGTGCTACAAGGCCGGCCCTGACGGCAACACCCTGCCGTGCCCGCCACCGGTCGACGATGGCCAATACCCATAGGGTCTGCGAGCGCCGCGCCGGGCCAGTGCCGCGCGGACCCCCGCACGGCCGCTGTCGTGAGTTTGGCCAGCATTGCATGCCGCGCCCATTCGTCATCATCGCCACGCTGCTTTTCCTGTATAGCGGCGCGGCGGCGCATCCGCCCGGGGCCGAGTTTGCCGATTGGTTCAAGAGCCTCACGGAGCCCGGGACGGAAGAAATGATGGGTGGCGTCTCATGCTGCTCACCGACGAGCGATTGTCAAATGACCGACTACGAGACGGATGCCGACGGTCGCTATTGGATCACCGCCGAGGGCGAGCGGATCCAGGTGCCGCCCGACAAGATCCTGCAGCGCGCCGACAATCCGACCGGGCGCGGCGTCGCCTGCTTGCGTCATTACGACGGGCATCCGGTCGTGCGCTGCTTTGTCAGAGCCCCCGAAGGCTGAGGGAAAGTTCCACCACCACGATGGGCGATCCCGCCGTGGTCTTTTTGATCGGCTTCAAATTGGCTCCGTTGCGCCAATCCTTGGGGTGTTAGCCGCCGCGATTGGGTGCGCGAAGCGGCGCACCATGGCCGACGGCGAGCCGTCGCTCCGGTACTCGTCAACCAGGTCACGAAAGAGCATGGCGTCCGGGCCCGCCTACGCTGCGGTCATAAGCTCGCAGGCCTCGATGGCAGACGGATAAGCGGGAACGGGGCAACAATCCCGACGCGTACGACCTCGCGACAAAAGGCCGGGTGCTGATTTACACTGCCAAAAGGCCGGTGTAGCCGAGCTGCATCTTGAGCACTTCGTGCAAGCTGTGTCCTGGCTCCGTCATATCGACCATGGCATGGTTCGCGAGCGCAGTTCATCCGACTTTCGCCCATATCATCAGCCTGGAGGGCTTTGCCAGTGACACGACAGCGCAGCTCAATATGAAAGATACGGCCCGCCAGGCATTTGGGCCGGAATCCTCAATCCCTTAATGCAGCTGGATTCCCGCTTTCGCGGGAATGACGGTTGGGCCGATTGCGGGGCAATTCGTTGATCCTTCGGGCATTTTTGGCAGCCGGTTAGAAGTCTAAAGCCCCGTGATTTGGCTCTTTATCTGAAACTCGCACTAGTTCAATGCTGTGCAAAATGATATCCCTTTAGTGCCTCCACCGCCCTCCCGCACAACGGTGATTTTGCAAGAGACCCACTTACCGCCGTTTTGAAGTATCAGTCCCGCTAAGTCGCCAGTGACAATAGTCCACCCTTGGTTCAAAAGCATTTCTAGCGACTCGTTCACCGGGGCAAATTTCGTTGGGATGCCCTCTGCGGAGCAGGCTCCAGCTATCACCATGACCAGCACCATAACGGGAGCAAAAGTCCCGATTCGGAGGTTTCTATTCACATTGACCCTCGACGGTCGTGATCGGAGGACGATCCCGCCCAGGACACGTACCATATCAACGGGCATTTGTGGGCCTTGGCGTGCGGAGTCGCCTTGATCGGGCGGCCGCGATCCGATCTGGCAGGCAGCGCAAATTGCGCTCGAACGCGTCGAGATCGATCACCAGGGTCGGGGTGTCGACGTCGTCGAGCGACATGCCGATCTCCGCGGGTGGGTGGTCATGGCATGACCGCCGAGGCTGCCGAAGCGAGGCTTGTGCGGCGCTCCCGAAAGTGCCACAGAGCGAAGAAGGAGGGGCGGAGGGAGGCGAAAATGGCCGAAGCGTCCTTATCAGCCACCGAAGTGGCTTTGGAAAACCAGCGGCTCGGCGCCTTGCAGATCCGCGTCGCAGCGTTGTGCACGCTGGTGCAGATCTGCGATGGCTACGACATCGGCTCGATCGGCATCGTGGTGCCGTCCTTGACCCATGCCTGGAACCTGCCCGGGCCGGCCTTCACTCAGGCTTTCCTGTGGTCGAGCATCGGCATCATGGCCGGCGCCCTCTCTGCCGGGCCGATCGGCGACCGCGTCGGGCGCAAGCCGCTGCTGATCGCCAGCCTGACGATCTTCGGCCTCGCCTCGCTGCTCTCCGCGTTCGCCGGCTCGCTATTGGTGTTGAGCATCCTGCGCTGTTTCACCGGCATAGGCATCGGCGGCGCGTTTCCGGGGGCGGCCACCCTGACCGGCGACTACGCGCCGCAGCGTCTGCGAGCGACGATGATCATGGCGACCTTCACCGGCGCGCCGCTGGGCGGCTTTCTGGTCGGACAGGCGGGGGCTTTACTGCTGGCGCGTTTCGGGTGGCCGAGCGTCTTCGTCCTGGGCGGCCTGATGCCGCTGCTGGTGGTGCCGGTGTTGGCAATTTGGCTACCCGAGTCGCCGCGCTTTCTGGCCGCCAGAGGCACCCTGTCCTCGCGCCAGGCCGCCTTGCTGCAGCGCCTCGATGTGGCACCGGGGCAGGCGGCCGAAGGCCTCGACCTTGCCAGAGGCAATCCGGTCAAAATGCTGTTCGGCGAGGGCTACGCGCTGCAGACCGTTCTGCTGTGGGTGATCTTCTTCTGCAGCCTGATGGACCTGTTCCTATTCGGCTATTGGCTGCCCGAGGTATTGCACCTGACCGGCATGACCCCGCCGGAGGCGGCCCGCGCCGCCAGCTACCGCGCCTTGGGCGCGATGTTCGCGGTGCTCTATCTCGGGCTGCTGATCGACCGCTTCGGGCCGCAACGCGCGCTGGCATGGCATTACGCCGCGGGGGCCGTGTTTACCGCTCTGATTTCGCTGCTGGCGATGCCCTATGGGCTGCTGGTGGCGGTCATCTTCTTTTCCGGCTTGACGACCACCGGCAGCCAGACCGGGGCCAATGCGACCTGCGGCAAACTTTATCCGGCACGCATGCGCACCAGCGGTCTCGGCTGGGCGCTCGGCATCGGCCGCTTGGGCGGCATCGCGGCACCCCCGTTGGGCGGCTGGCTGCTGTCGCTCGGCCTGCCGCCGACGCGCATCTTTTTGAGCGCCTGCGGATTTGCGCTCGTCGCCGCGGCGGCGACGGCATTGCTCGGGCTGCGCAGGACGCGCGCCGCGTCTTTGTCCGCGCCAGCTTCCGCCGGCGGCGCTCAATAAACCGCCCGCGCGCGGTGATCGGCCAGAGCTGCCCGACGAGGCTGGCGCGGACCCAGATATACCAGTCGTAACGATCGACGGTCGGGCCGCAGCGACCGGGAATCAGGCAGATCTTGTTGCCGAGCCCGGGCCCGGTTGGTGGAGGCCGCGACGCCGAGCCGGCCGTGCTCATCCGAGGCGCGTTCGTAGGTCGCGGCAGGCTCGCTGCGGACGATCGGCTGCCTCGAATCGAAAGCGAGCGCCTTGAGGCCGGCATCGACGATCGCGCGATCCTCGGTCGGGCGGCTCATCACCGTCGCCCAGAGAAAGAGGCGGCTCGGTATAGACCCCGCTCGCCGCCTCGAACTCGAAGCTGCCGGTGCCGGCCCCGGTGACATTCGGGCAATCGACGCGGTCGCGCCAACAGGTCGCGGGTCCGCCCGGCCTTGTCGACTGCCTGGCGATCGCGTGGCGCCGCTCGCCCCAGCCGCGCAGGTGCTGGCCGGTCGGAGTCCGGAATGGTGGTCACTGAGTTGCTATCCCATACTCTGCATTAGATTCCCGATTCCTGGTCTCACTTTGCCGTTGCCCCGGTAAAATAAACGGATATGAGCCAGTCGTCGCGGATTTCAGCGAAATACGGGAATCACCTTCGAGGCGAATAACTCTAGATGCGTTTGCGCCCACAGCGGCGGCAGTCCGGGCGGCAGCGTCCACGAATAGAAGTGTGTGATCGGGACATTGCGGATCAGGTTCCGGATCATACTTATCGCGGTGTCGGGGTCGACGACCTTGAGAAGGCCGCTTTCCGCAATT
>Ga0306921_10002129_pt1 | contig 19815 bp, 11 predicted proteins | sample sta12Cox44000080_FD_203760 | JGI IMG/M metagenome (GOLD analysis project Ga0306921, IMG submission 203760) | Lab enrichment of tropical soil microbial communities from Luquillo Experimental Forest, Puerto Rico - statoxic.12C.oxic.44.000.080 (v2)... | ecosystem: Environmental > Terrestrial >... | reverse complement strand
GACCGGCCCGCCGAACGGGTTGTTGCACATCTTGCAGCGAGGCGGCGACGGCAAGTACCGAAATAGTCGCCGGGCCCTTACCAAAGGGGCGTGGCCGTCTGTGAGCACCTTCTGCCACAGACCGGATGTGCCCGCCGTGTCGGGTTCGTTCATGATCAGCACGATTATCGCGCGTTTCGACGCCGCGCGGACCCGATCTGCGGTTTTAGCCGACGGGAGGGTGATCCCGGCCAGCCTGGCTAGATCGGTACCCGATGCGGGTCACTGACGCGGAGGTCTCCCGACTTCATGATGGACGAAACCTAGCAAGTTCCTTACGGCCGGACCCAGGGCGTGTGCTTTGACCCGGGCTGTTGGGCCGCAAAGTTTTCCATTCGGGGGAAAAGGTTGGCCAGAACACGGGACACTGGCTCATTCATCCGAAGTCCGGCGGATCTGGGTCGTGGACGTCAGGACGAATCGCCATCTGCGACGGTGTTTTGAGACGCTCATAACTCGTCTATTTCGAGACACCGGAATAGACAGCAGCAGGTGCGCATGATCCGCTCTGGGCTAACGCTGAACGTGAGTGTTATTGGTACTGGGCCGCCCACCACTGGTACAGCTGATCAATGTTGTCGTTGGGGTAGTGTCCTATTGCGATGCCTCTCATCAGCTGAGAGTCAATCGACCACATCACGCGGGGCGGGTAATTCGCGCAGGCGAAGCGGCCGTGGGACCAAGGCTGCGGTGATTGGGCCCTCCCGGGACACGCCGCGGGAAGCGTGAGGTTGGCGTCGAAGGAGCTGTTGAGTGTGGCCTGATCTGGATAAAGATAATAATCGAGCTGATCGATCTGGCTTAGACCTGGGTTGCAGCTCACCGCCGCTACCGAACCATTGACGCTGACATTTGACGGATGACAGTGGTCTCCGTTTGGAACCAAGCCCAGCAACTGCGCGGTCGCGTCCGCCGGGGGGAGCTTCGGTCCGATCGTTGGCCAGTCTGGACCGCGCGTCCAGGGATCTCCCGGAACGGCTGAAGTGGTCGGTGCGCGGCTCGGGCGGCTCGTCGCGCCATGGACGGCCGAGTTCAGCAATGCGACTACACCAATCACGGCGATGGTGAGTGCGAGTACGGCCACCACGAGCGGCCAGTGCTTACTGATGGCCGGTCGGGTTTGCTGTGGCGCTTGGCTGCGAGGGGCTGGGGCCGCGTCCGTCGGCGGTCGGGTCGACCCAGTTGCTTTCTTTGTATGGGTCGCTGGCTCTGGCGATGAGGCCGGTTCCTTCACACTAGCCGCTGGTCGTGTGGAAGGGGCTAGCTTCTTACCAGCGGCGGCCCGGGTGGTGGTGAAACCGTGTTGGTTCTGCTCGGCGGCAGGTTTGACCCGGGTCAAAGATAAGGCCCGGGCAAACTCCTTGCAGTCCCGGAAACGGTTGCTGGGATCCTTGGCCAGCGCTATCGCCAGAACCGAATCAAGGGCAGCGAGTTCGGGTCGCGCGTCGGCCAGCGCGGGCGGCGCGGCGTTGAGGTGTCGGCCGATGACTACTGCGGGATTGGAATGGGGGAATAAGTGCGATCCGGTGAGCAGATGGTAGGTCGTAGCCGCCAACGCATATTGGTCGGCGCGGCTATCGAGGTCTTCACCCATCAGTTGTTCGGGGGCAGCGTAGGCCATTGTTCCGACCGTAAAGTTAGTTGCGGTCAGTCCGCTGATGTCATTGCGATTACGTGCAATTCCGAAGTCTGCCAACAGGATTCGCTGCTCATCGGCGGTGATCATGATGTTGGCGGGTTTGACATCGCGATGCAATAATCCACGTTCGTGCGCGTAATCCAGCGCGTCGGCAACGGCGCTTACGATTTTTGTGACTTGATACGGGCGTAGGCCGGATGAGGATTGGCGGGCAAGTAGACGTGCGGCGTCCTGACCTTCGACGTAATCCATAGAAATCCACAATTGGCCGTCATCTTCGCCTCGATCGTGAACGCCCACGATGTTGGGGTGCCACAGGGTGGAGGCCAAGTCAGCCTCGCGACCGAAGCGAGCCCGGTACTCCGCGTCGGCGGAGACAGATGCCGCCAGCACCTTGAGTGCATCCTGCCGAGGCAATCGCGGGTGTTGCGCTAAGTACACGTCGCCCATTCCACCTGACCCCAGCCGACGCAAGATTTTGTACCCGGCAAACGTCTGCCCGTTCGCTAACGGCATCTGGTCAAATACCCGTGGTATTGAGATCGACCAGCGGTAACCTGTGTGCCCATACATCCCTCTGCAACCTCAGTCCAACCCCCGCAAGACAGTAACCTCGACCAGCAATTCGCGGGGCCATTTCGGTCATGTCGATACTGGCGTTGTCTTCAGGTCCGGTGGCGAGGACACCGTTGCAGACCGCTTACATTTGCGAACGAGTTTCGAGACTCTCGAAACTCGTCTATTTAGAGACCGCGTTCAACTCTGTTCGGGCCTCGTCGATTTGGTCGTATGCATACGCCGCTATGGCGGCGGTGGTCATCGTCTCGCCCTTGTGGGCGAGCGATTCGTAGGTCGGCTCACCGAGCACATCGCGGAGGTGGGTGATCGCGGTGGTAATTTCGGGGACCCCGACCGCGGCGAGGGGACTGAGCGCGAACCCGGCGATAGTGGCCGCTGGTTCGTAACGTCCGAGCCGGTCGAAAAGAACAGCGAGGACGGCCAGCGGGACGCGGATCGTCGTGGGGTCGCCTGCATTGTGGAAGTTGCGGATCACCAGAGTGAGGTGATCGAACGCGGACACGGTGTCGCCGTGTTCGGCCTCAAGTCGTGCCAGAAACGGTGCCAGGACTGACACATAGGCGCGGTTGCCGCTGTCTTGAGCGATCAGCAGACCCCGACCGAGGGCGTTAAGCGCCCCGACGGGATCCGCGTCACGGAAAGCCATACCGTAGGCCCAGAGCGCCCCCGCGAGCGACCCCGGGTTGCCTGTTGCCTCCGCAGCCTCGATGAGGCCATCCGCGCAATCCATCGCCTCCCCAGCGGAACCGGCCACTGCAAGGGCGACAACCAGCCATGCCCGGATGTAGACGTGGGTGTCGCGGCGGCGTGCGAGCTGGGCGCGGCACCACTCGGCCAACCGCTCGGGCTGCCCGATGGCCAGGTATACAACTTCAAGAAAGGCTTCGACGCCGCCCGGCAGCGCCTCGCGGCTCCTGCCGACAACGATCTGCCCGGCGTCGCAATAGCCGACAGCCGCCTCGATCCGTCCGGTCGTGAAGCACGCCGACGCAATCACGTACAGGAATCCCAGCCGGGGGTGGTCGACGGCGCGGGCGGGCTCGATCAGCTCTTCAGCCCACGCCATCGGCTCATAGCTTTGGACCCACAGGCCGAGCAACCCCACATAGGTGGCGATGGTGGCGGCGACATCAAGATCGCCGTGGTCGGCGGCCCACCGAAACGCGGTGCGCAGATTGGCCAGCTCGACGGTAAACCAGTCGTAGGCATCCCGCTGGCGGGGGCTATCCCACAGGGCCAGGATGTCGGCTTCACGCCCGGCGAAGTAGCGGGCATGCGCATTGCGGGCCTCGCTGGCCTCGCGGCGGGCGACGAGTTGCTCCTCGGCGAACTGGCGGATCGTCTCCAACATCGAAAACCGGGTCCGCCCCGAAGACCTGTCAGCGACCAGCAGCGACTTGCGCACCAGAGCGTCGAGTACCTCGAGGATGGCGTACTCGTCGAGGTCATCTGATCCGGCTACCGCACAGGCGCTTTGGAGATCAAATCCCCCGGCGAACACCGAACACCGCTCCAGCACTGTCTTTTCAGCTTCATCGAGAAGCTCGTAGGACCAGGCCACCGCGTGGCGCAGCGTGTGGTGGCGTGCCACGCCGCGCCGCGATCCTATTAGGAGCCGGAACCGCTGATCCAGATGATCACGCACCTCGCTGGCGGTCATCGACGCCATCCGCGAGGCTGCCAACTCGATGGCCAACGGGATGCCGTCCAGGCGGCGGCAAATCTCGACGACTGCGGCGGCTTCATCGCCGTTGACCATCGCGAAGCCCGGCGCAATGCCGTGAGCGCGTTCGACGAACAGGCTCACCGCCGCCGAGTCGATTCCCGCGCCGATGTCCAGCGAGGGTACTGGCCACACTTGCTCCTGGGCGACCCCGAGTCCTTCGCGGCTGGTGGCAACGACCCGCACGGTCGCGGATTGGGTGAGGATTGCTTCGATCAGGTCGGCCGCAGCGTCGAGAACGTGCTCACAGTTGTCGAACACCAACAACCGCAGCCTCCCCTCCAGCGCGGCGGCCACGGACTCGCTCACGGTCTTGCCCGGTTGCTGGGTAATGCCCAACACCGCCGCCACCGCGTCAGGCACCGCCGCCGGATCGGTGACCGCAGCCAGCTCGAAAAACCAGACCCCATCTGGAAATTCATCGGCGAGCCGGCCAGCTACCTCCACCGCCAGCCGGGTCTTGCCGACCCCGCCGACACCGGTCAACGTCACCAACCGATGAGCCTTGACCGCCGCTTGCACCTCGTCGAGTTCGGACTCGCGTCCGATGAAGCTCGTCGGCGCAGGGCGCAGGTTCCCCGGGCTGACATCAAGCGCCCGCAACGGCGGAAAGTCCGTGCGCAGGCCCTCCGCTTGGACCTGGAACACCTGAACCGAAGTCGGGAGATCCCGCAACCGGCGCGGCCCCAGGTCCACCAGATCAACTCCGCTGAGCAGACCCGCCGTCGAGTCGGCCAAGAGGACCTGGCCGCCGTGGCCGGCGGCCATCACCCGTGCGGCACGGTTGAGCACCGCACCGGAATAATCACCCTCGCGCAGTTCGGCTTCACCGGTCGCAATCCCCATCCGCACAGGCAATTCGAGGGCACGCTGGGCGTCCACCGCCGCATCCACCGCCGCTTTCGGGGAGCCGAACGCAGCGCACACACCGTCGCCGGTGTGCTTGAACATGAAGCCTCCGTGCGCCTCGATCACTTGGCGCAACACCTCGTCATGGGCGGACAGCGCGGCCCGCATCGCATCCGCGTCCTTCTCCCACCGACGGGTCGAACCCTCGACATCGGTGAACAGAAACGTCACCACTCCCGACGGGGCAGCCGCCGTCATGGCATCGCCTCGGCCCACTCGATATGCCCCTCGAAGCCAAGCGTTTTCGCCATGTCGGCGTAGCGATCCCGCAAGTCCGCGTAAGCCGTGGCATCGCCGTGTGCCCGCGCCAGGAGAGCCCGCAGCCGCAACAGCCAGATGTCGCGCATGGCCAAACCGTCATCGGTCGGCGCTGCGGCTAACCGCTCGATCGCGGCCTCGGCGTCGGCCACGTCAGCGTCGGCCCCGCGATCGAGCAGTGTCTCCACCAGAACACCCGTCGCTGGAACGCCGTGCAGCAGCAGCAGTCCCTCCCGGGACACATGGTCGACGGCGGCGCACATGAGCGCTATGGCGTCATCGCGATCTCCACGCCGAGCCCTCTCACGCGCCCCGTACACATCGACGAACGGCAACTCGGACAGGAGGTATCCCCCGCGCAGGAACACCTCGCTGACCTCGGACAGCAGCCTCTGTCCGCGGTCACGCTCCGCAGCCGTGTTGCGGTGGACCAGCGCGAAGCCCAGCGTTAGACGGGCCAGGGCCAACGCGAGGTCATCACCGGATCGTTCGGCAATCTTTAGGGCAGCTTCGATCTCGCGCATCGCGCGATCGTCGGACCGCAGCACGCCATGCGGTATTCCCCCGAAGTAGACGCAGCCGACAACCGTGGCGTAGGACATGTGGTCGGCGCTGCGGGCCATGGCTAGGCCGTGCAGCAGGTCGTCCCTCCATCCGGGACGACCCAGGCACCAACGGGCAATACCCCGCATCGTGAACGCGACCGCTAACGGGGACCCGATGAGGAAGTTGCCTCTAGCCGGATTACCGTCGGCCAGGTCGATGACCCTCTGTGACCAGCGCACCACGTCAGAGAACTCGGCGCTCACAAGCTTGGCGTAGATCACTGGGAAGGACAGCCCCACCGTCAAGGTCCCATCGCCGACCGCCTCGGCGAGCGCCCAGACTTCCGATGCCAGCCGCGACGCCTCGCGCACCCGGGCTTGATACACGTGATCCACTACCAGCCCCGCCATCCCGATGGCCAGTGACGCCTTGTCCCCGGCGGCGGTGCACAACTCCCGCAATTCCTCAAAGCGGTCGCCGGCAACGTTCAGATGGAGTCGGTACGCGGTCCCGCACAACATGGTGCGCGGGGCGATGCGCATGGCTGCCCGGTTGGGGTCATCGGCAGGGAGGGCATCGGCGATCTTTTCTGCGCGTTCCCAGGACAGACGGGCGGCGTTGATGTCGCGGTTGGTCGCCCAGGTTGCGGCCCGCATGTGCCAGCCGTAGGCGGCGTGCAGATCACCGGCGGCTTCCAGATGTTCGGCGATCAGGGCTGCGTTCTCCTCGGCCGCTGCCGGGTCACGTGACTCGATCGCGGCCGCGACGCGCCGGTGCAGCTCGGCGCGATCCGATTTGAGCTGTGCTTCGTAGGCGACCGTGCGGATCAGCGGATGGTGGAATACATACTCGGGTTGTCGGATGAAGCTGACCTGATCGATGAGCTCGGCCGCCACCAAGTCCTCCAGGACAGGATCAATGCCCAGCGTTTCCAGGACGCCCTGGCTGAACCGCGAGCCGATGACCGCCGCTGCGCTCAGTGTGCGCTTGGCTTTCGGATCGAGGCGGTCGATGCGAGCGCCGATGGTCGCCTGCAAGGTGGCAGGCACCATGGCCTCACTGACATCTGCGGTCGACACGTATGCGCCGGTCTGTCCCTGCAACACACCACGCTCGGCCAGCTCGCGCACAATCTCCTCGGCGAAGAAGGGGTTACCGGCGGCCCTCTCGGCGATCTTCTTGTCCAGTGCACCAACCGAGGGGTCGGGGCCGAGCAGCTCGGAGACCAGCGCCGTGGTTTCTGAATCACTCAGCGGCGCAAGGGCAACGGTGTGGGCACCGTGCACCCGAGCCAACGCCCCCTCGTACTCCGGTCGGTAGGTGATCAGCACCAGCGAGGGTGTCTGCGGGATCACCGTGAGGAACCCGGCCAGCATCGACTCGCTGACCTCATCGATCCAGTGGGCGTCCTCGATTACGTAGACCCCCGGTCTTTCGCGGGCCAACGAGGCGGCGTTCACCAGTGCGGTCAACCGCCGCCGCCTGGCATCCGGATCGATCTTGGGCAGCTCGACATCGGGATTGGCGGTGCCCAGCAGGTCATCGAAGAGCAACAAGTCCTCGGAGTCTGCATCGGGAACTCGATCCCGGACTCGATTGCGGGCTTCCTGCCCGTCAAGGCCCTCGACACCAAAGGCTGTGCGCAACAGCCGGGCCACGACACGAAACGGAACGTCGGTGGCGTGCGATTCGCAGAAAGTGGAGAACACCTCCACGTTGCGGCAACGAGCCATCGCGGCAACCTCGCGCACCAAACGGCTCTTGCCAATGCCGGGTGACCCCACCACGCCGACCACACCGCCGTGACCGTCGACTGCGCGGTCCAACAAGCCCTCGACGGTCGATAGCTCCCAGCGCCGACCGACCAAACTCGACTCAGCACGCCTGGCAAGGCGATGCTCTTCGCTCATGCCCAGCAGCCGACGGGCGGACACCGGCGCATCAGCACCCTTGATTTGAACCAGCTCAGATTCGCCGAGGTCCGCAGTGCCATCAACCAGTCGTGCGGTGGACGCGCTGACCATCACCCCACCAGGCGGGGCCACCGACTCCATCCGCTGCGCCATACCGACCTGGTCTCCGATTGCGGTGTAACCCAAAGCACCCGAACCGATCTCACCGGCAATCACTTCACCGGAGTTCAGCCCCACCCGCAACTGCAGATCCACACCGTCGCGCTCTCGCACATCGACGGCCAGCCGCTTCGCCTCCTCTTGCATCGCCAAGGCTGTCAGGCAAGCACGAACGGCATGGTCCTCCAGCGCCGCCGGTGCACCGAACACCGCCATGATGCCGTCACCGGTGAACTTGTCCACCGTGCCCCCGAACCGCTCTACAACTGCGGCACAGCGGTCGGCGAGGTCGGCCATGATCTCCCGCAGCCGCTCCGCACCGACTGCCGCGGCGATGTCCATCGAATGCACCACGTCGGCGAACAGCACCGTGACCTGCTTGTACTCAGCACGGGTATCGCGCGCCGTGACCGGGGCGCCACAGCCGTCACAAAACCGCGCACCCTCACGCGGCTCGGTGCCACACGTGCGGCACGCGGTCGCTGCGGTCACCCGACCTCCGCCGCTTCGGCCCCCGAGTTTCCCGGTTCTCCAGGATAGGGCGCTAGACGCCCGACGAGGCCCGTTTCAGACGCGCTCGACAACCTACCGTCGCATCCCGACGCCGACCCGATGAGCGCCATGCCGACTTACCGGGATGCTTATCATCGAAGCGCGGTGGTCGCCACGACGAGGCTCGCCGCCCAACCGGCATGAACTGAGCCTTGGGTGTCGACAACCAACACGGCCCGACCGAAAGGGTGCTCGGTGTCGATAGAGAGTCGATACCCACGACTGCACAAGAAGCTTCGCTACGCGGTTCTTGATGCCCCGGCCACCGCGGATGCGACCCTCGGCCTGGCTGCCTACCGCGGGGAGGACCTGGCGGAGCCGCTGAGCGGATATGTGGAGAAGCTCCGCCGGCATGCCTACCGAGTGCAGGACGACGACATCGAGCAAGTGCACGACGCCGGCTATACCGAGGACCAAATATTCGAGGTGACCGTCGCCGCGGCGCTGGGTGCAGGTGACACGCGCCTGCGCGCGGGTTTGTCTGCGCTCAACGAGGCCTTGCGGTGAGGCTGCACGGCGTCGCACGCGGGCGACGTGCCAGCCGCATCGTGTTCGCGCTGCTGCGACTAATGACCGGCCGCGACGTACCCGACATCATCAAGGTGCGTTACCACCGTCCGCGGTTTTTCGGCAAGCCGTTTTTCGGGCTAGCCCAGGCGGTGATGCGAGGGCCGTCGCCGTGGACGATCGGCGAGCGGGAACTCTTCGCGGCGTTTGTGTCGGCGCGAAACCGCTGCCAATTCTGCGCCACCACCCACGAGGCGGTCGCTTCGACCGTCCTCGATCCGTCGACAACGGCTGCGGTCGTTACCAATTGGCGCACCGCCAGGGTCGATGACCGGGTGACAGCCACCCTGGGCCTATTGGAGAAATTAACCCTCACACCCGATGAAGTGGGACCGCTTGGTACGGGTGCGGTGCTCGACGCCGGCGTCAGCCCGGAAGCGATCCGCGACGCGATCGAGGTCTGCGCGTTGTTCAACACGATCAACCGGGTAGCCGATGGCCTCGACTTCGCGCTACCCACAACAGCTGATCGCGCCTTTAACACCCGGGTTCTACTTAAGGTCGGGTATCGCTGAGCGCCTTCCCGGTCAGGTCTCCTGGCCTCCGGGCGGGGCGCCGGTGGCGTGGGCGGACGGTTCTCAGGCCAAATAGAGGAGCCGAGAAAGAGGGAGCGCAGTCATCAATGAACAATGAAGACCTTGTCCTGCACCAGATCCACCGGACGAAGCTGGCCGCTGATGCGGCCGCGGAAATCGTTTCGCTCCCATTGATCTGGAACGGGCGTCGCACCGTGGGTCTGGTCGTTCATTTCCTCACCCCAGCCGTAGCATCGGTAGCGCTGCTACGCGCGGACACTACCCGCCTCCGCTCGACCCGACGCGGTAGGTACGTCCTAAAGCACATGCCCCCGGCTGCGCAAGCGGTTCGCCTCGCAGGCGACGTCGTGATGACCGTCGGCGCGTGGCAACGCGACGGTCTTCTGGTCGCCGCAGGTGCTCTCATCGTGGTCGTCGGGTGGTCACATGGTCTGATTGGGCGGACGCCAGCTTAGATACCACAGCACGTTGTTGCGGCCGTCATGCGACCCTCCGACGATCCCGGCGCCGCGTTTTCAAACGTGCTCTACACGCTAGCCCCTCCCGGCGCAATTAATCGCGTCGAGCGCATACGCGACGGCGTGGTCATCGTCCATGGCCTCGCCTTCGGCGCGCAGTTGATGCAAATGCGCCTCGCCGAGGGCGTCGCGGAGAGCGGCGGTGGTTTGACGGCGCAGCTTTGTCACGAACGACGCGCTGCTCGGCGCTGCGCCGGCCGGTGAGATGGCATCCGCACCCGCCACCTCGATGGCGCGAGGGGCAAGGGCCGCAGCCGGGACGAGGCGACGCGCTGCACCTTGGAGCACCGCGGCCGACTCCGCGTGGTCGGAAGCGAGAGCGCGGGCGACAACATTGAAAATCCCCGATAGATAGGGTCGATCGCCGGCCCAGTGGAGGCGTCGGATGGCGTCGCGTGCGAGCCTGAGGACGAGGGGCCAATCCGCGATTCGGGCGGCGATAAGCGTGGCGGAGGTGATGTGGTGCTCATTTTGGAACTCGATGGTGGCTTGCAGTTCCAGGCTCTCGGCCAGCAAAGCCCGGGCTCGTCGAGGCTCGCGCTCAGCGAGGGCACCGGCCAGGGCGGTGAGGCTGTGGGCGATGGACATCGGCGCGCCGCTGCGGCGGGCCAGGTCGAGGGCTTCGCTGGCCAGTCGAGCCGCGGCATCGGGGTTGCCCGCCATCGTGTGCTCGATCGCGGCACCCGCTAGGACGTCGCCGACGTGATATTCGGTCGGCCCCGACCGGGCGAGCTCCACCGTGTGTTCCGCATGCGCTGCCGCCTCGTCCCACGCCCCGATGGCGATGGCCCGGAGGCAACGCGCCCACCACACGAGCAAGTCGACCTCGGGGTCCGTGCCGAGGCCCGCTGATTTGGCCAACGCCTCTTCGCCGGCGTCTTCGGAGCGGGTGAGGTCACCACGAAACCCCGCCTCGACGGCGGCCGCCGCCAGCCCGAACGCGTACAGGGGGTGATCGGCCGCACCGGGCAGGCGCAGGACCGCATCGACCGGAAGGATCACGCGCCAGCCGGACTGGAGGGCGCGGTTCGTAGTGTTGCGGACTAGCCGCAGGGCGAGGTCGACGTTGTTGGTGTCGATGGCGTGGTTGACCGCGGCCAGCAGGTTTTCCTGCTCGGCCACCAGTCGCCGGACCGCGGTGACCTGCCGGGGGCCGACGAGGTCCCCTTGTAGGTCATGGGCCAGTTGGCAGTAGTACTCGGCGTAGGTCGTGCGTAGCAGCTCGGTTTCTCCGATCTCGGCGAGCCGCTGTTCGCCGTACTCGCGGATCGTCTCCAACAGCCGGTAACGGGTCGCGGGTCCATCGCGTTGGGCTACCACCAACGACTTGGCCACCAGCGCGGCCAACAGCCCGAACACATTCCCCGCCGTGAGGGGCTGGGCGCCGCACACCGCCTCGGCGGCCGCGCGGGTACAGCCCCCGGAGAACAGGGCCAGCCGCACCAGGAGCCGGCGCTCGTCGCCGGAGAGCAGATCATAAGACCAGTCGATCGCCGCGCGCAGGGTCTGGTGGCGCTGCACCGCCCGCCTTCGCCCGCCGGCCAGGGTGTCAAAGCGGCGCTCCAGGCCCTCGACAAGCTCTGCCGGGCTCATCGCCACCACCCGGGCCGCGGCCAGCTCAATGGCCAGCGGCACGCCATCGAGACGCCGGCAGATCTGAATGACCGCGGCAGTGTTCTCGCCCGTCAGCGAGAAGTCCGGATCGACGGCCCCGGCGCGCTCCACGAACAGGCGCACCGCGTCGGCGTGCCCGGCCACCTCGGGTCCGGCGTCGGAGGCGGGCGACGGCAGCGACGGCACCGGCAGGATCCGCTCGCCCTCGACCGCCAGGCCCTCGCGGCTGGTGGCCAACACCACCAGCCCCGCGCAGCTGTGCACGAGGAACTCCACCAGCTCGGCGACCGGCTCCAACAGGTGCTCGCAGTTGTCCAGGACCACCAGCAGCCGCTTGGTGCGCAGGAACTCGGCCAGCGACTCCTGCAGCGTCATCCCAAAGCGGGCGCTGACCCCGAACACGACCGCCAGCGCGCTCGGCACGCCGTCGGGGTCGCGAACTGGGGAGAGCTCGACCAGCCAGGCCCCCTCCCGGAACCGGGGCAGCACCCTGGCCGCCGCCTGCAACGCCAGGCGGGTCTTGCCCACCCCGCCTACCCCGGTCAGCGTGACGGCGCGTGCCTCGTCCAACGCCGCCACGATCCGGTCCAACTCGCGCTCGCGACCGATGAACGAACTCACCTGCAACGGCAGGTTGCCGGGGAAGGCGTCCAGGGTGCGTAACGGTGGGAAGCGCCGCGGCAGATCGGGATGGCACAGCTGATAAAGCACCTCGGGCTGGCCGAGGTCCCGCAGTCGATGCTCGCCCAAGGCAACCAGCTCGGCGCCGTCGGGAAGCCGCCCCGCCACCAGCGGCGCGGTCGCGCCCGAGACCAGCACCTGCCCCCCGTGACCGGCGCTGGTAAGTCGGGCCGCTCGGTTCACCGCCGACCCGTGGTAATCGCCGTCGCGAAACTCGGCATCGCCGGTGTGCAGGCCCATTCGCACCCGCAGCTCACAGGTCGGGTCCCAGGCCGCGCCGGCAAGCAGCCGTTGGGCCGTCAGGGCCGCGCTGATCGCCGATTCGGCCCGCCCGAACACAGCGAACAGACCGTCCCCGGTCGTCTTCACGACATGCCCTCCGCTGGATTTCACCACGTCGACCAAGATCGCGTCGTGGCGCGCCAGGGCCTGCGACATGGCCTGCGGATGCTGCTCCCACAGCCGCGTCGAGCCTTCGATGTCGGTAAACAGAAACGTCACGGTGCCCGACAGCGGTTGGACCGTGCGCTCCCCTTCGGGGCCCACCTCAACGTAGGTCCAGAACGCCTCATCGGAGCTCGGCATTATGCAAATGCTAGAAGGGGTTGACGGACCCGGCGGTTAATCCGACGATCTCGGACCATACGGCCGGTGTGGCCACTCCGCCGTTGTCGCGGCGGCTCTCAGGCGTGGCGGGCTGCTTCCTGGGCGAGCTGCATGCGGGAGGTGAGGCCCAGCTTGGTGTAGACGTGGGTGAGGTGGGTTTGCACGGCGCGCGGTGAGACGAACAGCCGTGTGGCGATGTCCTTATTGCCGAGCCCCTCACTGACCAGGCGCACGACGTCGCGCTCGGTGGGGGTGAGCGAGGCCCATCCACTGGCTGGGCGTTTGCGTTCGCCGCGGCCCCGCTGGGCGTAGGCGATCGCCTCCTCGGTGGACATGGCCGCGCCCTCAGCCCACGCAGAGTCAAAGTCCGTCTGGCCCATCGCATCTCGCAGCGCCGCCACCGAGGCTTCGTAGCCGGCTTCCCAGACCTTGAAGCGGACCTCGCCGATGCGTTGTCGAATGCCGTGTGCTGCGCCGAAGAGCCGGGTCGCTTCCCGGTGACCGCCAGCCTCGCCGGCCAGAGCGGCGAGGCACTCCAGGGTGTCGGAAATGCCCAGGCGCGCCTCGATGTCGGCGGCAAGCGCGAGCGCGTCGTGGGCGTCGCGTTCGGCCTCTTCTGGCTGACCTTCTGCGATCGCGACGCGGGCCCGCGTGGTCAGCGCCACCACCAACAGCCAGCCCGTCGTGGCCTTGACCGCCTCGTCGGCTTCGCGGCGGGCCGCGATCAGATCGCCGCCCGCCAGCGCGGCCTGCGCACCGGAGGCGCGCCCCGCAGCCGCGGTCGCGGGGTGGACACCCATGTGCTGCCAGGCCGCCTCGCTCGCCTTCCGAGCCATCGCAACATCGCCGGCGGCCAAGGCCGCGTACGCCAACACCGAGTAGCCCGCACCCACGAACAACTCGCCATGCTCGGCGGCGGCCTCGATGGCCGCTTCGGCTGCGGCCCGGGCCGCACCCGTCTCACCCTGGTAAGAGAGCGCGAGGCCCCGGCCCGACTGGCCTTGCGCCACATAAAGCACATCGTGGGCCGCCTCGGCCTCGGCGGCGACCGCGCCGAATTGTGCGACGGCTCCCGCCAGATCGCCCTGCAACAGCCGCGCCAATCCCAGGGACCAGCCGCATCGGACCGAGTTGAATCGGTCACCGATCGCGTCGGCGAGGGCGCGTCCTTCTTCGGCGGCCACGCGCCCCGCGATGAGATCACCCGCGACGATCCCTGACCCGTTCGCCTGCTCAGCCAGGATCTGACTGAGCCGCCACCGATCGTCCAACGCCCGGGCCAGGCCAATCGCCTCGGCGAAATACGGCCCTGCCACCCCAGGATTGTTGAAGGAGGCGACAAAGCCGCAGGCGGTCAGCGCCCGGGCCAGCAGGGCCGGGTCATCGATGTCACGCGCGATCGCCAGGGCCTCACCGGCCTGATCCATGCCGCCGCTAGCGCCCACAAAGGTGGCGAGTACGGCCCGGTCAGCGAGCGCCCGCGCCCAGACTGCGGCCGCCACCTCGGCGTGCTGCGCGTTGTCCTCAGCGAGGGCGGCGTCGAACCAGCCCAGCCCTTCCCGGAGGCGTCCCAGTGCCAGCCACACCGGCTGCAGCGACGACGCAAGCGCCAACGCCAACTCGACGTCCGAGTTTTCGCGGCTCCACCCGAACGCGGCGTGCAGATTGTCGATCTCGATTTGGGCCTGCTCGATAAGCTGCTCATAATCACGGTCTGCCGGCGCGTCGAGCAGGGCCGCCAGCGCCGTGTAGTGATCGCGGTGACGCCCCCGCACGGCATCGGCCTCGCCGGACTCGCCGAGTTTTTCCAGCGCGTACTGGCGCACCGTTTCCAGCAACCGGTACCGCATACGGCCTTCGGTGTTTTCGGCGACCACGAGCGATTTGTCGACCAGCAGGGTGAGCTGATCGAGGACCTGATAGCGCTCAACTGCGCCGGAGCCGCCGACCGCCTGGGCAGCCTGGAGGTCGAAGCCGCCAAGGAACACCGCCAATCGGCGGAACAACACCCGTTCCGGTTCGGTCAGCAGTGCATGCGACCAATCCACCGAGGCGCGCAACGTCTGCTGACGGCGCACCGCGCCGCGCGACCCACCGGTCAACAGCCGGAACCGGTCACGCAAACCCTCGAGGATGTCCGCCAGCGACAGAGCGCGCACTCGCGCCGCGGCCAACTCAATCGCCAGCGGCATCCCATCCAGGCGGCGACAAATCTCACCCACCGCCGCGGCGTTGGCGTCGGTGATGATGAAGCCGGTCTGGGCCAGGCGGGCGCGGTCGGTGAACAGCTCAATAGCCTCGTCGGCCAGGGACAGCGAGGGCACCCGCCACGTCGCCTCACCGGTCACCCCGATCGGCTCACGACTCGTTGCCAGCAACGTCAGCCCTGGCGCCCCGCCCACGAGAGCCACGATTAGCTCTGCGGTCGCGTCAAGCAGGTGTTCGCAGTTGTCCAACACCATCAGCATCTGACGGTCGCGAACAAACCGCAGCATCGTGTCCATCGTCGAGCGGCCAGGCTGATCGGGCAAACCGAGCGCGCGGGCCACGGTGACCGGCACCAGGCCAGGATCAGTGATCGGCGCCAGATCGACGTACCGCACGCCGTCACGGAACTCAGCCGCGATGCGAGCCGCGATCTCAACGCCGAGACGGGTCTTGCCGGCGCCGCCGGCGCCGGTCAGGGTCACCAGCCGGTTGTCGACGAGCAGTTTCTCCAAGTCAGTCATCTGTGCGCCGCGGCCGACAAAGCTGGTGAGCTGCACCGGAAGGTTGTGGGAGGCAACGGTGCTGGTTGTGCGCAGGGGCGGGAACTCATTGCGAAGATCGGGATGACATAGCTGCACGACCCGTTCCGGGCGCGGCAGATCGCGCAGCGGGTGGGTGCCAAGATCGGTCAGCCAGGCGCCTGCCGGGAGCCGGTCGACGACCATGTCCTCGGTCGCGCCCGACAGCACGGTCTGCCCGCCATGGGCCAGATCGCGCAGCCGCGCGGTGCGGTTGATGGTCGGGCCGGCGTAGTTGTCCTCATCGCGCAACTGCACCTCCCCGGTATGCACCCCGATGCGCAGCCGGATCGGTGCCAACGGTGCCCGCTGCAACTCCAGCGCGCACGCCACCGCGTCGCTGGCGCGCGCGAACGCGACCACGAAGCTATCGCCCTCGCCCTGTTCGACCGGCCGCACACCGTCATGGTCCGCGACGATGTCGCACACCGTACGATCCAGTCGCCCGACCGCGGCCGTCATCTCCTCGGGTTGGGTCTGCCACAACCGCGTGGAGCCCTCGACATCGGCCAGCAGCAATGTCACCGTTCCGGTCGGCAACTCGCTCACGCCTGGGTCGCTCCCGTTCACCGGCGGCGTATCCGCACGTGGATCAACTTCGCTCATGCTAACCGGCACGTGCCAGCCACAGGTGGCAATACATAAGCCCCAGCGCGAATAAACCGCCGATCACACCGTGCAAGATCTACGAGCCCCAAACTTGCACATCTACGATCCCCGCTCGGCGCGGAGCTTGCCCAGCAGCTCGGCGTCGGTGTAGCTCGCCGGGTGCCGGTGGGCAACGTCGAAGACCAGAGCGATCTCCAAGGTATTCAGCCGCTTAGTCTGTCGGCGTGATGTCGCGGATGCGTTGCTCACGTTGCTCCTTGAGCCAATCGATAATCCTGGTGACTTCCAGGTGCGCATAGCCGAAGTGTCGGAGGGCCTCGCGGATCTCGGCCTCGGTGAACATCGGCACCGGGTCCTTCTCCCCCCAGCCCCAGTTGGGCCGGGCGGTCACGTCTGCTCCCGGGCTGCACCCAGCGATATGGGTACGCGATCCGGTCGGCCAGACATGATGGCATGGTCACGCTGGCGCTGGCCGGTGCATAGAGGCTTCGGTCACCTGGTCGACACCGCGCCGCCAAGCGGGCCGGTGACCGATCACAGCGTCGGAAGCCCCCACTAGGCGGCGGCGCTGCGAGGACTAAAGCCTCTCGTCATGGCACCGTGGCGGTGGATTAAAGCCCAATGAGGGCAGGGGCACCAGCTCCTCGACCGGATCGCTACGCAGCTCGACCGACTGCGCACGTCGCGAGCCGTCGACGGCTTAAGGCCGTTAGTCCAACAAATCGGTGACCATTGCCCACCTGATCTTCTGCGAAGGTCGTCCTACGGTCATGTATGAAGCTGCCAATACAACCCAAGCAGGAGAAGGAAATGTCCGGCCCTGCAACTCATCGTGGCATTTTGGTCGGCGTCGACCGATCAGCGTCGTCGATAGCGGCGGTCAACTGGGCGGCTCGCGATGCTGCGATGCGCAATGTTCCGCTAACACTCATGTACGTCATCGCACCGGGCTTGCCGGCGGTTGCGCCGTGGCCGGAGATTCCGATACCTCAAGACTATTTCGAGCGGCAGGACGACAAAGCGAGGCGAATTCTCGAAGACGCGCGGAAAGCGGTCGCCGACAGCACCGCCGACCATGGCCCGCCGTTCGTGTACAGCGTGGTGGTACATGGCCCGACCGTTCCCACGCTCGTCAATCAGTCCAAGGTTGCGGACATGGTGGTGGTGGGATGGCGGGGCGAAGACGCGTTTAGCCGGGTCCCGGTCGGCTCGGTCAGCACCGGCCTTGTGAACCATGCGCATTGCCCGGTCGCGGTCGTCCATAACGAGGCCCCGCCGCGCGCGCAGGCACCGGTGCTGGTGGGAATCGACGGTTCGCCCGCATCGGAACTGGCCACGGAGATCGCCTTTGACGAGGCCTTCCGCCGAGGTGTGGACCTGGTGGCACTGCATGCGTGGTCGGACGTCAACACGCCAGAAATGCCAGGTCTGGATCTCGCGACGATGGAAGTGCAAGCACAAGAGGCGCTGGCCGAGCGGCTCGCCGGATGGCAGGAGCGCTACCCCGATGTCACGGTGCGACGTATGGTGGTGTGCGATCAGCCGGCTCGTCAACTTGTCGAGCACTCGCAGTCCGCACAACTCGTCGTCGTCGGCAGTCACGGTCGCGGCGGATTCGCCAGCATGCTGAGTTCGGTGAGCACCGCCGTCGCGCATGCGGCGCAGACGGTGGTGATCGTCGCCCGCGAATCCTAGCGGCGCGTGCCGGCATCACGCTAACCCCCAGCAGGGGCAAATACACTACAAACCCCCCGCCGGGGGAATAAGGCAAGCCCTTTCAGGGTCGTTGACCCATTTGCTGCCAAGCGGGGGCATTGTCAATCGCGCCGCTTCCAGTGTTTCAGTATGCAGCGAGCGCGCTGTCCTTGTGCACGTTGGTTTTCAAGCTCCGCGCCAACTAGGTACAAGAGTGCCCAACGCCCACCATGGGGCCGTACTCCTCCGCGTCGTCGCAGTCTTCGATGTCATCCGTCGCTATATCAGCCGGCACAGGTCCATCGATCTTGTGCAGGATCTCTGGCCACAGCGCCTCGGGCACCGTGGAATGAATCGCCCGGATAATCGTTTGCACACAGAGTGGACGAAAATTGTTGAAAATCGTTGTCTATCAACGGTTTTTGCCGCGTTTTTTCTTTGCGAGTCGGAGATTTATGGTAGGTAGATCAGAATGACCGTGCACTCGGATCGGCGCCACCAGCGAAGACCGCGTCCTGACCCTGCGCAGCTGACCAGCTCGCCGGGCGCTTGTCGATGAAGGCCTGCACGCCCTCGAGCGCGCTCGGGTCCATCATGTTGCAGGCCATCGTTACGGCCGCATCCTCGTAGGCGGACACGATGCCCTGCTCGAGCTGGCGGTAGAACACGGCCTTGCCCACCGCCACCGCGACGCGCGGCTTTGCGACGATGCGCGTAACGATTGCCTCAATCTCGTCGTCGAGCGCCTCCGGCGCCACGACCCGGTTGACCAGGCCCTTCTCGCGGGCCTCTTCAGCAGAGATGAAGTCGCCGGTGACGAGCATTTCGAAGGCCGTCTTACGTGGAACGTTGCGCGACAGTGCCACACCTGGCGTCGAGCAGAACAGCCCGACGTTGACGCCGTTGACCGCGAAGCGTGCGTCGCGGCTCGCGATCGCCAGATCGCACATCGCGACGAGCTGGCAGCCCGCGGCGGTCGCGAGGCCATGTACGCGCGCGATCACCGGCACCGGCAGGCGCTGTATTGCGAGCATCACCGCCGAGCACTGGGCGAATAGGCGTTCGTAGTACTCAAGTGCAGGCTGCGCGCGCATCTCCTTCAGGTCGTGGCCAGCGCAGAAGGCCCTGCCAGACGCTCCGAGTACAACGGCGCGCAGAGAGTCATCCTTGGCGAGCGCGTCGAAGGCCACGCCCAGCGCCGCGAGCATCGCCTCCGAGAGAGCGTTGAGGGCCTGCGGCCGGTTCAGAGTCAGCGCGATGACGCCGCGTTCGTCGCGGTGTTGCAGCAGCAGCGGTTCGTCCATAGAGATGACCTCACTCGATCGCCGAGGCGCTCTTCGCGCGCTCGCGCAACTGGAACTTCTGGATTTTGCCGGTGGAGGTCTTGGGGATCTCTTCGAAGTGAACCTCGTTCGGCACCTTGTAGCCTGCGAGCAGGCCCCTGCAGTGTGCGATCAACTCCTCGGCGGTCGCCGTCGCGCCGGCTTTGAGTTCGACGTAAGCCAGCGGCGTCTCACCCCACCTCGGGTGCGGCATCGCAACGACCGCGCAGGCCATCACCGCCGGGTGCTGGCACAGCGCGTCCTCGACCTCGATGGAGCTGATGCTCTCCCCGCCCGAGATGATGACGTCCTTGCTGCGGTCCTTGATCTTCACATAGCGGTCCGGCTCAAGCACCGCCAGGTCGCCGGTGTGGAACCAGCCGCCGGCCAAGGCCTTCTCGGTGACCGAGGGATTCTTCAGGTAGCCCTTCATCACGATGTTGCCGCGGAACATGATCTCGCCCATCGTCCGGCCGTCGGCAGGCAACTCGCGCATCGTTTGGGGGTCCATCACCGTCATGCCTTCTTGCAGCGCGTATCTCACGCCCTGTCGGCCGTTCAGGC
>Ga0306921_10002123_pt1 | contig 19824 bp, 20 predicted proteins | sample sta12Cox44000080_FD_203760 | JGI IMG/M metagenome (GOLD analysis project Ga0306921, IMG submission 203760) | Lab enrichment of tropical soil microbial communities from Luquillo Experimental Forest, Puerto Rico - statoxic.12C.oxic.44.000.080 (v2)... | ecosystem: Environmental > Terrestrial >... | reverse complement strand
ACCTTCCGCCGGTGTACCGGCGGCTCGGCTCAGGGTTGCCATGGCGCGCAAGCCGCCGAAGGTTTCCCTGAATTCATCCCGTCCACTTCGCGCGTTTCCGTGCGAAGGCACCTTGTCGATGAGTCCCCTGCACTAACCGCTGTGCTACAGGCCCAACGGGCGGCGATTGTAGCAGCGCACGCCGCGCTCAGAAGCGAAACAGTGTACGGCGCGGGCTGCTCTCGGAGCAGCCGCGATGGGAGAAGGCCTCATCGAGCGTCCCCTGGAACCAGGCGATCTCACTTACCTTGTGATGACTCCCGGCCTCGTGCGCTGCGTGCCCCTGTGATGGGCCCGTGGTGGCCTCCTCACGCTGTGCGTGCGTGGTGTGGGCTGCCTTCCAGTGCGACTCCGAATGTCCGGGAACCGTGCTGCCGGGTATGTCCGGGCACCCGCTCAGCAGGAGCACGGCGGTACCGGCGGTCAAGGTGATCAAAAGCAACCTCATCACCCTACCCTCTTGCCATCACTCGATGTGACGTTAGCATGGCCCTCCCGCCGGCCGGCGTCGGCCGCCGCGCGGGTGGGGAGCCCACGTAGGAGACCCGACATGAAGCTCTATTATTTCACCGGCGCCTGCTCACTGGCCTCGAACATCTCACTGCGCGAGGCGGGACTGAAATTCGAGCTGGTCAAGGTCGACCGTCGTACCCGCAAGGCTGCGGACGGCCTCGACTTTAAGGAGGTGAATCCAAAAGGGTACGTGCCGGCGCTCACCCTCGACAACGGCGAGGTGCTGACGGAGAACGTTGCAGTGCTGCAGTACATCGCCGACCGCAACCCCGCAGCAAGGCTCGCGCCGCCTGCCGGCACCATGGAGCGCTACCGGCTGATGGAATGGCTGGGCTTCATCAGCTCGGAGATACACAAGAACTTCTCGCCGCTGTTTCGCGATGACGCGCACGAGGAGGTCAAGCACCACGCGCGCAAGATGCACAGCGGGCGTCTCGACTGGCTGAACGGAGCCATCGGTAACCGGCCGTTCCTCATGGGCGAGACGTTCACGGTTGCGGATGCTTACCTCTTCACCGTGCTCGGCTGGGGACGGTTCGTCGACGTCGACCTCGGCCGATGGCCGCAGCTGCAGCATCACGGAGAGCGCGTCGGCTCGCGGCCCCACGTAATCGAGGCGCTGAAGTCGGAAGGGCTGCTCAAGTAGCCCAGCGCGGGCGCAAACTGGGCGCAGCCGGTGGCAGTTGCCCGTTTGCTGTTACCATCCGGTGTACGTGCAGCCTTTCCGTGAGAGGACGCAATGGCTACCAAGCTCAACAAGCAACTGAAGCGCGAGATCGAGGTGGACGGCAAACCCTACATGATCACGCTCTCGCCCGAAGGAGTGAAACTCACCGAGAAGGGCAAAAGACTCGGGCGCGAGCACAGCTGGAAGGAGCTGCTGGACGGCGGCGGCGCTGCCCCCTCACCAGCTGCGCAGGGAACCTCGTTCGGCCCCGCGGGCTAGCGTTACCAGAGGGGGCGATGGCGGAGGAGAGCCTGCGGGAACTGCTCGCGCGGCTGCACCAGCGGCTGAGCGCGAGCGGGCGTGCGCTCGATAGCGAATCGCGGCAGCTCTTGACCACGCTGACGCGCGACATCGAACGCGCGCTCGACAGTGTCGACCGTGTCACCGCCAGGAACGAGGCCGACCGCGTCCTGGATGAGGCCAGCGCGGCTGCTGCAGCGCACACCCCACGGCTGGAATCTCTGGCGGTGCGATTCGAGGCGGGCCATCCGGCGATCGCCGAGGCGCTGCGCGAGCTCATGGACGCGCTTGTGAAGGCTGGCATCTAGGGTCACCGGACACCGGCAAGATAGGCAATTTGCCGGGGACCCCGGTGGCGGCAAAACAAACAGGCCCGGCGTTGCGCCAACGCCGGGCCTGACTTATGCACTCGATTTCGCGCCGGCGCGCTCAGTCGTCCATCAGGAAACTGCGTAACTGCTCGCTGCGGCTCGGGTGGCGTAGCTTCCGCAGGGCCTTTGCCTCGATCTGACGGATGCGCTCGCGCGTGACGTCGAACTGCTTGCCGACCTCCTCGAGGGTGTGGTCGGTGTTCATGTCGATGCCGAAGCGCATGCGCAACACCTTGGCCTCGCGTGGGGTGAGCTGCGCCAGCACCGCGTGCGTGGTCTCGCGCAGCGACTCCATGGTCGCCTGGTCGATGGGAGAGGCGACGGAGGTGTCTTCGATGAAGTCGCCCAGGTGCGAATCCTCGTCATCGCCGATGGGTGTCTCCATCGAGATCGGCTCCTTGGCGATCTTCAACACCTTGCGCACCTTGTCCTCGGGCATCTCCATCCGTACCGCCAGCTCCTCGGGCGTCGGCTCGCGTCCCATCTCCTGCAGCATCTGGCGGGAGATGCGGTTGAGCTTGTTGATCGTCTCGATCATGTGCACCGGGATGCGGATGGTGCGCGCCTGATCGGCGATCGAGCGCGTGATCGCCTGCCGAATCCACCAGGTGGCATAGGTGCTGAACTTGTAGCCGCGGCGGTATTCGAACTTGTCGACCGCCTTCATCAGGCCGATGTTGCCCTCCTGGATGAGGTCGAGGAACTGCAGGCCGCGGTTGGTGTACTTCTTGGCAATGGAGATCACCAGGCGCAGGTTCGCCTCGACCATCTCCTTCTTTGCGCGGCGCGCCTTGGCCTCGCCGATCGACACCTCGCGGTTCACTTCCTTGATGTCGTTGATGCTGAGGTGATAGTGACCCTCGAGCAGCTCGAGCTTCTTCTGACGCCGCTCGATCTCGTCCTTGAATTTCGCGAGCAGCAGCGAGTACTTCTTGCCGCTCTTGACGTGTTTGCCGAGCCAGCGCGCGTTGGTCTCGTTCTTGGGAAAGGAGGCGATGAAGTCCTTGCGCGGCATGCCGGCATCGCGCACGGCAATGACCATGATCTCCTTCTCGAGCTGGCGTACCTCGGCAACGTGCGTGCGCAGGTTGAAGATCAGCGCATCGAACATGCGCGGCGACAGGCGCAGCTCCATGAACTCGTCGGCCAGCTTCTTGCGCTGGCGCAGCGTCTTTACGTCGCGCGCACCGAGCTTGGCGATCGAGCCGAGCACGTGCGCGTGCAGCTTCGCGATCGAGGCGAAGCGCGCGGCGGCCTCGACCGGATCGGGGCCGGTGTCGATCGCCTCCTCTTCCTCGCCGTCGCCGTTCTCCTCGCCCTCTTCGTCATCGTCCAGCTTTTCCTCGGCGGCGACCACTTCCACCTTGGTGGGATTCTGCGGTTGCGCAATGACGTCCGGGGCGTTCGGATCGATGAAGCCGACAATCAGGTCGACCAGGCGCCCCTGGCCGGCCTTTACCGGCTCGTAAGCGCGCAGCAGGAAGTCGTAGGTCGGGGGATACATGGCGAGCGCGCTGCGCACCGCATCCAGTCCCTCCTCGATGCGCTTGGCGATGCGGATCTCGCCCTCACGCGTCAGCAGCTCGACGGTGCCCATCTCGCGCATGTACATGCGCACCGGATCGGTGGTGCGGCCAAGCTCGGCGTCGAGCGCTGCGAGCGCCGCAGCCGCCTCCTCGATCGCCTCTTCGTCCGCGGGGGCGGAAGGCTCGGTGGCGAGCAGTGATTCGGTGTCCGGTGCCTTCTCGTACACCGGAATGCCCATGTCGTTGATGGTGTTGACGATGTCTTCGATCTGCTCCGGATCGACGATCTCGGAGGGCAGGTGATCGTTCACCTGGGCGTAGGTGAGGTAGCCCTGCTCCTTGCCGCGCGCGATCAGCAGCTTCAACTGCGACTGCCGGTCCTCGGGCATTACCGGCACGCGCCGCTCGAGCCCGAGCGGCCGCTTGTCGGCGTTGAGCTTGCCGCCAGGCAGCTTTGCATCCGCCGGGCGCACGCTTTCGTTGTTGATCCTGGACCCCGCGACCACGAGGCGCGCACCCACTCCAGCCCCTGCCTTGCGGGCGATCACCGCCGCGTGCCTGGCGCGATCCTTGTCGCGCAGAGCGGCCGCCGGCACCGCCGTCTTATCGGCGGCAGCGGTCTTCACGGGCTTGCTGTTGTGCGCTACGGGTCGCTTCTTGTGCGGGGTCTGGGGCTTGTGCTTGCGTGTCATGTGCTGCGGCAGGGGTTTATGGCCTGAATTCCACTATGTGCTGCCCGGGAGGGGCTGGCTCAAGGGGGCTGGAGGCAAAGCCCACAAGTTTATTTGACGCTCGCCGAATCGCCAAATTCCTTTAACCGCCGTGGGCGTCACGGTGGCTGAGCTTTTCTATAAGTCTTTGAAATTCCAAAAGTTCATCACCCGCGAGGCTTCCGGTCCGGCTCTTGGCCTCGAGCGCTTCCAGTCGTTTTCCGGCCGCCTGGTCCGCAAGTTTCAGGAGTGCGGCCCGCAACTCGCCCGAGGCGGCAGCCGCCCCGGTAATGACCTCCTCGCGCCCGAGGAGTTTCTGCAGCGTTTCACCTTCTTTGTGCCCCATCCATCGCTGGATCACCTGCGCGGCAATCTGTGCCGGCTGCTCTCGCAGGTCATCCAGCAGCTCTCGCAGCAGCCCCACACCCGGCTCCTCGCTCGCGTCGAGCCCGGCACGCTCACCGGCGCTGACCTCGAGCGCGATCATCGGGTGATGCAGCAGCCGGACGATCGCCTGCCGCACGAGGCTGCCACGGCCAGCACCGCGGGCCACGCGCGCAGCCGTTGCGGGGCGCGCAGGACCAGCCGGGGGGGGTGCGGGCGCGCCGCTCCGACCCTGAATCCACAGTGCCGCAAGCCGTTCGGGTGACAGCCCGACCACCTGTGCCAGGCGCTCGAGCAGCAGCTCCCGGTAGACTCCTTCGGGCACCCGCAGGAACAGCGGCCGCGCCTGTTCGGCAAAGCGCGCGCGCCCGTCCGCCGAGCCGAGCTCGCTCTGCTCGGAGAGCTCGCGTACCAGGTATTCCGATAGCGGTACCGCCGTGGCGAGGCGCTGCTCGAACCCCGCGCGGCCCTCAGCCAGGACGAGCGTATCCGGATCGTGACCCTGCGGCAGGAAGAGGAAGCGTATCTCGCGTCCCTCGCGCGCTTCGGGCAGAGCCTGCTGCAGGGCGCGCCATGCGGCGGCACGCCCCGCACGATCCCCGTCGAAGGCAAACACCACGGTCGGCACGAGGCGGAAGATGCGCCGGAAATGCTCGGCGGTGGTCGCGGTTCCGAGTGTGGCCACCGCATAGTCGATTCCCGACTGATGCAGGCTGACCGTGTCCATGTAGCCCTCGACGACCACCAGTCTGTCAAGGGCGCGGCGCGCGCGGCGTGTCTCGTAGAGGCCGTACAGCTCGCGCCCCTTGTGGAACAACACGGTCTCGGGCGAGTTGAGGTACTTGGGCTCGCCGGCATCGATGATGCGTCCGCCGAAAGCGATGACCCGGCCGCGGGCATCGCGGATCGGGAACATCACACGGTCACGGAAGCGATCGTAGTAGCGGTCAGTTTCACGGCCGCCACCGCGCTCGCGCTCGACGATGAGCCCCGCCTCTGCGAGCCGCCTGCGCTCGCCGTCGCTGGCGCCGAAACGGCGCAGCACCTCGTTCCAGGAGTTTGGTGCGTAGCCGATCCCAAAGCGCTCGAGGGTGACCGGCACGAGCCCGCGCTTCGCCAGGTAATCGCGCACCCGCGGCTCGCGTGTGAGCTGCTCGCTGTAGAAGCCGGCCACGCGTGCCATCAGCTCGTACAACGGCTCCTCCGCCCGCGGCGCGCTGCGCTCGGCAGTGCCCTCTTGCGGCACCTCGAGCCCCAGTCGCATGGCGAGCTCTTCCACGGCCTCCGGAAAGGCCATGTGGTCGTGATCCATGAGGAAGCCGAGCGCCGTGCCGTGCTTGCCGCAACCGAAGCAGTGATAGAACTGCTTATCGGGACTCACCCAGAAAGAGGGGGTTTTCTCGGTGTGGAACGGACAACAGGCCTTGTATTCGCGGCCGGATTTCTTCAACGGTACGCGCGCGCCGATGAGCTCCACGATATCGGTGCGGGCGATGAGCTCGTCGATGAACTGCCGGGGAATGCGTCCCAAGTGCCGCGCACCTTGACGCGGGTCAGCCGAGTTTCTGCTTGATCCGCGCGCTGAGCGCGCCCATGTCGGTGCGCCCCTGGGCCTTGGGCTTCACGAAGCCCATGACCTTACCCATGTCCTTGATGGATGCGGCACCGGTCGCGGCGATCGCCTCGGTGATCAGCGCATCGACCTCGGCCGTGGTCAGCTGCGCGGGCAGGTACCCCTGCAGCACGCCGATCTCGGCGGTTTCCTTGGCGACCAGATCGCTGCGGCCGCCGCTCTCGAACTGGCCGATGGCTTCACGACGCTGCTTGATCATCTTTTCGATGACCGCGACTACCTGGCCGTCATCGAGCGTGATGCGCTCGTCCACTTCACGCTGCTTGATGGCCGCAAGTAACAGACGGACCGTGCCGAGCCGCTCTTTGTCGGCGGCTCGCATCGCCGTCTTCATGTCCTCGGTGATGCGGTCCTTGAGCGCCATGGCGCCGGAGGAACTCCCTTACCGGGAGCTGCGCATGCCGTCGCGGGAGACGCGCTTCATGTGGCGCTTGATGGCCGCAGCCTTCTTGCGCTTGCGCTCCTGCGTAGGCTTCTCGTAGAACTCGCGCCGGCGCAGCTCGGTGAGAATGCCGGCCTTCTCGCACGCGCGTTTGAAACGCCGCAAGGCGGCATCGAAGTACTCATTCTCACGGACACGAACGCTCGGCATCCAAACCTCAAAAAGTCGATTGATGAGGGAATCTGAAGCCTGCAGCCGAAGGCGGTACGAGAGCACCGGCCACTCGGGGGCCGGGAATTCTAAAGGAGCGCCGCTGCAAAGGCAAAAGCGCGGCAGGGGCCCGAACGGCGAAGTGTGACTCGGTGCGCAGCCAGCGAGGGCCTGCGCAGCCAGCCTCAGTGACATTCGCAGACGGCGGTTCTCAGGCACGAGGCGCCGCCGCTCGGCCATTCCTCGCCGCGCGTGCAGGAGGCCTGCCTGTCACCGCAGCTCACCGAACAGCCGCCGCAGCTGCCCCGGGGCGAGGAGGCGGGAGCGCTGCAGGAATTACCCAGCGGGTTGCCCTCCGCGGAGGCCGGCCCGGAGGCGGCAGTGGTGGGAGGGCCGGTTTCGTTGTCGGGGCCGCCGGTGCTCTTTGCGCTGGTGGCGCAACCCGCGCAGCACAGGAGCGCGGCCGTCATGGCGAGCGGAACTAGCGACCGGCAGCGTGAGGGTGAAAGGCGCTTCATGTCCGTCTGTCTCACGGGGTAATGCCGTAACTGGCAGCGCGTTCGGCCATTTTCGGCTGCAGGACGGTTGCAGCGGCGATGTCCGCCTGACCTTCAGAGCTCAGGCCCTTGCGCAGCTTGGCCAAGCCACGGCCGTAGAGCGACCAGGCCGTCTTCGGCTGCAGGCGCAGCGCCGCGTCATAGTCGGCGATGGCCGCGTCGTAGTTCTTCCGGCGCAGCTGCACCAGGCCCCGGCTATCGAGAAATGCAGCCGTGTTGGGTTTCAGCTTCAGGGCCGCGTTGCAGTCGCCGAGGGCCTGCTCCAGCTCCTCCCCGGAGAGGGCGCGGTTCCAGCACCGCGAGTTGAGCGCACCCGGCATGCGGTTGTTGTCGCGGGGATGGGAGTCGATCCACTTTGTGTATTCGCTTACCGCGGCGGCGGGCTGGTGGACGGACTCGTACAAGCTGGCGAGATGCAGGCGCATCTCCGCTTGCTTCGGCAGGGTCCGGCCGGCAGCTTCGAGATCCGGGGTCACCTCGGCCGCGGGTGCCTCGTGGCTGGCGCGCAGGCCGGCGCGCGCCACGAGCGCATCGACATTGTCGGGTCTGAGCCGGATCGCCTGATCGAAATCGGCCAGGGCCTGCTCCCCATTACCTTTGTGCCAATGCGCCATGCCGCGTTCATAGAAGTAGCTCGACTCGGTCGGCTCAAGCTCACAGGCACGGGTGAGATCGGCGATCGCGGCGTCGTAGTCGTGGCGCGCGTCGGACGCGGCGCCCCGGCGCGCAAAGGCTGCCGCATCGGCAGGCTGGTCCAGCCGGTTCATTGCATCCGCCGACGGTGCTTCCACCGGGCTCGCCGGCGGTGCTTGTGCGCCGGCGGTCTCCATTGGCTCGCGCGAGGCTGAAAGATCGAAAACCGGGCCGCCGTTGTAGGTGAAGAAGAGCCGATTCTGACTGCTGGCCACGTAGACCCGATGCGACAGGAAGAAGTCGGCGCCGATCAGCATATCTGCGTCGGTGAGATCCACGTCGCCGAAGCGCAGTTGCGCATGCTGGATTTCCTCATCGCCGATCTTGAAGCTGGAGAAGCGCGTGATCCAGGTCTTGTGCACCTCGTGGCCCAGGCCCCAGGAGTAGCCACCATCGGTCACGCCCGGGCTGCTCGGGGTGATGCCCGCCCGTTTCGCGGCGGCCAGGTTCAGCAGAGACAGGTGCGCGCCCGTATCGAACATCACACGAATCTTGACCCCGTTGAGGTAGGCGACCGACAGGGTGTGCGGCTGCCTTACGGTGGGGGAGTCGATATCGAGCACCGAGTAGGGTTTCGCAGCCGCCTGCGCCCAATACGCCAGATTCGTATGCCTGCAGTCTCCTTTCGGCCGGACCAGCCGGATCACGCCGTTCGCCAGGTCGTACTCGACATCCGCAATGCGGAACACGTTCTGCCCCAGAAGTCCGACCGCCTGGCCACCGAAGCCGCTGCCCGCGACGACGAAGTCGACGTCATCCCAGGTTTTGATGCCGACCAGGTTGAATTTCCTGACACGGACGACTCGCGCGAGCTCGCGGCCGCCCACGCCCGTCACGTAGAGCTCCTGGAAGGAGTTGTAAGGGAGGTGGAATTGCTCGACGGCTGCCTGCGTCAGGGTGCTGAAAAACGCGCCGCTATCGGCAATCAGCCAGGCATCCTGGCCGTTGAACTGGACGCGCACCATCGGCCGCAGCCCGCTCATGGTCACCGGGATGTCCGGAAAACGGGCGATTTTGCAGGGCTCGGCGTGCGCCGCGGTAGCGCCGAGAGCCGTCCAGGCGAGCAGTGCGCAGCCCACGAGCCCGCGCACGAGCTCCATGATTCCCGCCCCGCGCAGGTTGAATCGAACTCGCGGCATGTTCGCGCAATGACTTCTTGAGCTCGGACTATACCTCGCCCGGACTTCGGCGGGCCTGGAAGACCGCGCAGGTCAACTGCGCTAGAGTTATTTCATGCGGGTGTTGGCGATCGAATCCTCCTGTGACGAGAGTGCCGCTGCAGTGTTGGATGCGCAGGCCGGGTTGCTCGCACACGAGCTTTTCAGCCAGGTCGAGCTGCACCGCGCTCATGGCGGGGTCGTGCCCGAGCTCGCTTCCCGCGATCACGTGCGGCGACTGCTGCCCCTGGTCGAGCGTGCCCTGGAGCGCGCTGACACGACACCCCGTGACCTGCATGGCGTGGCTTACACCGCTGGCCCGGGATTGATCGGGGCGCTGCTCACCGGTGCCGCGCTTGCCCGCAGCCTGGCCTACGCCTGGGGGCTGCCCGCAATCGGCGTGCATCACCTCGAGGGACACCTGCTGGCACCGTTGCTCGAGCCCGAGCCGCCACCGTTTCCGCATCTCGCGCTGCTGGTTTCCGGGGGACACACTCTGCTCATCGAGGTCGCCCGCATTGGCAGCTACCGCGTGTTGGGGGCGAGCCGCGACGATGCCGCGGGCGAAGCGTTCGACAAGACCGCGAAGCTCCTCGGGCTGCCCTATCCGGGCGGTCCGCAGCTCGCACAGATCGCCGCTGGCGGCAAGGCGGGCGTGTTCAGCTTCCCGCGTCCCATGCTCGATCGGGCAGGCCTCGAGTTCAGCTTCTCGGGACTGAAGACCGCGGTGCGCCACGCACTCGAGGGCCGGGAACTCACGCCACAGCTGCGCGCTGACGTGGCGCGCGGAGTGCAGGAGGCGATCGTGGAGACTCTCGTGACCAAGTCGCTGCGCGCGCTCGAGTACACTGGCCTCAGCGTGCTGGTGGTATCGGGCGGGGTAAGCGCGAACCGCCTGCTGCGCGAACGCCTGAGCGAAGCGGCGGGCAGCATCGGCACGCGCGTGTACTATCCGCGCATCGAATTCTCCACCGACAACGCCGCCATGATTGCTCTCGCCGGCCTCAAGCGCCTCGAAGCGGGCCAGCATGACGACCTCGCCATCCAGGCGCGAGCGCAGTGGCCGCTCGAGTCGCTGCCGGCAGTCGCCACATGAGCCCGGCTCAGGCCTCGGGCGACCGCATCTTCCTCCACGGGCTCACCGCCGAGTGCATCATCGGGTTCATCGACTGGGAGCGGCGCGTGAAGCAGACCGTCGTGCTCGACATCGAGCTGCCGGTCGACTGTCGTCACGCCTCGCTGTCTGATGAGGTGGCCGATACGCTCGACTACAAGAAAGTGGCCAAGAGCGTGCTGGCGTTCGTCGCGGCTTCCGAGTTCAAGCTGGTCGAGACGCTGGCGCATCGTGTTGCGCTGCTGATCCTCGCGGAGTTCCGGGTGGAGTGGGTGCGCATTTCACTCAACAAGCCGGGCGCGATCCGCAGCTCGCGCGATGTCGGGGTGGTGATCGAGCGCACCCGGGCCGATCTGCCCGCGCCCGCCGCGTCGGGCGCGCCGCTCGCCGGCGGCGGTAGTTGAGACGTGGCGGCCGTCTACGTCGGCGCCGGCAGCAACGTCGAGCCCGCGCGCAACCTGGCGCAGGCGGTAGCGGAGCTCAGCCGCGAGTTCCCGGGAGCGCGCTTCTCGCCCTGGTATCGCAACCGTGCGGTGGGGTTCGCGGGCGAGGATTTCATCAACCTGGTCGCAGGCTTCGATACCGTGTCGTCACCGCAGGAGGTGCTCGGCAGGCTGCACGCGATCGAGGCTCGCTGCGGCCGTGCCCGCGGCGCGCCGCGCTGGGCGCCGCGCTCGATGGATCTCGACGTGCTGTTGTACGGCGATCTCGTGTGCGATGAGCCGGGACTGAAACTGCCTCGGCCCGATCTGCTGAAACGCGCCTACATGCTGGGCCCGCTGGCTGCGCTCGCACCGGAGGTGGTGCATCCGACGGCACAGCTCACGATCGGCGAGCTCTGGCGGCGGTTCGACCAGGCGGCGCACCCGCTCGAGCCGGTAGCGGCAGCGCGGCTCGCGCCAGGCGGGCGGACCTGAGGCCTTACCAGCCGATGCTGCGGCCACCATCCACGGCGAGAACCTGCCCGGTGACGTATGGCGCACCGCTGGCGAAGAACAGACACGCCCCCGCCACATCCGCGGCGGAGCCCGCACGCTTCAGCGCCGTGCGCTGGGTGATTTTTTCCTGCAGCGCGCGGTCGACGCCGTCTTCGGGCCACATGACCGGCCCGGGAGCCACCGCATTCACGCGCACGTGCGGCCCGAGCTCACGCGCGAGCGAGCGCGTCAGCATGATGAGTCCCGCCTTGGCGATGCTGTACACCGGATAACGGCGCAGCGGTTTCACTCCATGGATGTCCGCGAGATTCACGATGAGGCCGTGCGACTCGTGCAATCGCGCAGCCGCGGCCTGGGCGAGAAACAGCGGCGCTTTGAGATTGGTGCCGATGAGATCGTCCCAGTCCATCTCGGTGATGTCCCCGAGCGGTGTGGGATAGAAGGTCGAGGCGTTGTTCACCAGGATGTCGAGACCGCCGAACTCCGCCACCGCCGTCTCGATGAGCGCCGGCAAACGTGCGGTTTCCAGCAGATCGCATTCCGCCAGCGCGGCGGAAGCGGGCCGCAATGCGTTCAGCTCCCGGGCGAGTGCGGTCGCGTCGTCGGCAGAGCTGCGGTAGTGCAGCACCACGTTCGCCCCGGCGGCATGCAGCGTGCGGGCGATGACCGCGCCCACGCGGCGCGCCGCACCGGTCACCAGCACCGTCTTGCCTCGCAGGCTGGGGGTCGCTGCTTCGCCCGCCGGCTCAGGTATCTCTTGCGTCATGGGTCGCGATTATGACGGCATCGGCGCCGCGCTCAATCCTGCCGCCGCTCAGCGCCGCGGAACAGGAGCATAGCCGGCGAGTGGCCGAGCTCATCAGCGCCGAGCTCGCGGCGGCCGGGGGCTGGCTGTCGTTCGAGCGCTTCATGGAGCTCGCGTTGTATGCACCCGGCCTTGGCTACTACAGCGCGGGGACTCAGAAGCTCGGCGCCGGTGGGGACTTCGTCACCGCTCCTGAAGTTTCCGACCTGTTTTCCCGCTGCATCGCCCGTCAGTGCGCGGCGGTGCTGACCGACACGGGCGGAGAGATTCTCGAACTCGGGGCGGGCACAGGACGCATGGCCGCGGTAGTGCTCACCGAGCTTGCGGCCCGGGAAGCGCTTCCGGAGCGCTACGCCATTCTCGAAGTGAGTGCCGATCTCGCCGAACGCCAGCGCGAGCGTCTCGGGCGGCTGCCGCGCGCGCTGCGCGAGCGCGTGGTGTGGCTCGAGCGGTTGCCCGAGCGGCCGTTACGGGGGGTGATTCTGGCCAACGAGGTGGTCGATGCGCTGCCGTGCCGGCGCTTCAGGTGCGCGGAGAGCGGTGTCAGAGAGCTCGGCATGACGCTCGAGGCTGGCTGCGCTGAGCCGGCCGCGCCAGCCGCCGGGTTGCCCCGGTTCACCGCCGCTGAGGCAGCCGCCGACGCGAGCCTCACCCACGCCTACGAGGAGATAGTCGCTGGCCTGCCCGCACCGCTGCCGGCCGGCTACACCTCGGAAGTTTGTCTGCGGGTTGCGCCGTGGATCGCTGCCATCGGCGGCTCGCTCGCCCGCGGCCTGCTGTTGCTCTGCGACTATGGCCTGCCTCGTCGCCATTATTACCACCCGCAGCGCATGGGCGGCACGCTCCGCTGTCACTACAAACAGCGGGCGCACGAGGACCCCGGGATCAACCTCGGGGTTCAGGACATCACCGCCTGGCTCGACTTCACGCGCGTGGCGGATGCCGCGCTCGCCGCCGGTCTCGAAGTGAAGGGATTCGCCACGCAGGCTGCCTTTCTTCTCGGCTGCGGCATCGAGGAGCTGGTGGCCCAGGCGGGCGAGGGCATCGAGCGTGCGCGCCTGGCGGGCGAAGCGCGGCGGCTCATCATGCCGGAGGAAATGGGCGAGGCTTTCAAGATGATGGCACTCACCCGCGGCCTCGACATGCCGCTCGCTGGCTTCGCGCTGCAGGACCTGCGTCACCTGCTGTAGCCGTGTCTCTAGCTGCGTCTCTGCGACGCAGGCCATCGGCACAGCGGCTGCTGCACGGTTAAGATGGCGACCCCTGAATCAGCGAGCATCAGCCGGTGTCCGACACAGTCAGCACTGTAATCCTGGGTATCGTGGAAGGTATAACCGAGTTTCTCCCCATCTCCAGCACCGGGCATCTGCTCATCGCGGAGCGATGGCTGGGCGAGCGCTCGGAACTTTTCAATGTGGCGATCCAGGCCGGTGCGATCCTCGCGATCGTGTTTATCTACTGGCGGCGGTTGTGGGTTCTGCTGACACGGCTCAATGAGCCCGAGAACCGTGACTATCTCGCCAAGCTCACCGTGGCGTTCCTGATCACCGCTGCCGGTGGATTCGTCGCGACGCGCCTGGGATGGAAACTGCCCGAGAGCGTGCTGCCGATCGCGCTTGCCACGCTCATCGGGGGGGTTCTCATCCTCATCATCGAAGCCTACGTCGCGGGCCGGCCGCAGACTTCCGCGGTCACCTGGAGTGTCGCCTTTTGGGTCGGTGCGTGCCAGATCCTTGCGGCTGTGTTTCCGGGGACATCGCGCTCCGCTTCAACCATCTTCGCCGCCATGCTGGCCGGCCTCACGCTGCGTCCGGCGGCCACCGAATTCGCGTTCCTAGTCGGCATCCCGACCATGTTTGCCGCGACCGGCTACGAGCTGCTGAAGGTACGTGGCTCGGCGGCTGGTGAAGACTGGAGCGCGCTCACGCTCGGCTTCGTGGTGTCGCTGGTCGTCGCGTTCGTTGCAGTCAAGTGGCTGCTGCGCTACGTGCAGTCGCACCGCTTCACGGTCTTCGCCTGGTATCGCATCGCACTTGGATCGGCACTCCTGCTGCTGATTGCCTCGGGCACGATGCGCTGAGCATCGCCTGCTTCCCCGGGGAGCTAACCCGCTGCACCCTTGTCAATCGAGCCGAGCGCTGCGAGGCGCCGGCGGCGCAGCTCGGTGCCGATTTCCGCCCCCTCGAGGCCGCGCCGCTCGCTCTCCGACAGCGTCACGCCGGCAGCGGCAGCCAGCGCCTGCTTGAGATACCCCACCTGCGGATAAGGCGCGTCCTCCCTGCCGGTGCGTCCGCGGGCGTCGGCCTCGCAGGCGAGCAGCAGCTCGGCGAAGCGCTCGGCGCGACGGAACGCGTCGCAGCTCTCCAGCAGAGTGAGCACGGTTGCCGGTCGCAGCTCGAGCGCGCGATGCACCTGAGTGTGGTAGCGCGCGGCGAGAATGGCGAGCTCGCGGTGGGTGTTGGGCACCTTGAGGCGATCGCACAGCTCGTTGATGAGCGGCACGCCGAACTCCTCGTGACCGTGGTGACTCGGCCAGTCCGCCTTGGGGGTCTGTGCCTTGCCGAGATCGTGCGTCAGCACGGCAAAACGCACCGCGCCGGATGCGCCGCGGCCGGCGGCGTACTTCAGTGCCAGCATCACGTGCACGCCGGTGTCGATCTCCGGATGCCAGCGCGGCGGCTGCGGCACGCCAAAGAGCGCCTCGATCTCCGGAAAGATCACCGCCAGCGCGCCGCAGGCGCGCAGGGTCCCGAAGAATACTTCGGGGTGTGCCTCGGCGAGCGCGCGTTCGGTCTCCTGCCACACGCGCTCCGGGACCAGGGTGCGGGCCTCGCCTGAATCGGTGATGCGGCGCATGAGCGCCAGGGTCTCATCGGCGACCTGAAATCCCAGCGGTGCAAACCGTGCCGCGAAGCGCGCCACGCGCAGGATGCGCACCGGATCCTCGATGAATGCTTCCGACACGTGCCGCAGCCGGCGCGCTTGCAGATCCGCCTGCCCGCCATACGGATCGATGAGCGAGCCGCTCTCATCCTCGGCCATGGCGTTGATGGTGAGATCACGCCGCCGCAGGTCCTCCTCGAGTGTCACTGTCGGCGCGAACTGAGTGGTGAACCCCCGGTAGCCCGGCCCGACCTTGCGCTCCTGCCGGGCGAGCGCGTACTCCTCGTGTGTCGTCGGGTGCAGGAATACCGGAAACTCGCGGCCGACCGGCGCGTAACCGAGCCGCACGAGTTGTTCGGGTGTGGCACCGACCACCACCCAGTCGCGCTCGCGCACCGGCAGGCCGAGCAGGCGGTCCCGAACGGCGCCGCCGACCAAGTAGACTCGCATGATGCGCATGTTAACCGAGCCGCCGGCGGGCGGCGCGGCGAGGGTGGATGTTGCAACGCTGCTGTTGAGCCGCGCGCGCGGGCTGTTGCTCATGTGGACGTGCGCGCTGCTCTCAAGCTGCGGCACGCCCTACCTGATGCAGGCAGCGAGCGGCGAGTGGCACGTGCTGCACGAGCGCACGCCCGTCGACACGGTGATCGCCGATCCGCAGACGGCACCGGAAGTGCGCGAGCACCTCGAGCAGGTGCGGGCCGCGCGTGAGTTCGCCACGCGTGAGCTTGGCCTGCCCGACAATGACAGCTACCGCACGTATGCAGACATCGGCCGGCCGTTCGTGGTCTGGAACGTCGTCGCGGCGCCCGAGTTCTCGGTCACGCCGCGGCGCTGGTGCTTCCCGGTGGCCGGGTGCGTGGCGTACCGTGGTTATTTTCACGAGCAGTCGGCGCGCGAGTTCGCACTCGGACTCGAGGCGCAGGGGTTCGACGTCGCCATTGACGGGGTCCCCGCGTACTCGACGCTCGGCAAATTTGCCGACCCGGTGCTCTCCAGCATGCTGCGCTATGGGGATGATGACCTGGCGGCGACCATCTTCCACGAGCTGGCGCATCAGCTGCTGTACGTGCGCGATGACTCCGAGTTCAACGAAGCTTTCGCTACCACCGTCGAGGATGTCGGGCTCGAGCGCTGGCTCGCGCACCAGCACGTCGCCGCGCGCATGCAGGCCTTTCGCGAGGCGCAGCAGCGCGAGCAGGAGTTGGTGAGCCTGCTGGCCTCCACGCGCGTGCGGCTCAAGCAGTTATACGCATCCGGGCTGCCCCGCAGCGAGATGGTGCTGAGGAAATCCGAGGTGTTCACCCAGCTGACCACCGATATCCGCGGCCTCGAGCGGCGCGCGGGCGGGACGGTGCCGCTCTACGATGAGTGGATCGCGCAGGGGTTGAACAACGCCCGCCTCGCCTCGGCAGCGACTTACTTCGAGTGTGTGCCCGGGTTCATGCGGCTGCTGCATGAGCAGGGCGACGATCTGCCGCGCTTTTACGCCGCGGCTCGCAAGCTCGCTGAGCAACCCGGCGCGGAGCGCCACGCACGCCTGTGTACCGCCGAGCCAGGTCCGCCCCACTGAGCGCAGCGCGCGGCCACGGCGGCCGTGCGCGCATGAGCGGCAGCGACAGCCGCTTTCAGGCGGGGGCGGCTGCCCTGAGGTAGAGCGGCAGCTCCGCGAGCAGCGGACGGGGCACTATCCCGAGCGCCGCGCAGCCGTTCTCGCGGCAGACGCTGTCGAGGGTGAGCGAGCGGAAGTTATCGAGCGAGAAGGGCTTCCCTGGCAGCAGCCCCATCACTACGCCCTGGATGCGCGCGAGCACATCCGGCAGCCGCACGATATGGCACGGCAACCCCGCAGCGCGCGCGGTGAGACGCACGAGCTGCTCGAGTGTGAGCACTTCGGGTCCGCAAAGCTCATAGGTCGCGCCGGCGCTCCCCGGCAGGGTCAGTGCGCGGGTGAACGCTTCCGCAACATCGAGCACGCTGATGGGTGAGAAGCGTGCACCGGCGCGCGCCAGCGGCAGCACTCCGCCGCTCACGCGCAACAGGTGGGCGAAGCGATTGGTGAGTGAGTCCGCTGCCCCGAAGATCACCGAGGGACGGAAAATGGTCGCCGCCGGGTGCGGCTGCTCGGCGTGCGGCAGCCCGCGCACCGACGCCTCCGCGGCCGCCTTGGAGCGCAGATAGCGGCTCGGTGCGTCCGGGGCGGCGCCGAGCGAACTCATGTGCAGGATCCGTCGCACGCCCGCGCCTCGGGCCGCGGCCATCACCTTGGCGGCAAGGCCGGCATGCACCGTCTGGAAGGTGTTGCGTCCGCGCTCGTTGAGGATACCGATGAGGTTGATTACCACTTCGCAGTCTGTGAACAGCTGACTGAGCACGCGCGGCTCGTGCACGTTCGCAGCCCGCAGCTCCGCGGTGTCGAGCACGCGCAGCCGCTGGGCGTTGCTGAGGTTGCGCGTGGGGACGCGTACCCAGTGCCCGGCGAACACCAGCCGCCTCACCAGCTCGGTGCCGACGAAGCCGCTGCCTCCGAGCACACAGATGTTCACGGCCTGCGCCGTCCGCTCAGCGCAGCGGCACCAGCAGCACCGTGGCGCCGCGCCGCACCTCGAGCACCAGCACCGCGGCGCCCTTGGCGCGTTCGCGCAGGTCGTGCACGCTGCTGACGCGTCCGCGGTTGGCACCGACGATGACGTCCTCTGCCCGCAGCCCCGCCTGCGCAGCGGCACTGCCGGGCTCGACGTTGCGCACCAGCGCACCGCCCGCGTCGGCGGCATCGGCGAGCACCGCGCCCTCCAGGCTCTTGTGGATACTGGCCGGCCCCCCGCTGAGCTCGCTGGTGGTGTCGGCGATGACTGCCGTTACCCGCACCGGCTTGCCGTCACGCAGCAGGCCGATCTCGACCTTGTCACCCACACGCAGCAGGCCGATGGTGTTGCGCAGCTCGCTGTTGGATTTCACCGGCTGCCCGTTGACCGAGGTGATTACATCCCCAGTGCGGATGCCGGCGCGGTCGGCGGGCGAACCGTCCACCACCTGCGACACCAGCGCACCGACCACGCTCGGCAGACCGAGCGAATGCGCGATGTCAGGCGTGACCGTGTACATGCTCACTCCGAGCTGCCCGCGCTTGACGGAGCCATAGCGGATGAGCTGGTCCATGACGCTGCGCGCCATGTTCACCGGTATGGCGAAGCCGATGCCGATGTTGCCGCCGCTGCGCGAGAGGATGGCGGTGTTGATGCCGATGAGCTCGCCGCGCAGGTTGACCAGTGCGCCGCCGGAGTTGCCGGGATTGATCGAGGCGTCGGTCTGGATGAAGTCCTCGTAGCCGTCGGGATTGATGCCGGAGCGTGACAGCCCGCTGATGATTCCCGAAGTGACCGTGTGCTGCAGGCCGAAGGGGTTGCCGATCGCCACCACGAAATCGCCGACCTCCACCCTGGCGGAGTCGCCGAGCGAGATCTGCGTGAGGCCGTCGGGCTTTACCTTGAGCACCGCGACGTCCGAAGGGGTGTCGCTGCCGATGATCTCGGCCTTCAGGTCGCGGCCATCCTGCAGCGTGACGGTGATCTCGCTGGCGTTCTCGACCACGTGCGCGTTGGTGACGATGTAACCGCTGCGCGAATCGAAAATGACGCCGGAGCCGGCGCTCTGGAACGGCCGAGCGCGCGGGCCGGTGTCCGGCGGCACGTCGAAGAAACGACGGAAGAAGGGGTCATCGAGCAGTGGATTCTGCGCGCCGCGCTCGCGGATGGTGCCGCGCGTGGCGATGTTCACCACCGCGGGCGAGACCTTGCGGATCATCGGCGCGAGCGTTGGCAGGCCGGACTCGCCCGTAACAGGCGGCATCGCCGCCGGCAGCGGCGTGGCGAGGACTGCTGCCAATACACACAGGGCAAAGGCGCGGCTCATGAGGCCACGAATTCTAGCTCCAAGAGGCGGCGCCGGCCGCACGCAGCGGAGGGATTGTGAGGCGCAACGCGCCGGCGCCCGGCCTGCGCCGTTGCCAGCCCCCGCACCACTGGGTAGCCGGGAGACAGTGGCCGGCAGCGCTCGCACGCTGCCGGCTCACCGCAGGAGCCCGTCAGGCGGCCTGAACGTCGATGCGACGCGGCTGCTTCGTCGGCCGCTTCGGAATGCTGATCTCGAGCACCCCGTTGACGTGAGTCGCCTTGATGGCTTCCGCATCTACACTCTCGGGCAGCGTGAAGCGGCGCAGGAACGTGCCGGTGGCGCGCTCGACGCTCTCGAAGCCGTCCTGGGCCGACTTCTTCTCCGAGCGGCGCTCGCCCTTGATCGTGAGCACGCCCTTCTCGGCCGTGATCTCGATGTCCTTGCCCTCGACGCCCGGCAGGTCGGCAGCTACCACGAAGCGCTCAGCCTCCTCGTGAATGTCGACGTGCGGGATCCAGCTGACGGTCGCGCCGTTGGCGGCCTCGCCCAGGGCGCGATCGAGCTGCCGCTGCAAACGGCTCACGAACGTCCAGGGCTCGTAACGAACGATGGTCATGCGAAACACTCCTGTTGAAAGGTTGAAAACTGCCGCAAAAAACTGGGTACGCAGTGCGCGGATTGCACAGTGCGCGTATGCATCCGGATGTGCGGTTCAGTGTTGGAATTTCAAGAGCACGGCCGTCGGCGCGGCGTGCAGGTGCGGGCGCCCGGCGCCGTGCACTCCGGCCCAGGTGTGCCGCTCGCTGCTGCGCCACGCGCGCCGGCCCCGGGGCTGCACGGCTGGTCGAAAACTGATCAGTCGGGCCGCCAGAGGGCTGTGGCCTCAACCGCCAAATCAGCGCTCAAGGTGCGCGCTTTGTGGGCAGCCTGTGCAGAACCTGTGCTTGCCCTGGGCACAATATATTGGGTTGGACACGACTGAGAACCAGGCCGCATTTTTGCCAGGAATTATGGTGAAAGTTGCAGCCGATATCGTCATAATTTGTTG
>Ga0306921_10002119_pt1 | contig 19842 bp, 15 predicted proteins | sample sta12Cox44000080_FD_203760 | JGI IMG/M metagenome (GOLD analysis project Ga0306921, IMG submission 203760) | Lab enrichment of tropical soil microbial communities from Luquillo Experimental Forest, Puerto Rico - statoxic.12C.oxic.44.000.080 (v2)... | ecosystem: Environmental > Terrestrial >... | reverse complement strand
GCTTGGCGTCCAGCGCACCTTTAAAGCGCTTGACCTTCGACCATTTACTATGCCCCGCCATACTCCGGGTGAAAAAACAGAAATCAGAAAAAGGGGTTAAAATTATACTAGCGACGCACCTGCGACCTATGGATAAGACAGAAGTCTTTCAAAAAGAGAGGACCGCCGACTAGCGCATCAACAAGCGATACCTACGGAGAAAACCGCAAATGGACTGATTTGTCAACTTACTTTGGAAGTTGCGCGTTTGCGGGCCGTTGAATCGAGGATTTTCTTTCGCAATCGAAGCGTTTTTGGAGTCGTTTCCACGTACTCGTCGGGAGCGATATACTCGAGCGCCCGCTCAAGCGACATCCGAACCGGAGGCGCGAGCTGAACACCCTTGCCTTCCCCCTGGCTGCGCATATTCGTAAGATGCTTTGTCTTGCAAGCGTTCACGTTCAGATCATCCGGCCGAGAATTTTCCCCGACAATCATCCCTTCATATACTTCCTCCTGGGGGCCGATAAACAGTTTACCGCGCTCCTGAACGTTGTTCAGGGCATATGCCGTCGACAAGCCGGGCTCCATCGCGACAAGCACGCCGTTGGCTCTGTTAAGAATTTCGCCCTTGAACGGTCCGTACTCCTTAAACAGGTGGCTCATAGAACCCAGTCCTCTAGTGAGATTCACAAGGTCGGTTTCGAATCCTATCAGCCCCCTGGTCGGTATAACCGCCTCAATGAGAACGGAGTGGGTTTGGTGGTCCATATTCGTTACTTCGGCCTTTCTCGCGGCGAGCGCCTGGAGAATATCCCCGAGATTGGCGTTCGGGACATCGACGAATAGATTCTCGTACGGCTCCAGTGTAGTCCCCTGAGAGTCTTTACGAAGAATGACTTCGGGCCTGGACACAAGCAGCTCGAATCCTTCTCGTCGCATCTGCTCCACAAGAATCGCAATCTGCATTTCGCCACGCGCATTGAGCGTGAAAACTCCGGCTGCATCCGTCTCGCTGAATTGCAGGGATACGTTTGTGCGGCACTCCCGGATCAGACGCTCCTTGATATGGCGCGCAGTTAAGAACTTTCCTTCACGCCCTGCCAAGGGAGAGTCGTTAACAAGAAAATTCATCTGGATGGTTGGCGGGTCGATATCGACAAACTCCAGCGCGTGCCGCTCCTCCTGGTCGGTGAATGTCTCCCCAATCGAAACCTCTTCAAAACCGGCTAGACCAATGATGTCGCCTGATCCGGCATGCTTTATCTCGATCCGGTCCAATCCTCTATGTCCGAAAAGCGCCGTTACGCTCCGGCGCTCACGCCGCCCATCCTTGTGAATACAGACGATAGAATCACCCACCTTCACCCGGCCGCTGACAATCCGGCCAAATGCCAGCCTTCCCAGATAATCTGAATAGTCCAAGTTGGAGATCAGCATCCGAAAGTAGGTTTCGACTGCCTTCAGCGGTGGGGGGATGTCTTTGATAATCGCTTCGAAAAGAGGAGCCATCGAGGTGTTGGGCTCGTGAATTTCCTTCATCGCGTAGCCTTCTTTTGCGCTCGCGTAGATCACGGGAAAATCGAGCTGTTGATCCGTGGCGTTCAGTTCCACGAACAAGTCGAAGACCATGTCCAACACCTTGTGTGGGCGAGCGTTCTCCCGATCGATCTTGTTAATCACCACAATGGGTTGCGCCCCGTTTTGCAGCGCCTTGCGCAACACGAATTTTGTTTGAGCCTGCGGACCGTCATGGGAGTCGACCACAAGTAAAACTCCGTCGACCATCTTCATGATTCGCTCGACTTCACCGCCAAAATCTGCGTGACCCGGCGTGTCCACAATGTTGACGTGGTAGTCCTTATATCTGAACGCGGCGTTCTTTGCCTTAATGGTGATCCCCTTCTCTCTCTCGAGATCCATCGAATCCATTACCCGCTCCTCGACTCTTTGATTCGCTCTGAAGGTCCCGGATTGGCGCAGCAACTGGTCGACCAGGGTGGTCTTACCGTGATCGACGTGGGCGATGATTGCAATGTTCCGAATATGATCCATAGAAGCCGAAAAAGAATCGGCAAGATGGCCGGACCTGACAGAATCGTCAACGAGGTTTGCGTTCAAAGAAGACGTGCATCAAGCGAGTTCGAGCCGAAGATTGATTAAAGAAAAAAGCTAGATGCCAATGCAAAGCAATCGATCACATCCCGCACGATTGCAACGAAAATCAGAGATTTGGCACTCGCTCCAAGGTCCCTGTTTCAAACGAATAAAGCGCCGCCTTCGGATGGCCGTAGTCAGAGCCGATATTGACGCCGATGGTGTCATGAATCTTCAGCGGACCGGCCGGGCGGTGGGTGTGTCCACAAACGACGGCCAGAAACTTTAGGTCAAGATTCCTTAGCGCGTCCCCCATTGCGCGATTGCCCAGGTAGGCCCGAAAAAATGTGTACTGCGACGGAGGCGATCCATCGTGCATCCCAACCGGAATACCAAGCAGTTCTTCGAAAGGAGGCGTATGGAGTACGACGATCACCGGAGAATCGCCCGCCGCACGGATGCGAGCTGTGACGCCCCGGATCTGCTCAAAGGCAACGGCTCGCGGATGCAGGGAGCCCGGCATAAGCTGAAAATCGCGCCAGCGCAGCGGGCTGTCCGGCGATGGGCATCCCCGCATATAATCCTCCTCGGTGACGGCGACGCCCCGATAGGCCAGGCCAGGCAGGGCGAACCCGAGATCATAGTGTCCATAGCCGCCAACGATTGTGAGGCCGCCGAGGCGGAAATTTTCGCGATCAAGCAGGCCAATATCCGAAGCCTGAGTCGCGGGAACCCAATACCGATCGATAACCGCCGGCAGGCCGTCACATTCATTCCGAGCTTCTCCATGCAGCCAGAAGTCATGGTTCCCGAGACAAATTGCAATCGGTTCATCTGGAACACAGCGTCGGATTTCAGCTAGTGCCTCGGAGGCCTGCGACGCGCTGGCAATATCTCCGGCAATGACCACGCCATCCGGCCTGAAGAGTGAGATCCAGGCTCGCACTCTTTTGAGTATTCCCTCGCGAGTAGCGCGCAGCAGATGCAGGTCGGCCGTGAATAGTATCCTCACCGGGTGTCCCCAGCAGAAATAAAATCAGGGCCGACACAGAGGCCGTCCCTCCCTGAAAAGGCGATCGCAATCAGGGACAGAGCCATTGGCTGGTTAATCGGCGAACAAATTTTCACTCCCGAAGCCTCCGCCACCGGGGGTTTCAACGATGATCGCATCACCGCTATTGACTTCCATCTTTGCACAACTCCCGAACTCCTCGATCCGCTGACCAACTCTAGCAAGGGTAGTTCTACCCGGATGCCCCGGCTGACCACCATCCATTCCAAATGGCGCAATCCTGCGGCTGTTGGCTAATATCGCCACGGTCATTGGTTCGCGAAATCGGATTTTGCGGATGACACCGTCACCACCTCGCCAGCGTCCGCGGCCGCCGGAGCCCCTCCGGATTGCGAAAGACTCTACAAATACCGGATAGCGCAACTCGACTATTTCTGGATCGGTTAACCGGGAATTGGTCATATGTGTATGCACCGCGGAAGCACCGTTGAAACCGCAACCGGCTCCAGCTCCTCCGCAAATCGTCTCATAATATTGGTATTTCTGATTTCCAAAAGTCAGATTGTTCATCGTACCCTGGCTTCCGGCCAGGCAGCCGAGCGCCCCGTAGAGCGCGTTAGCAAGTGCCTGGGAAGTTTCAACGTTGCCGGCGGCAACAGCTGCCGGCGGTAGAGGTGCCAGCATCGAGCCCTGTGGTATGAAGAGATCCACGGCTTCAAGACAGCCGTCATTCAAGGGTATATCCGCGTTTACCAACGTCCGGAATACGTAAAGAATTACGGCTCGAACGATCGAGGATGGAGCATTAAAATTGTCCGGTCGTTGAGCGGAGGTTCCGCTAAAGTCAATCTTCACGCGCCCCGGCTCCGGCTCGATCCGAACGCTGATCCGTGCCCCCGAATCCATTTCCTGGATGAACCGGCCGGCGTGAAGCCTGGAAATCACGGACTGCACTTCGGTTGCAGCATTCCGCCGCACGTGCTGCATGTGAGCATGCACGACCTCAAGCCCGAATTGTTGGACGATTCGTTTCAGTTCCTGGATACCCTTTTCGTTTGCGGCTATCTGAGCCCGGATATCCCCCAGATTCTGTTCCAGATTTCGGGCTGGATAACTGCCACCGCCCAGTTGCTCTAACAAAGCAGCCTCCCGGAACTCTCCCTGGCGCACGAGAAGGAAATCGGTGATTAAGACGCCCTCCTCCTCGATGACATGGCTGTCCGGAGGCATCGAACCGGGCGTTATACCGCCGATGTCGGCGTGATGTCCTCGACTTGCAACCCAGAATTGCGGAATACCGGAATCCGCAAACACCGGAGTGACAACGGTGATATCGGGAAGGTGAGTGCCTCCTGCAAAGGGATCGTTCAACGCATAGCAATCCCCCGGCCGGATATCCCTTCCCCGGCGCTCGATGATGGCGCGAACCGCGGTTCCCATGGAACCGAGGTGCACTGGCACATGCGGCGCGTTTGCAACTAGCCGACCTTCAGCATCGAAGAGAGCGCACGAAAAATCCAGGCGCTCCTTGATATTAACCGAATAAGCGCAGTTCTGGAGGACGGCACCCATCTGTTCGGCAATCGAGATGAACAAATTACCGAAAACCTCCAGAAGAATCGGGTTCGCCTTCTTTTCGACAGAAACACTCGGCGCTCGGGGAGTGCACCTGGATAGCAGTAGATCGAATTTCGACGTTATCTCCGCTCTCCACTCCGGCTCCACAACGGTCGTTGTCGTTGACTCGACGATGATCGCGGGTCCGCTTATCTTGAAGCCCGGCGGAATCGACGCGCGGTCAAAAATCGGCGTTCGGATCCACTTCTCTTCAAAGAAAACGTCCAGTCGAGACAGAGATTCCGGCTGCGCCGACGTTCGATACTCACGCGGTTGCTCCGGTTGTTCGAGGTTTTCCCCAATAGCCTCGATTGAGACGGAATCTATCACCATCGATGGAACATCCGAATCGAAGCCGAAGCGTAAACGATGGGCTTTATGAAAAGCCTTCTCCATTTCCTCCACCGTTCCAAAATCTACAGACAGTGGCGTGTTCGTGTTCTTGTATCGGACGTTCAATTTCCGGACCGTACGACCCGGCACGCCTTCCTGAGCGAGCAGTTGGTTCTCGACCAAAGAAGCCAATTCGTCGAGCGTTTTGCCCGCATACTCGACCCCTGTTTTGTTGAACGGCTCTTCGATAGAACGCTCGCGCAGAACGCGGACTTCCGCTAAACCCATCCCGAAGGCAGAGAGGACACCGGCAAGCGGATGGATCAAGACTCGGTCCATTCCCAACGCATCGGCGACTGCACAGGCGTGCTGACCTCCGGCTCCCCCAAATGTGACAAGCGTATACTGCGAAACGTCATATCCTTGAGCTACCGAGATCTTTTTTATGGCGTTGGCCATATTTTCTACGGCGATCCGCAGAAACCCGCTGGCAAGGTTTTCAGCGGAGAGATCTTCCAGAACACCTGCAAGCTCGGAAAGCCGGTTGCGCACAATTTCCGGGTCGATGGGCAAATCCCGCGTTGATCCAAAGATGGACGGAAAAAATCGAGGCGGCAATCTCCCGAGTGCAACGTTGCAGTCGGTTACAGTCAAAGGTCCACCGCGACGATAACACGCTGGCCCTGGATAAGCTCCTGCACTTTCAGGACCGACGCGGAGGCGTGCGCCATCAAATCTGCAAATTGATCCTCCCCCAGCCGCTACTGTGTGAATGTGCATCATTGGAGAGCACATCCGAATACCGCCAATTTCAGTCTCAAATCGCCGTTCAAACTCGCCGGCGTAGTGCGTCACATCCGTCGATGTACCCCCCATGTCGAAAGCGATGATGCGCTCAAAACCGGCGTGAGAAGCTGCTTTTGCAGCTCCAACGACGCCGGCAGCTGGACCTGACAGAATAGAGTCCTTGCCTCTGAAACGGCCCGCCTCTGCCAGACCGCCATTCGACTGCATGAAAAGCAACCGAACTCCCGGGAGCGCAGAATAGAGCCGGTCGACATATTTGCGGAGCAAGGGAGATAGGTAAGCGTCCACCACCGTCGTATGACCGCGATCGACGAATTTCACGAGCTGGCTCGTTTCATGACTTGGATAGACATGTATAAACCCAAGGTCGCGAGCGAGTTGAGCCAAAATCTGCTCATACCGCGGGTAGCGATAGCCATGCATCAGGACAATTGCGATGCAATAAATTCCGCGGGCCAGCAGTTCTTCGAACGCAAGTCGCGCCTCGACCAAATCGAGACGCTCGATTTCCTCCCCTTCGGCTGACATTCGCCCGCGGCATTCGATCACCCTCTCATAGAGCTGATCAGGAAGTTTGATGTCCAGGTCGAAGAGTTTGGGTCGCTGCTGCGTTCCTATCCGAAGCACATCCTGAAAGCCCCGATTGGTCACCAAAGCCATGCGCTCCCCCTTTCTCTCCAGAAGCGCGTTGGTTGCGACGGTCGTGCCCATTTTTACCACCTCGATCCTGTCTACCGGGAGAGGGTCATGCCGGGTCAAACCGAACATTCGACGAATACCCTCCACCGCTGCGTCCTCGTACTGTCCCGGGTCATCCGAAAGCAGCTTTCCGGTCCTGAGGGTGCCATTGGGTTCCAAGGCGACCACGTCAGTGAAGGTCCCGCCCCGATCGATCCAGAATTTCCAGCCCGCTGCCGATTTCGCCATCAACCTGGCACTCTATTAATTCGCACGGTCTTGTGAACCGGTTTTATTATCCGTCTCAGGAAAACCAGCCGAAATGTGCTTCCAGCAACTGACGATGGGGGTCCCTAAGCCGCTGGAGCGTTGCTTCCAACGCCCGGATGCGCGGTAAAAGATAATCTGGTAGCCGTTTTCGGCAATCTGACGGGCGGGGACGCCCGTCCCACATTGTAACGCGGGCGTCCCCGCCCGCGCTAGGGCCGCTTAGGAAGAGGCTCGACGCTGGGGTTTCGCTTCGCCACACACCAGGCTTCTTATACGGTGCGCCTTCGGCGCCTAAGTTATTCCCGCTACGTTCCCGCCTTAGCTCCTCAAGAATTCCAGTACCTTTGCGAGCGCTCTGCCTCGATGGCTAAGGCTGTTCTTGATCTCCGGCTGCAATTCGCCAAAGGTTTCCGTATACCCTTGAGGGATAAACATGCAGTCGTAGCCGAACCCTTCGGAACCGCGCTCCTCCGGGATGACTCTGCCTGCGACCGTACCTACGAAGGAGCCCCGCAGTTCACCTTGAGTCGCCAAAACCATTACGCAGCTGAAACGCGCGCTGAATTCCGTCCCCTGCAGCTTTCTCAAACGTTTAATGAGCTCTCGCCGATTTGCCGCATCGTCCGCGTTTTTGCCGGCGAATCGAGCGGACTTGACCCCGGGAACACCTCCCAGGGCATCCACTTCAAGCCCCGAGTCATCCGCAAGAACAAGTCCGGTAAAGACCCTGGAAATGGCAACCGCTTTCAAAATCGCATTTTCCTCAAATGTGGTTCCGGTCTCTTTTATGGTCGGGCTGTGCGGCAAGTCTAAAAGATCGCTGACGCGCCATCCGGATCCGAGGACCTGCCCGATTTCGCGGGTTTTATGCGCGTTTCGAGTGGCGATTAAAAGTGTTTGCATCGTCAGGTGACCGCCTCAAAGTTGCCTCCTCCTTTGAGGCTGCTCAGAAAAACAGGAATCCAGACCCGGGTACGAGCAACCTCTGGGAGAGCCTGCACAATATCTTACAATGAGCGACCGCCGAAAGCAGTTTCCGTTTACCGAATTTGAGCCCAAATGGCGGGAGTACTGGGAAAAAAGCGGTATTTTTCATGCCCCCAATCCGGGTGAACCCGGATTCGACCCTGGAAAGCCAAAATTCTACGTGCTCGACATGTTTCCCTACCCAAGCGGCGAAGGGCTCCACGTAGGTCATCCCGAAGGATATACAGCCACCGATATTCTGGCTCGGTACAAGCGTTCGAAAGGCTTCAACGTTTTGCACCCAATGGGGTGGGACGCGTTCGGCTTGCCTGCGGAACAGTTTGCGATTAAGACCGGCAGCCATCCATCGATCGCGACGGTTCGAAACATCGAACGGTTTAAAGCACAGCTAAAAAAAATCGGATTCAGCTACGATTGGCCTCGAGAAGTCAACACGACTGATCCGAACTATTACAAATGGACTCAGTGGATATTTCTCAAACTCTATAACTCCTGGTTTAATCCGCGGGAGCGCGCTGCACGCCCGATTCACGAACTGATTCGCAAGCGAATGGAGGAGTTCCCTCACGAAACAGATGACGAACGCAGGGAGTTCATCGACAACAATCGCCTCGCGTATGTCATGGAAGCTCCCGTCAACTGGTGTCCAGAACTGGGAACGGTACTGGCCAATGAAGAAGTCGTCGACGGGAAAAGCGAAATCGGCGGGTTCCCTGTTGTGCGGCGGCCGATGCGCCAGTGGATGCTACGTATTACCGCTTACGCCGATCGTCTGCTTGAGGAATTGCAGGGTCTTGACTGGCCGGAGCCAATTAAAGCCCTGCAAAGAAATTGGATCGGCAGAAGCGAAGGCGCGCAGGCGATTTTTCGTGTGGCGGGCCGCGAAGAGGAAATTGCCGTTTTCACGACGCGACCTGACACCTTGTTCGGAGCGACTTACATGGTTCTTGCCCCAGAGCATCCCCTTGTCGACCGCATCACAGCCGGCACTGAGCGAACGGCTGTCGCTGATTACAGAATATTGGTCGAATCGAGATCCGATTTAGAGCGGACGGATCTTGGGTGCGACAAGACCGGCGTTTTCACCGGAGCATTCGCAATTAACCCTGTGAACTCGGAAAGGGTGCCAATCTGGATTGCGGACTATGTGCTGATGAGTTACGGCACGGGCGCTATCATGGCTGTGCCGGGTCATGATGAGCGCGACTTTGAGTTTGCTAAAAAATTTCGCCTTGAGATTCGGTTCGTCGTAGAGCCGCCGCATTCCGATCGCAACAATGAAGAACAAGATCCGCCTTGCTTCACAGGGGAAGGAATTGCCAAAAACTCCGGTTTTCTTGACGGAATGCGCACAGCCGAAGCCAAGGGCTTCATAATCGACTGGCTGGAGCGCAACAATTCTGGAAAAAGATCAATTAATTACAAGCTACGAGATTGGCTGTTCTCCCGACAACGCTATTGGGGCGAACCCTTTCCTATCATCTGGCGTGACGGCAAACATTTTGCTTTGGAAGAGTCGGACCTGCCGGTTGTTCCTCCGCCACTCGAAGATTACCGGCCTACCGGTACCACTGAGCCTCCGTTGTCCAAGGCAAAAGAGTGGATCACCTTGTCCAACGGCGCGACACGCGAACTCAATACCATGCCGCAATGGGCCGGCTCCTGTTGGTATTATTTGCGCTTCATTTCCCCGGAGGAGCCGAATCGCTTCGTCAATGAGGCGGCTGAGCGCTACTGGATGGGTAGTGGCGACGCCACTAATCCGCGCCCCGGAGGTGTCGACCTATATGTAGGAGGAACCGAACACGCCGTCCTTCATCTTCTGTACGCGCGATTCTGGCACAAAGTTTTATATGACCTCGGCTATCTATCGACGATCGAACCGTTCCAGCGATTAGTAAACCAGGGAATGATTCTCGGACAAGACAACCAGAAGATGTCCAAGAGCCGGGGAAATGTCGTGAGCCCGGACGAAATCATCGAGGAATACGGCGCAGACTCTCTGCGCCTTTATGAGATGTTCATGGGCCCCCTCGAGGCCACGAAACCGTGGAGCATGAGCGGAGTGGAGGGCGTGTATCGTTTTCTTGCGCGCGTTTGGCGGCTGGCACTGCAAGAAGATCAGGAAGGCAAATGGCGAATATCCAAATCTCTCATAATCCGGGAACTCACCGACAAAGAGCGAAGAGTGCTCCACGCAACGATCAAAAAAGTTTCGGAGGATATCGCATCGCTGTCTTTCAATACCGCGATCGCGCAGATGATGATCCTTGTGAATGAGTTGACCATCGCCGAAACGCGCCCGATCGAGGCGATGAAAACCCTGCTACAGTTGCTGAATCCTTTTGCGCCGCATCTAACCGAAGAATTGTGGCAACAATTGGGAACACGCTTTATCGAATTCAGCGGCCTTGCGTGTATGCAACCTTGGCCGGAATGGGAAGAGCGGTTCCTCGCCGAAGACGAAATTGAGATCGTCGTACAAGTGAATGGCAAGCTTCGTGATAAGATACTGGTGCAAAAAGACGCGACGAAAGAGGCGCTGGAGAAGGCTGCTCTCGCTCTGCCAAAGGTGCGGCAGTTGACGTCAGAGCGCACCATCCGGAAAATCGTGGTCGTGCCCGCGAGGCTCGTAAATATCGTAACCGATCAGAATCCTTGAGGGCAAAGCCTGTCTAAGGCGCGGCCTCGCTATCAAATAGAAATTTGGATCTCTTATGCGCAGCTTTCGCGCTGACTACCATCTGCACACGCCTCTTTGCCGCCACGCTATCGGTACCCCCGGGGACTATGTTCAGGCCGCCAAAAAAGCAGGCCTGACCGAAATCGGATTTGCCGATCACAACCCGATGCCCTCCTATTTCGACGATTGGCGAATGTCCATCGAAGAACTTCCGCTTTATCTTGAAATGGTGCAGAGTGCCGGCTCACCCGACTTCCCGGTGCGCCTCGGTTGTGAATGCGATTTCATTCCAGGAAACGAACACTGGATCGAAGAACTCACAGGAAAGGCTCCCTGGGATTATCTGATCGGAAGCGTCCATTACATCGCACCCGGGTGGGACGTCGACAATCCGAAGTATATTGCGCGCTTTGATGAGCATTCTGCGGAGGCGGTTTGGGATCTTTACTGGAAGAATTACCTCCGCTGCGTCGAGAGCGATTTGTTCGATTTCGTCGCGCACCCTGATTTACCAAAGAAATTTGGCCATCGGCCGGGAGGCGATCTTCGCAGGTACTATGAACCGGTGATAGAAGCGCTGAAGAGACATGGCGTTGCTTACGAGATGAACACGGCAGGGTTGCGCAAGGCTGCGGGCGAAATCTATCCTGCTTTTCAATTTGTCGAACTTGCGCGACAAGCCGGAGTTCCAATGTTGATCAATTCCGATGCGCACGCGCCCGAAGAGGTCGGATCTGGATTCGACGCGGCAAGAGAGCTTGCTAAAGAGGCCGGATACACCAAGGTTTCGTGCTTCAAAGGCCGGCGACGGTTTGAAGTCGACTTATGATCCTGTCTGCCAGGGGCAGAATGATTAGTTTCCCGCGTCGTCCCTTGATCATGGGGATCGTCAATATCACGGATGACTCGTTTAGCGGGGACGGTTCTCTGGATATCGATTATGCGCTCACTCTGGCGCGGACCCACATTGCAGCGGGCGCGGACATAATCGATGTGGGAGGCGAGAGCGCAAGAACGAATCGGCGTGCAATTGCTGAGGAGGAGGAATGTGCCCGGGTCAAGCCGTTCGTTCAGCGCTTCAGCGAAGTCTCCTGTGATCCAGTGGATGGAATCCAGCTTTTTCCTCCTCTGCTCTCCATTAATACCTGGCGACCGAAAGTAGCCGCGGAAGTGCTCAATGTCGGCGGGCATTTACTGAACGATATGAGCGCCCTGCCTACCGATGCGAATGCAAGGGTAGCGGCAGCACATGGAGCTGCCCTGCTCGTCATGCACTCCGTCGGGCTTCCGAAAGAGGAACATACCCATATTTTTTACCAGGACGTGCTCGGTACGATCGAGAGGTTTTTCGAGGAGAAAATTCGCACGGCGATGGCTGCAGGAATCTCCCGCGACGCCATCGTTCTCGATCCCGGAATTGATTTTGCCAAGCAAAAATCAGATAGCCTTCGAATCTATCGGGAACTCGACAGATTGAAGCGTTTTGAACGGCCGATTCTGCTGCCTGTCTCGAGAAAGACAGTCATTGGCGATACGCTCGGTATTCCTGATCCGGCGGAACGCGACGCTGCAACTCTTGCCTGCGTCGTTGCCGGAGTACTGCGCGGAGCTTCGATCTTTCGTGTTCACAACGTTCCCGCAGTTTCGCAAGCGCTGAGGGTCATCTATCCTATTGTTGGTTAGAAGGTACCCTCAATTCCTGCGAACCGGCTCCGAGGAGCCATCTTCTTCGGCTAACAATGGGCCGCGGCGTTTGTAAAAATCGTATCGGGCCAGGATCGTGCGGACGTAGCGAGCCGTGGACGGAAAATCGATGCTTTCCTGGAAACTATGCGCGGTAACCGGCTGACCCTTCGCCTTCTGGACGGCAGCCCGAATCCAGCGGTCGACCCTGCTTCTGCCGGCGTTGTATTCCGCAAGCGCGAACGGTACAGCATCGTCAGTTGTATTCCATCGCTGGACCGCTTTGCTGAGATACCAGGCGCCCACTTCGAGATTCGTCTCCGGAATCAGTAGTTCTTCGCAATGAAAATTCGGATACCCCTTCGCGATCGCCCAGTCACGCGCCGCTACCTCCGACACCTGCATCAGGCCACGCTCGCCGTTTCGACCCTTCATATCTGCCTGAAACCGGCTTTCTCGCCAGACCACGGCTTTCACCAATCGAGGATCCAAGTTGTATCCACGCGCTATCTTGACGATCAACGGATCAAAGCGCCGATAATCTCTCCAATCCTTCAACTCGCGGAGGACATAGACCGGATCGTGCGACCGAAGGATAAGTAAACCAAGCGCGGACGCACAAGAAAGCACGAGCACCCCGCTAACCTTAAGCAGGAACAGGCGCGCCGATTTCCACCGGCTGTTCCAATTTTGACTTTGCTCCGAACCCATTAGAATACGACAACCACAATGCAGCATTATGCCCGGGTCATCACAGACGACCCAACCGATAAGGAACTCGACTACACGATCCCTGAACCATGGGTAGGCAAGGTTCACGTAGGTTCCCGCGTGAAAGTCCCGCTGCGTTCACGTGAAATATTAGCAACAGTCGTAGCACTCGTCGACACGCCTTCAGTGCCGAATCCGAGATTTTTCTTGGAGCTTATAGCCGAAGGACCGATTCTCAACGAGTCGCTCCTGCGGCTCGCCCGGTGGATGGCGGATTACTACTGCTGTCCGATCGAAACTGCCATTCGATCCGTCCTGCCACAAGTAATCAGGAAGGCTGAGATCGGTTTCAAAAGAGAGCGGGTTCTGAGGGCCGATCGCGCAATACCGCAAGAGGAACTTTCAAAGCTGGAAACAAGAGCCCCACGTCAGGTGGAAGTGATGCGTGTGGCGATGGAAATCCCCACTCCCATTCGCTGGAGAGAATTGGTGATGCGCGCCGCGACCACTGACCGGACTATTCAACAACTGGTCGATCGCGGGTGGTTGCGCGTGGAGTTGGAAAATGCGCAGCGCGATCCGTTTGCCACCGAGCAGTTCGTTCAAAGCAGCCCCCTCACACTGAACCCCGGTCAGGAGCAGGCTTTGGAGGCAATCACGCAATCTGTCGGAAAACGAGACGCACAGCCAATCCTGCTTCACGGCGTTACCGGCAGTGGCAAAACCGAAATCTACTTACAGGCAATTCACCATTGTCTGCAACAGGGGCTTGGGGCCCTGATGTTGGTCCCGGAAATTTCACTGACGCCGCAAACGGTTGAACGTTTCAAGGCACGTTTTGAAACTGAATTGATCGCCGTTCTTCACAGCCATCTGTCCGGAGGCGAACGTCACGACGAATGGCATAAGATTCATAGCGGCAAAGCGCGCGTCGCCATTGGCGCCCGGAGCGCAGTCTTCGCTCCCGTGGATCGGCTCGGACTCATCGTTGTCGATGAAGAACACGAAACTTCATACAAACAGGAAGATCTTCCTCGCTATCATGCGCGGGATCTGGCCGTAGTCCGGGCGCATCTCGACCGATGCGCCATCGTTCTTGGGAGCGCGACCCCGTCCTTGGAGAGCTACCAGAATGCGATGAGCGGTAAGTACCAGCTTGTCCGATTATCCTCAAGGGTTGATGACCGAAAGCTTCCCCTCATCCGAATCGTCGACATGCGGCAAGAGTATCTGAAACAAAAACATCTCCCATTGATCTCGAATGCCCTAGGGACCGCCATTGAGGCGCGCCTTGAGAGAAAGGAACAATCAATCCTCTTTCTCAACCGGCGAGGATTCGCCAGCTCGCTGGTATGCAATCAATGCGGTCACGTTTGCGAATGCCCGAACTGCAGCGTCGCTCTTACGTTTCATCTCGCAGAGGACCGCCTCAAATGCCATCTTTGCGGTCACGTGGCGGTCGCACCGCGCAAATGTCCAAAGTGCGCTGATCCTTCAATCCGCTACACTGGATTCGGGACTGAAAAAATCGAAGGCGCGGTGAAGAAACTCTTCCCAACGGCAACCTCCGCCAGAATGGACGCGGATTCCATGAGCAGAAAAGATGCGTACCGCCAAACGCTCCATGCATTTCGAATTGGCAAAATCGATATACTGATCGGGACGCAGATGATCGCCAAAGGACTCGATTTTCCCAATGTAACGCTGGTCGGGATCGTCAATGCCGACATAGGACTGCACATGCCGGACTTTCGAGCCGGTGAACGCACATTTCAGCTGCTGACCCAGGTCGCCGGCCGCGCCGGTCGGGGCGACACGGAAGGAGAAGTCTTTGTGCAAAGTTCAACACCTTTCAGCCCGGCTATACAATTCGCCCGACACCACAATTTTGAAGGATTCTGGGAGCAGGAAATCGAATTTCGTGAGCGGTGCGAATATCCACCTTTCGTTCACCTTTTAATGATTCACGTTCGCTCAGAACATCAGCGCCGCGCCGAATTTACCGCGGAGACGATCCACCGGCGTCTAGCCGAGCAACTAAGCCCCGGGACAACTCTCAACGCCGTCGTACCAGCCCCGATCGAGCGTTCGAAAGGTTACTACAGGTTCCAAATTCTTATTCGCACAAAAGCGATACGCCAGGCGAGTCACAGCGCCAAGTCGGTTCTTCAAAAACTGACGTTTTCCGACGATGTCCAGGTTTCCGTCGACGTCGACCCCTATCAGGTCCTCTAAGCCGACTGAGCCTAGCTAGCCTAGCCGCCTAGATCCCAAAAATTGGGGAATCGTCCTCGTGGTCGTACTCCTGCTCGATTCAGTGGGCTTTCGCACCTCCAAAAGAGCCCGATTTTCCGCAACGACCTTGTTTTCGCTGGCTCAATTATTGCGGGATAACAGGCACCTCGGAGTTTAGGTTTATTGGATCAACGCTGACGGTCCGCTCGGAGATCGGACCCTAGCGCCGTCCGGAGCTCCAGCCAAAGGGCCCTACTACGCACGCAACGTTATCGCAGTAACCTCCGGCGGACAATTAAACCGAATTGGCAGGCCAACCGTCCCGATTCCGCGCGTCGTGTAGATCTGCGCATGACCCACTTCGTACAGTCCGAGGTCATAAATCTGCCCAAATTGCGGAAGCACCAGAGGCCCGAAACCCGGCAATCGAACCTGACCCCCGTGGCTGTGCCCCGAAAGCTGCAGATCAAGCGGCACCTCTGTACAAAGTTTCCTGATCGAATCGGGCTCGTGAACAAGCGCGATGCTACAAAGCGCACCCTTACGGGCCGAAAAGGCTTCTGAAAGACGCGGGGTGCCGGCCATAAAAGAATCGATGCCAGCCAGATAGATCGATTCCGAGGCTATTCGCAGTTCGACTCCGCGGTTATTTAAGAGCTGGACGCCCCCTTTGGCCAAGGCTTCCGAGACAATCTTTGGTCCCCGCCAATGATCATGATTTCCCAGGACCGCAAATACGCCCATTGCGGGATTGAGCTTTTCAAACAACGGCACGAGATCGAACGCCGCTTCCGCCGATTTATAAACAAAATCGCCTGCGAGCACCACGAGGTCAGGTTGAACTGAATTCGCCAGACCTATTGCCTCGCGGATAAGCTCGACAGTAGTAAACGGGTAAATGTGAAGATCGCTGAGAAGGACCACCTTAAATCCGTCAAAGCATGTCGGCAAACGCCGCAGATGAATCGTCTGCCTTTCAACCAGAACATTATTCGGCTCTACTCCCGCCGAATACAAGAGGCCAGTCAGACCTGTCAACCCGGTCGCAATTCCGCACCCCGCTCCCATTTTCAGAAAGTCGCGCCTAGTCATTCCATTCATCGATAACCTCGATTCTGCGTTTAGCTGAGCCCCTTCAAACCAAACTGTCAAATTGCCTGTTGGTGATGGACGATGGCTCGGATGGATGTCGTTCGATAGCGAGTCAGTTTTTCGTTTCTGAGGAATGTGAACTCCATACGTCCACCGCAAAAGAGGTGTCCGGGTTTGAACGCATGCGAAAAGCCAAAACCACACCCCGAAATCCTCACCCTGCCTGAAGGCCGGTCGGCACGCGAGCACTGCAAACGCATTTCATGATCGCTGGCAACCGTAAACAGATAGTTTGTGTGCTCGGTGATGACCCGAAGTCTATCTCCAGGATTGAGCCTGCTGAGAGAGAACTCTTCGGCGTCCAATTCCCCGTAACGGGAAGCGAATTGCTCCCAATCTGAAATCGCAGCTCTCATGCACCTGCAGTTAATATCGCCAAATATACCTGAAAATTAGATGAGAAAAGAAACAAAACAAAGTCAAGCCCGCTCCGACCACGCCTTAGCGCCCTATTCGTAACGCAACGCCTTCACCGGATCGAGGCGGGCAGCAAAGTAAGCAGGAATAAGGGCTGCAATCGAGCAGATCAGGAAGCCGCTTACACAGATAATTACGACGTCTCGCGGCACAATTTCAGCCGGAATCTCAGCAAATTGGTAAACTGCCGCGGGGAAAAGTTCGACGTGAAGGGTCGCAGCGAGGAAATCCCGAAACTGGTTTCTGTACTGGACGAGAGCGACGCCACTACCAAGACCAATCAAGGTCCCGAAAAATCCGACGATCATGCCCTGAGCAAGGAAAATCCACATGATCTGGTTTACCTGGGCCCCGAGCGCCTTCATGACACCGATCTCCCTGGTTTTCTGGACCGTGGCGGTGATGAGAGTACTCATAATTCCAAATGCTGCCACAATTACCACAAATATCAAAACGAAAAACATCGTCGTCCTTTCGATGCGGATGGCGTCAAAAAATTGACGATTGTCGTCCATCCACGTGTAGGCCTGCACAGGTGGCTGAAGGAACTCGTTGAGCCGCTGCTTTACCTTATCCGCCGTGAAGGCGTCTTGTGTCCTGACGGTTAATCCGTGCACCCCATCACCCAGGTCGTACGCCTCCTGCATGATGTGAAGCGGAACTATAACGTAATCGGAATCGTAGGAGTAATGCCCCGAATAGAAAACCCCGGTAACAGTCAAATCCATTGGCAGGATGAGTTCGCGGGCCTTCTTTATGTACTCCTTGTTTTCCGACTGCCCTTCGGCCTTCTCCAGATCTTTCTGGATTTCGTCCAGGTTACGGGGTGAATAAATTTGGATCGTATCGCCAACACTGACGCCCAAGCTCGCGGCGAGATCCGACCCCATGACACATGTATCTCCACCAAGATCAAACTCGCCCGCTACAACGAATTGCTTCAGGTCGGCCACCTTTTGCTCCAATTGGGGTGAGATCGCTCGAAGCCACGGCGCTAAACGCCTATTCTGAAACTGGACAATCACACGCCCTTGGGCAAACGGGGCCGCAGCAAGCACTCCGGGAGTCTTTTCCACCTTGTCCAAAATCTGATGCCAGTCGTGAATGACCTCGTTGCTGCGAACCACGATGTGCGCATCGAACCCAATGATCTTCCTCTGGAGTTCTCTCTCAAAGCCGGTCATCACCGAGATGACGATAATAAGTACACTGATTCCGAGCACAACTCCGAGAATCGAGATCAATGTGATAACGGAGAGAAAAGTGCGCTTCGGCTTCAAGTAGCGCAACGCGAGGAAGTAAGCAAATGGCAGCCGAATCTTCTTAGGCACGAGCTGAACAAGTTATTCGGAATGGAAAATTTGCCAAGGAGTATGCGAGGCCCTATTGCGTGCGGCTACCGGGGCGTCAGAATCTTCAGCTTCGGGAAATAGCGCCTCAGGTAGCCTCGATCCACCGCCGCAAGCTGGTCAGATTGCCGAAGAGCGTGGCTGCCGATAAGAAAATCGGGAATCATATGCCTGCGCGGCCCACCCTCGTGTCGATAAGCTTTAAAAACACATCCGGCTTCAAAAGCGGCCTCGTCGTTAAGAGGATCAAACCGGACGCCAAGGCGCTGCAGCATATCGAGAGCCTTCTGTCGCGAATCAAAAGCCGGAGCGATCTCGGCAAACACCACGTCGCAGATCGTAAGTTCGCCCTCGCGCGACGCATCAAGCAATGTGCGCGACCAATCAACGGCGCTCGGTTCGTCGTTAAACACCGTCCAAAACACGGATGAATCGACCGCCGTGATCATTCCCCGCGCCGGGTCGGCGGCAGTTCGACGTGCCCGCGCGTTTCATCCAGCCAGTCTTTGGTGCTTGCTGCGGCTAGGCGCTTTTTCCCGATCCCGCGCGCCTTTTCCCACGCGCCTTCATCCACCACTTTAACTGCTTTCAAGAATGGAGCGTCTTTGTCGAAGTCGAGCTGCTGGCCGGGTTTCAAGCCAAGGCGGCGACGAATTTCGATCGGAATCGTGATCTGTCCTTTACTGGTAAGAGTAGCTTTCATTACTTGCCTGGTAAGACATTACGGTAAGACACACTGATCGACAAGCCTGAAAATGACGGCGACCCCGGAGTCAGCGTTAAGCGCGGGCTTTTACAAAAACCGGGGCTGAGTCGCATCTCCGAGGCGACCGGCTTTTTCAGGTGAAGTCGTAAGCTTTGGGCATCCGTTTTACCAACCACATGCTTAGCCACATCGCCCCAAAGCTCATTCATCCAGCAAGCTCCGCGTTTTTTTTGTGATCGGAAATTGGAGCTTAGCAAATCGCCCCGGCGCTGGCCACAACGGCTTGTCCATCCGCGGTTGCCGAAGAGTTGACGGCGCGGATCTTATCCTGTTTCCAAGGCGGACAACATTGCATCGGAAAGATCGATCCTGAGGATCACGGTCGATTCGTTAACCAACCATCCTGCTCCTTTGCCTGGTTGCCAGCCCGGTACTGCTATTCTCGAGTCATCTGGGAATCTGTGTGCGACCTCAAGTTTCGCTAGGGGGACGCGCACACGTTCCATTTGGCGCTTCGATGCGTTGATAGAATCTTTTCGTGTAACTGAGATTCCGGTCTCCTCTCTACAAATCTGGTCTAGTGTCCGGATGAACTCGTAGCCGGCGAGCACCCACAGAAAATTTTGATAAACGTAATCAGCAAATTGGACTATTTCTGCGTCGGATACCCGTGGCGGGATCATTTGTTGCCGCCTAAAATTTTCTTCAATCAGCGGCGTCTGGCCAATGAGAGTGACATCCAACCGACCAACGCCTTGAAGGACGGAGGTAAGCCAAGGATCGCGTTTCGGCAAAAAGATCGAAGCCTTGGTCCAACGGGTAAGTCTATCGAACAACTCCTTGGTCATAGATGACGCACAGGATAGCCAGAGCGATTTCTTCAGCGCCAGGCGGAAGACAACAATTGGGTGCGGCGCGTTCGCTTTCCTCGACGTGGTTCGCATAAAGGCACAATGTGAGCCGGCTCGAACAGGGTCAGCCGGACACGGATAGCAGGTTGGACGGTCAGAGCCTTGCAAGCCGACCGCATACCCGAGGCAGGACGTCCCAAACGCTCGACTCTATTTGCCTGAATGGCCGAGATAGGGCATAGAACAAGACGTCAGCATGCTCCTGGGAAACCCCA
>Ga0306921_10002118_pt1 | contig 19848 bp, 18 predicted proteins | sample sta12Cox44000080_FD_203760 | JGI IMG/M metagenome (GOLD analysis project Ga0306921, IMG submission 203760) | Lab enrichment of tropical soil microbial communities from Luquillo Experimental Forest, Puerto Rico - statoxic.12C.oxic.44.000.080 (v2)... | ecosystem: Environmental > Terrestrial >... | reverse complement strand
TTCGTCGACCAGCGGCCCGCGCGCGGTATTGATGAGGCAGGCGCCGCGTTTCATCTTGGCGAAGGCTGAGCCGTCGAACAGGCCGCGGGTCTCCGGCAACAGCGGCGCGTGGATCGAAACGAAATCCGAGCGCGCGAGGAGATCGTCGAAGCTCACGTTCTCGACGCGCGCGTGCGCAAGCACGGTCGGCGGCACGAACGGATCATGCGTGATCACCTTGAGCCCCAACGCCTGCGCCTTAGGGGCGAGCTGGCGCGGGATGTTGCCGAAGCCCACGAGGCCGAGTGTTTGCCCTTCGAGCCGGCGGATCGGCACCACGGCGGGCATCTCCCAGCGGCCCGCCTGCACCAGATTGTTCGAGAACACCACCTTGCGGGCGAGCGCGAGCAGCAGCGCCATGGCGTGGTCGGAGACCTCGCGCATGCAGTAGTCCGGTACATATGTGACGGTGATGCCGCATGCGACCGCCGCCGGCACGTCGATGTTGTCGACGCCGAGGCCGAAGCGGCCGATCGCCTTGCAGCGCTTGAGCTGGCGGAGCAGATCGCCGGGGAGCTTGGCGTACGTGACGAGGATCGCGTCGGCGTCGCGCGCGACCGCGAGGATGTCGTCCGCCGCGGCACTCTTCGCCATCACCAGCTCGGGATCGACGCGCTTGAGCGCGGCGATCGCGAGATCGAGCGAAGGAAACACGCTGTCGGTGACGGCGATGAGGGGACGGGGCATGGGATGCTCCAGTGATCAGTGACCGGTGACCAGAAGATAGCATCGCGAACTGTTTCTGGTGACTGGTCACTGGTGACTGATCACCGGTCGAAGATCGACGGGTTGACGCAATTGGGTGGCGGCTTGCCGTCGAGGAGCGCGACCACATTGTCGACCACGATGTTGGCCATTACCTCGCGCAAGGAGGCGACCGCGCTGCCCATGTGCGGCGTGAGCACCACGTTCTCCATCTTGCGCAGCGCCATCGCCACTTTGGGCTCGTGCTCGTAAACGTCGAGGCCGGCACCGGCGATGCGTTTCTTCGTCAGCGCGCGGATCAGCGCCGCCTCGTCGACAATCGGTCCGCGCGCGGTGTTGATCAGGAACGCGGTCGGCTTCATCAGCGCGAACTCGCGGTCGCCGATCATGTAGCGGGTGTCGCCGTTGAGCGGCGGGTGCAGCGAGACGAAGTCGGAGCGCTTGAGCAATTCGTCGAATGGCACATAGGTGATGCCGAAATCTTTCTCGTCGCGCTCCGACTTGCGCCGCGGCCCGCAGTACAAAACTTCCATCGAAAAGCCGTGCGCGCGCTTGGCGACCGCGCGGCCTATCCGCCCGCCGCCGCCGACGAGCCCCAGCACCTTGCCGGATACTGCGCTGCCGGCGAGATGGTTCGATTGGCCGCCGGGAAAGCCGCCTTTGCGCAGCAGGCGGTCGCCTTCGCGCATGCGCCGCGCCACTGCGATCATCAGGCCGAAGTTGAGGTCGGCGGTGGCTTCGCCGACGATCGGCGGCACCACCGTCACCGGAATGCCGCGCGCGGTCGCTTCCGCTACGTCGATCCCGTCCGGCGTGATCGCCATCGAACAGACGGCGCGTAGCTTCGGGTTGGCGGCAAGCACGTCGCGGTCGACCCGGTCGTGCAACAGCGGGAACAAAATATCGGCCTTCTTCACGGCCGCGATCAGATTGTTTTTAGGAAGCGGACGGCTGCTGTCCGGGTTCATGGTCACGCGCGCGGCCGAGCGCAGACGCTTCGTCGCGCTCGCGGCGATCGGCTGGGTGACGTAGACGCGCGCGCGCATCAGCGCATCCACCGTACGACGCCGGCGACGCCGTCGACCGCGACCGGCACGCCGTCGGGAATTTGGCGCGTCGCGTCGAGCACGCCGAGCACCATGGGAATGCCGCGCTCGCGGGCGAGCGAAGCGAGGTGCGAGGTCGAGCCGCCGAGTTCCGCCACCACCCCGGCGACACGCGGCAGCACGTAGGAAAGCGACGGGCCGGCCACCTTGGTGACGAGAACGTCGCCAGGGGCGACGCGGGAAAGCTCGCATTCGCAATTGACGACGCAGGCGCGGCCGGTGCCCCAGCCGATGCCGGCGGGATGGCCGTTGAGTCCGGGATGGCGCAGCCAGATTTCGTCGGGCACGGTCGTGGGTTCGACGTGCAGCGGCCGCGCCTGCAGCAATTTGAAGCCGCGCTCGTCGAGAGCCCACTCGATCTCGACCGGGATGCCGAGCACGTCCTCGGCCTTGCGCAGCATGCGGCCGAGTTGCGTCGCCTGGCCGTGCTCGAGACATGGTTTTGCGACCAGCGCCTGATCGACCGGCGCGGCCACTTCGCCGTGGCCGCGCACGCAGCCGGCGCTATGGGATTTTCGCCCGGGCTCGATCTTGCGAACGAAGGCCTGGCGGCTGAGCACGATGCGGTCCGGCACCACCTCACCCTGCGCAATGGCCGAGCCGAGCCCCCAGGTGGCGCTGAGCACCATTTGATCTTCGCCGGTGCGGCTCAAGCCGCCACCCGAGGCGCGCGCTTCGACCAGCGGCTGGATCAGCACCGCCATGGCTGTCTCGCCCGCATCTACCTCGTGCGTCTCCATGTAGCGGCGCGCGTTGGTAGTCCACAGCGCCGCCCAGCAGGCGCGCACGGCGGTGAGGAAATCCGTTTCGCTCGCGAGGCCGAGGAAACTTTCGAATTGCCCGGCGAAGGTGGCGCCTGCGCGATCCTCGATCAGCGCCGACGAGCGCACGACGCCGAGTGTTTGTTGCGAGACCGCGCGCCAGGCGATGAGCAAAGCATCAAGCACCGGCGGCGCGATTTCGCCCTGATAAAGCGCGAGCCTGATCGCGACCGCGAGCCGGCGCGCTTCGGGCAGATCCGCAATGGCGACTTGCTCCGCCTTCGCGGCGAGACCAAGCGCAGCAAGCTGAATGCGATAGGCCTCGGCATCAAGGCAGAAGCCGCCGGGCGTCGGCAAGCCGGCGCGGTCGAGCGCCGCGAGATTCGCCGCCTTGGGCCCGAACCGGTCCGGGTCCAACGCATGCTCATCGTCGAGGGGAACTAACAGATTCATGCCGTCCTGCACCTAGGGTGGGTAAGGCGCGAAGCGCCGTGCCCACGCAGAGAAGCCATCGAGGACGGTGGGCACGCGCCCTCCGGGCGCTTAGCCCACCCTACGGGGCCACATCACTTCACGTGATCGCCGTAGCCCGGAATGGGATCGACGACGGTGATCTGTTTGACCGGGAAGTTGGAGATGATTTCCGTGCGGTCCTCGTGCACGATCAGCATCTCCTCGATGCGCACGCCCCAGCGGAATTTCTTGCCGTGCTGGGTTTCGAGCGCGAACACCATGCCGGGCCTGATCTCGATCGGATGGTCGAGCGACCAGATGCGCGAGATCACCGGCTGGTCGTATTGCGCAAGCCCGAGGCCGTGGCCCCACAGGTTGGCGGCGGCCTGGTCCTCTTCCGCGTAGCCCCAGGCCTCCTGGGCGGAGGGCCATTTCGAGGCGATCTCGCGGGTGGTGGTGCCGACCCGCACCGCCTCGATAGAGTCGTAGAGCCACTTGAGCGCGGTGGCGTAGACGTCCTTCTGCTCCTGGGTGGGCTCCTTGCCGACGCAATAGGTGCGGTAATAGCAGGATTTGTAGCCGTTCCAGGTGAGCGCGGCGAGATCCATGAACACGATGTCGCCGGGCAGGATGATTCGATCTGAGAAGTTGCGCCAGTTAGGCCAGGTGTTGGGACCGGAGGAAACAATCACGTCCTCAACATCCTCCATGCCCGGGATCGCATAGAGAAACTCCATCAGGTGCGCGGTGACCTGATTCTCGGTGATGCCCGGACGCAGGAACTTCATGCATTCCCAGTGGGTTGCGTCGCCGATCGCGCCGACGACGCGCAGCGCCTCCTGCTCGTCCTCGTTCTTGATCGCGCGCGCCTCCATCATCGGCGTCATGCCGTCGGCCCAGTTGATGTTCTTCTCCTGGAACAGGCGCAGCATGTTGATGTCGATGAAGTCGACGCCGAGCTTCTGGCCTCCGACGCCATGGCGTTTCATCTCGTCAAGGATGGCGTTGGTGAATTTGGTGACCTGCTGGGTCGAGGCCGCGCCGGCCGCGCCCTTGATCCAGGCGTAGGACCAGCGAATGTTTTCCTTCGGGATCCACGGCACGTGGCGCTCGATCTGGAAGCCGATGTCGCCCTGCTCGAACAGCACCGGCGCGCCGTCGCCGCACAAGAGCGCGTAACGCAGACCGGGCTTGAGCCGGTTCCAGCCGGGCGTGAGCGTGCCGGTCACGTAACGGACGTTCTCGTCGTACATCAGCAGCATGGCGCCGAGCCCATGCGCCTTCATGCGTTCGCGCGCGCGCTCGAGCCGGTATTTGCGCAGCCGGTCCCAGTTGATGCGCTGCTGCCAATCAAGGCCGACGATCCCAGCGTTAGCCATCATTATCTCCCATAAAGCCCCACGAATGCGGGTGAGCCTAGCGCAAGAAACGTTCAACCGCAGCGTGTATACGGGACGCATTGCGGCGCCGGCGCCCCCGACTTCCCCGCCGAACCGGCCGCAATCGGTCGTATCCCGGTTGTGGGAAAATCTAGCTGGACGCGGAGTGCAGCTGAAATAATATGTTCAGCGAAAGGGCATCAGGTTTTCTAATGTCCGAAGTGAGCCTGCGGCAAATCCGGGCAGTCGTGGCGGTGTGCGAGGAGGGCTCGTTCACCAAGGCGGCCGCGCGGGAAAACGCCACCCAATCGGGCATCTCCCAGCACATCGCGGCGCTCGAACGCACCCTCGGGGTGCGGCTATTCGAGCGCTCGACCGCCGGGGTGCGGGCAACGCCGGCCGGGCTGCGTTACTACCGCCGCTGCATCGAGGCGCTCGGCACGATCAAGACCGGCACCGAGGAGATGCGTGCGCTCGCCCACCGCGTCACCGGGACCCTGCGCGTCGGCCTGATGCCGACCTTCACGCGGGCCTGCCTGGCGCACACGCTGCGCGACTACGTGCGCGAACATCCGGACGTGAAGCTGCGCATAATCGAGGGCTACAGCAGCGTGCTCACCGAGCGGGTGCTCGCCGAGGAACTCGACTTCGCGATTGTGCCGACGTTCGAGGGGCGCGTCGGGTTGCGCTCGCGCCTACTTGCGCGCGATCGCGAGATGCTGCTTTCCGGCCCGGCGCGCGGGTTTGCAGCGCTTGAGCCGCTGCGCCTCGCCGAGTGCACACCTTTGCGCGTTGTCGTACCGAGCCTCCCCAACATCCGCCGGCGCAACATCGAGACCTATTTTCAGACCAACGGCGTCGTGGTCGAGGACATGATCGAGATGGACGCCATGATCGGCACACTGGAGTTTGTGGCCGCGACCGACTGGGTGGCGGTGCTGCCGGGGCTCATCTGCGTCAACGACATCGGCCGCAACGATCTCATCATCAACCCGATCGTCGATCCGCCGCTCTACGCCGAGTTCGTCATCATCGAGCCAGCGCGCCGCGCGCTCAGCGTGCAGGCGCGACTGTTCCTGCAACGGCTCGAGGCGGAGGTCGCGCGTGTGCGCGGCGTGTGGCGCCGCACGCTGGCGCCTGCGGAGCTGGTGGAAGCGTGAGTGAGACGTAGGGTCTAGGGAAATTCCCCTAGGTGATCGTCCCCATATATTTCGTATGGCCTTTAGCTAACGTCGGAGGTGGAGACGCTTTCAACGACGGCGTCTCTGTTCTTGCTGAACCTGGGAAGGGGCCATTGTCCCTGGCCCCTTCTTTTTTTCACATTAATGGGTAACCGCCGCCGGAGCGCCGGGTTGTTTGAGCGGATGGGCGGCCGCGAACGCCTCGATCTGCATGCAGGCGTCGACCACGTGCGCGAACGTCGGATAAGGCTTGAGGTCGACCTGGAAGAAGCCGGCGCCCGCTGCCTGGCTGGCGAGGCAAATGTCGCCGATCGACGGCTGCTCGCCGCAGCAAAAGCGGCCGGTCATCCCATCGTTCGCCAGATGCGTCTCGATTGCGTTGAGCGCCTCGCCGACCCAGTGGCGGATCCATTTCAGGACGCTCGCCTCGTCGAGCTTCAACTCGCCGGTCAAATAATTGCGGATGCGCGGCACCAGCAGCGGATGCGAGTCGCAGGCGACGATCTGGGCGATGCCGCGCACGAAGGCGCGCGCCCGCGGATCGGTCGGGAGCAGCGGCGGACGCGGATACACCTCGTCCAAATATTCCATGATGGCGAGCGACTCGAACAGCACCGGCCCGGCGCCGTCGACGAGCGCCGGAATGACCATCTGCGGGTTGACTGCCTTGAACGCCGGCTGCCGCTGATCGCCTTTCATGAGATCGATGGTGACGACCTCGGGCTTGAGGCCCTTGAGGTTGAGCGCGATACGCACCCGATAGGTGGCGAGCGAGCGCCAGAACGAGAACAGCTTCATCTGAAAATCCTCCCACGTTTTTAGAAGAATAAAGGGGCGGATATCAGGGAGTCCATGCTGCTCGCTTTTCTGCGCGGTCACGATCGCGTAAGGAAAACCGCCCGGACAACACAAGGACCCGCCATGACCCGCACGCCCGAAATCGTCTACGCCGAACTCGACGCGGATCAGCGCCGCGTCTACGACGCGATCGTCGCCGGGCCGCGCGGCCAGGTGCAGGGGCCGCTCAAGGTGTGGCTACAGAGTGCGCAGCTTGCCGATCGAGCGCAGGCGCTGGGCGCCTTCTGCCGGTTCGGCACCAGCCTGCCGCCGCGCCTTTCCGAACTTGCGATCATCACGATGGGCGCGCACTGGCGCGCGGGCTTCGAGTGGTTCGCGCACGCGCCGCTCGCGATCAAGGCCGGCGTCGATCCGGCCGCGGTCGAGGCGATCCGCACCAGCAAACCGCCGAAGTTCGCGCAGGCGGACGAAGCGGCCGTCTATGCCTACGCGCACGAATTGCTGACGACGCGCGAAGTATCCGATGCGACGTACAAAGAGGCACTGGCGCGGCTCGGCAAGAAAGGCGTGGTCGAGCTGACCGGCATCCTCGGCTACTACGGCCTGATCTCGATGACCATCAAGGCGTTCGAAGTGCCTCTGCCGGCGGGGACGGCGGACCCCTTCGCGGATGTTTGATCACATCCCTCCCCCGCGTAGCGGGGGAGGGTGGCGAGCGGAGCGAGCCGGGTGGAGGTTTCTTTCAAATAAAAAGACCCCACCCGTCTGCGCGCTGGCGCGCGCAGCCACCCTCCCCGCTGCGCGGGGAGGGATTAACGCTGCGCCCAATAAACCGAATGCGCGCCGGAGTCGCGCGCGCCCCAGCCGGCGCGGCTCGCTTCGTCGAAACAGGCGAGCGTGTGCTCGACAAGCGGCATGGCAATGCCGCGCGCCTTGCCTTCCGCCAGCATGACGCGCAAATCCTTGCGGCAGGAGTCGATGTCGAAGGTCGCGCTGCCGCCGCTGCCACCCTTGAGCATGTCGGCAATGGCGCCGCCGCGCACTTTGAGCACGTTGGGGCCGCCGGACGTGTCGGAAAACAAATCCATCAGGCGTGTCGGATCGAAGTTCACATCCCGACACAGCGCCAGCGTTTCCCCGAGCGCCTGCCAGTAGATCATCAGCGGCATGTTGATCGCGAGCTTCAGCACGGCGCCAGCGCCGACCGGGCCGGCGTGCTCGAGCCTTCGGCATAACTGTTCGAGCAGCGGCCGCGCGCGTACGGCGTCCGGCTCCTCGGCGCCCATCAGGCCGATCAACTTGCCGGTGCGCGCCGGGCCGACGGTGCCGCCAACCGGACATTCGACGAAGGCCGCGCCTTTTGCGCGCACCTTGGCGGCGAGCGCGGTCTCGGTTGCCGGCGGCACCGTGCTCATCTCGATGAACAGGCGTCCGTCGACCGGCCCGGACAGGAGGGCGTCTCGCCCGCCGTAGACCACGTCGATGGCCGCCGCATCGGTGAGGCTGGTGATGATGGTGTCGGCACCCGCCGCGAGCGCCGCTGGCGTTTCGACGATGGTGACGCCGGCGGCGGCGAGCGGCCTTGCCTTCTCGGCCGAACGATTCCAGCCGCTCACCTGATAACCGACCTCGGCGAGCCGCGCCGCCATGGCGGCGCCCATGCGGCCCAAACCTGCGACTCCAACGTGCATGCAATCACCTCGCATTTATCAGTGGGAGCGTTATCACGCGCGCCGAGTGCTGCCAACGCATGCTGGTTTTCTCACCGCCAATCGGCATGGTAGCGTCCGCGCCGTGCGCATTGCTAACGCATGTTCCGGCGAAAAGTGACGTAGGGAGAGAATGCAAACATGAGCGCAGCAAGCGCAAAAGGAATCGTGGGAGTGGTCGGGCTCGGCATCATGGGCGGCGTGATCGCGAAGAACCTCGCGACGGCCGGCTGGCGCGTCGTCGGCTACGACATCGACGCCGCGCGCACCGCCGAGGCCAAAGCGGCTGGCGTCGAGACCGTTGCCAACGCGGCGGCGGTCGCGGCGGCGGCGGAAACGATCATGACCAGCCTGCCGACGCCGGCGGCGCTCGATGTCACCGTGCAAGCGATCGCGGGCGCCAACGTTAAGCGCCGCGTCGTCGCCGAGTGCAGCACGTTTTCGCTCGAGGATAAGACGCGCGCAGAATCCCTGCTGCGCGGCGCCGGCCACGTGCTGCTCGATTGCCCGCTCAGCGGCACCGGCGCGCAGGCGCGCACGAAAGACCTCGTGATCTACGCGAGCGGCGACAAGGCCAGTATCGCCGCGCTGCGGCCGCTGTTCGCCGATTTCTCGCGCCAGGCCTACGACCTCGGCCCGTTCGGCAACGGCAGCAAGATGAAATTCGTCGCCAACCTGCTGGTCGCGATTCATAACGTGGCGAGCGCCGAAGCCTTCGTGCTCGGCATGAAGGCGGGCTTGGACCCGCGCCAGATCTACGACCTGATCAAAAACGGCGCCGGTAACTCGCGGGTGTTCGAGCTCCGCGGCCCGTTCATGGCGCAGGACCGGTATGGCGGCGACAACGTCACCATGAAGGTCGGCATGTGGCAGAAGGACATGAGCGTGATCGGCGACTTCGCGCGCAAGTCGGGCGTCCCGACGCCGTTGTTTTCCGCCACCGAACCGATCTATGCGGCGGCAATGTCGACCGGTCACGCCGGCGACGACACGGCGTCCGTATGCGCGGTGCTGGAGGCTATGGCGGGTATCAAACGTTAGAAACGTCATGCCCGGCCTCGTGCCGGGCATCCACGTCTTGAAGCGGCAACAAACTCAAAAGACGTGGATGGCCGGGACAAGGCCGGCCATGACGCGGTGGAGGGAGGTCAAATAGCGCGATTGACCGGGCCCGCGCAGAGCCGCACATTAAGCTCAACAATCGGGGGCGATAATCCCGAAGACCAGGGAGGAACTTACGCGTGCGCATTCATCGCCGAGCTTTGTTGAAAGGGGCGGCCGCCGCCGGGCTTGCGGTCGCGGCGCCCGCCGTGCTGCGGGCGCAAGGCGCGCTGTTCAGGCTCGGGTTGCTGACGGTGAAGAGCGGCCCGCTCGCCCAGGGCGGCATCCAGATGGAACAGGGCGCGCTCACGTTCCTCAAGGAGCGCAACTACATGATGGGCGGCCGCAAGGTCGACTTCGTCTCGGCCGACACCGGTGGCAATCCGGCCGGCGCCAAGACCAAGGCGCAGGAGCTGGTCGAACGCGACAAGGTCGACGTCATCGTAGGGCCGCTCGCCGCCTTCGAGCTGTATGCCATCAGCGACTATGTCCGTGAGCAAAGGATGCCGACCTTGAGTCTGGCCGCCGCGGACAACCTCACCCAGCGCCAGCCGAACCCGTTTTTGTTGCGCGCGTCGGCCACCTCGTCGCAGTCGATGCACCCGATCGGGCACTACGCCGCGACCGAACTGAAGCTCAAACGGGCGTTTTGCATCACCGAGGACTTCGCCTTCGGCTACGAGCAGATGGGCGGCTTCCAGGCAGCCTTTCAGAAGGACGGCGGCTGCGTCGTCAACAAATTGTGGCCGCCATTGTCGACACCCGATTACACGCCGTACGTCGCTCAGATCGCCGATTGCGACGGCGTATGCCAGGGCTTTGCCGGCTCGAACCCGCTGCGTTTCATGAAGGCTTATGCCAGTGCCGGCCTCAAATACCCCGTGGTGACCGGCTCAACCGGCGGCGACGACGCGCTGCTCAAGAGTTACGGCGAGGAAGCAATCGGCCTCATCTCGTGCTCCCCGTACACGCTCGACCTCGAGACCGACGGCAACAAGCGCTTTGTCGACGGCATAATGAAGAACCACAACACCATTCCCGGTTTTTATGCCGCCGGCATCTATATTAATTGCCAGGTGGTGGACGCCGGGCTCAAGGCGGCGAATGGCCAGAGTGAGGACAAGGAAAAATTCATGGCGGCCCTCAAAACGGTCAGCCTTACGGACACGCCGCGTGGACCGATCAAGTTCGATCACCTCGGCAATGTCGTGGGAACGTCCTACGTTCGGCGCTGCGGAACGGAGGGGGCCAAATACGGCCTCAAGCTTTGGAACAAGACCATCAAGACCTACGAGAACGTCAGCCAGTTCTGGACTTGGCCGGAACAGGAATTCCTCGCGCATCCGGTCTACTCGCGCGACTACCCGCCGCTGACGAAGTGCTGAGCAAGTAGAGGACGGACGACAGACGACGGAATAATTGCCGTGTCAGCAACATTCCGTCCGTTCTCCGTCCTCCGTCCTCTGTCATCCGGGCAGCAGCCATGACCTTTTGGGTGCTGCTGACCGTCAACAGCGTGACGTTCGGCGGCCTGCTGTTTTTGTTGTCCGCCGGGTTTTCCCTGATTTTCGGGCTGATGCGGATTCCCAATCTGACGCACGGCTCGATGTTCATGGCTGGCGCTTATCTGGGCGCCACCCTCCTCGCAGGCCAGCTCGGCTTCTCCCTGAATTTCTGGCTCGCCGCTGTCGTCGCAGCGCTCGCGGTGGCGGCCCTGAGCGCCCTGATGGAGCGCGTCCTGCTGCGCCGGCTCGCCGGCCAGCAATTGGCGCAGGTGCTCGTCACGCTCGGCGTGTCGTTGATGGTCGCCGATATCTGCCTGATGGTCTGGGGCGGCGATCCCATCTCGGTGGACAACCCGCCCGGGCTCGGCGGCTTCGTGCGCATCGGCGCGGCGGCACTCCCGCTCTACCGCATGGCGGTCATCGTCATCGCGGCGGTGTTTGCGATCGGGCTGTGGCTGATGCTCGAACGCACGCGGCTGGGCGCCATGATCCGTGCCGGCGTCGACGATCCGGACATGGCACGCGTCGTCGGCATCCGCGTCTCCCGGCTGTTCACCATCGTGTTCGCGCTCGGCGCCGGCCTTGCGGCCTTCGCCGGCATGATCGGCGGCCCGATCCTGTCGGTGTATCCCGGGCTCGATCAGGACATGCTGCCGCTCGCCTTGGTGGTGGTCATCCTCGGCGGCACCGGCAGCCTGCTCGGCTCGTTCGTCGGCAGCATCATCATCGGTTTCATTTATAATTTCGTTCTGTTCCTGCCGATGGTGCTGGTGCTGGTGTTGCGCCCGCAGGGGCTGTTCGGAGGGCAAGTCCTGTGAGCGGCCGCACCGTCGCCGTCATCGTGGCCGTCCTCGCCCTCGTCGCCGTGCCGTACGCGACCACGGAAATTTATTACGTCAACATCGCGAGCCAGATCCTTCTCTACGCCGTGTTCGCCTTGGGGCTGAGTGTATTGGTGGGTTATGCCGGCCTGGTCTCGCTCGGCCACGCCGGATTGTTTGGAGTCGCGAGCTACGCGGTGGCCTACCAGCTTGCCGCAGGCCACCCCCACGCCGCCGCCATCTTCGGCGGCCTCGTGATCGCGCTTGTCGTCACTGCCGGATTCGCCTTCCTGTCGCTGCGCGCCACCGGCATCAGCTTCATCATGATCACCCTCGCGCTCGGCGAAATCATCTGGGGCTTGGCTTATCGCTGGATCAGCGTGACCAACGGCGACAACGGCATCAACGTATCGACACGTCCGGCACCGTTCGGGATTTCGCTGGCCTCGGCGAAAGGTTTCTACGGCGCCACCCTCATTGTCTTTCTCCTTGCCGTCGCAGCGGTGACGATCTTCGTGCGCTCGCCGTTCGGTGCCGCGCTGTGCGGCACCCGCGACCAGCCGCGCCGGATGACGGCGCTCGGTTATCACGTCTGGATGATCCGCTTCTGGGCTTTCATGTTCTCCGGGCTTCTCACCTCGGTCGCCGGCATCCTGTTCGTCTATTACAATCAGTTCATCAGCCCGCAGGCGGTTGCGCTCGCCGCCTCGGCCGAGGGTTTGCTGATGGTGATCTCGGGCGGCGCCGGAACGCTGCTCGGGCCGATCGTCGGTGCGGCGCTGGTCGTCATCATCAAGAACGTGGCGAGTGCGTACGTGGAGCGTTGGAATTTCCTGCTCGGCGCCATCTTCGTCGCCATCGTGGTGTTCATGCCGGAAGGGCTGGTGCCCGGCGCGGTGCGCCTCGCGCGCACCGCTTGGCGCGCCGTCGGGCGGTCGAAACTCGCGGCGCCGGCACCGCTCGCGGGGCCGAAGTCATGACCGCGCTCGCCGTCACCGCGTTGAGCAAATCTTTCGGCGGCCTGCACGTCACCGCCAACGTCAACCTCGCGGTCGAGCCGGGAGAACGCCGGTTGATCATCGGCCCGAACGGCGCCGGCAAGACCACGCTGTTCAACCTGATCACCGGCGAGCTTCCAGCCGACAGCGGATCGGTTGTGTTGTTCGGTCGCGACATTACCCGCGCGGCCTGCCGCACTCGCGCCCATCTCGGCCTCGCGCGCACCTATCAGATCATCACGTTGTTTGTGCGCGACACGATCTTGCGTAACGTGACCTTGGCGCTGCTTGGCCTTTCGCCGCTGCGCTGGAACCCGTTGATCGCGCTCGATCGTCAGGAGCACTTGATGACGGCGGGCCGCGCCGCGCTCGAGCGCGTCGGCCTCGCCCACATCGCCGATCGGCCGCTGGCGGAGACCTCGTATGGCGAAAAGCGACGGGTCGAAATCGCCATGGCGCTGGCGCAGAATCCGAAGGTGCTTCTGCTCGACGAGCCGTTTGCCGGCCTCTCGATCGACGAGCGCAGCGACGTGCGAAAACTGCTCGTCGCCATCCCGCGCGACGTGACCATCGTGATGATCGAGCACGACATGGACACCGCGCTCGATCTTGCCGACCGCATCACCCTGATGCACTTCGGCGAGGTGATCGTCGAGGGCACCCGCGCCGAGGTGGTGGCCGATCCGCGCACGCGGGAGGTCTATCTTGGCGAATAGCGCGCTGCGGCTCGCCGACGTCGATGCCTTCTACGGGGACAGCCACGTCCTGCAGAAGGTGTCGTTCGAACTCGGCGAAGGCCGGCTACTCGGCCTGCTCGGCCGCAACGGCGCCGGCAAATCGACCTGCATGAACGTGAGCGTCGGCCTGCTGCCGCCGCGCGCTGGCAGCGTCGAGGTGTTCGGCGCGCCGGTGACGCGTCTGCCGCCGGAAGCGATCGCCACGCGCGGGGTCGCGCTCGTGCCGCAAGGCCGCCGCGTGTTCAAGAGCCTCACCGTCCGCGAGAACCTCATGGTCGCCGCGCGCGGCGTCCTCCCTGGGACGCGGCATGCGCCGTGGACCGCCGAGACCGTGTTCGCCATGTTCCCGCGCCTCGAGGAGCGCCGCACCCAGCTCGCCGGCTATCTCTCCGGCGGCGAGCAGCAGATGCTCGCGATCGGCCGCGCGCTGATGTCCAATCCGCGCGTGCTGCTGATGGACGAGCCTTCGGAGGGTCTCGCGCCGCAGATCGTCGCCGAGGTCATGGCGACCATTCGCCGGCTCAAGGAGAGCGGACTGTCGATCGTGCTGGTGGAGCAGAGCCCGAAGCTCGTGTTCGACATCGCCGACGACATGATCATCCTCAACAGCGGAAAGGTTGCGGTGACCTCGACGGCGGCCAAGCTGCGCAGCGACAACATCGATCTGCATCAGCACCTCGGCGTATTCTGACGACGGCATCAAACAATAGGAGCAGAGCTTGGAACCAACCAATCACTACGGGCCGACGGCGGCGCGCAAGCATGGCAAGCCTGGGCGCGAGGTGCGGCCGAAATCGACCACCATCGACATCCACTCGCACGTCGCGGTGCCGCCGGCGGCCAAGTTCATCAAGCCGCATCTCGACCTTGCGACGATCCCGCTCGCGCACTACGCGACGCCCGAAACCAAAGCGCTCAACCAAAAACAGGAAGCCGATCGCCGCTCGCGCATCACTCAATATGACGAGCGCCTCAAGGACATGGACGATCAGGGCGTCGACATGCAGGTCATCATGCCACCGCCGCCGCAATGTTATTTCACCGTGCCGGCCGAATACGCCGTGCCGGCGATCCGCATGGTCAACGACGGCATCGCCCAATACGTCGCCGGCAAGCCCGATCGTTTCGTCGCGCTCGGCACCGTGCCGCTGCAGGACGGCGCCGAGGCCGCCAACGAACTCGAGCGTGGCATGAAGACGCTCGGCTTCAAGGGCGCGCAGATCCTCACCAACGTCGGCGGCAAGGAGCTGTCGGATCCGGCGTTCGCACCGTTCTGGGCCAAGGCGGAGGCGCTCGGCGCGCTGGTGGTGATCCACCCAAACGGCTTCACGCAAGCCCAGCGGCTGACGCGCTTTTATTTCAACAACGTCATTGGCAATCCGTTCGACACTACAATCGCACTGCATTATCTCATCTTCGACGGCGTGCTGGAGCGGCACCCGAATCTAAAAATCCTCGCGGTGCACGGGGGCGGCTATCTCGGCGGCTACTCCGGCCGCATCGACCACGCCTGGGGTGCGCGTTCCGACGCGCGCGACAGTCTGCCCAAGCCGCCGACCGAATATCTCAAGCGCGTCTACGTCGATACGGTCGTGTTTACGCCGCACCAGCTCAAATATTTGATCGAGGTATTTGGCGCCGACCACATGCTCATGGGCACGGACTATCCCTACGACATGGCGGATTCCGACCCGATCGGCCACCTCGGCTCGGCTGCGCTCGACGCTTCCACCATGGCGGCCGTCGCCGGCGGCAACGCGAAAAAATTGTTAGGGCTGTAACGCATCTCTCACCGTCATGCCCGGCCTTGTGCCGGGCATCCAGGTCTTCCTTTCAGCAAGCAAGACGTGGATGGCCGGGACAAGTCCGGCCATGACGGGTGCCGAATTTACTCATCCAAGAAATCGAGCACCGCGGTTTCCGCCATGACGGCAGCGGGCGCGCGGTGTTTCTCGGCGCGCGGGCGCTGCTCGGGACTGCGGGCGCGCGATTGCAAATAGGCGCCGAGATGGCGCGCCCGTTCGATCACACGGCGGCCGACGCCGATGCGTAATTGTTCGAAACGCGCAACGCCGCGCTCGACCTCGCCGCATTCCTCGATCGCGCGTGCGAGCGTACCGGCGTCCTCGGCCGCCTTGGCGACGCCGACCGCCACATGCGGCCGCGCCACGAAGGCGGCGTCGCCGAGGACCGCGACGCGGCCGAACGCCATTTTGGTTGCCGCCACGTCGTAGATCGGCTGGATGAACGGCTGCGTGGCGACGCGCACCACCTCGCGGAATTGCGGCGCGAGCAGCCGCTCGGCCGCCGCGCGCATCGCGTCGATCACATCGGGGTGGATCAGCGGCGGCGGGATGGAAACCGAATGGGTGATGCCGTCCGCGTCAGTGAGCAGGTCGGGCAGTTCGCTCTCTGCGTCCGCGGGCCGGTACCAGACGAGGTTGTAGCTGCGGTGCCCGGGGCGCAGGTTGTTGTCCGGCCCGGCCACCGGATAACCGAGCATTTGTTCTCCCGGCGGATGACAGAACGCCAGGTAGCCGAACAGGTCGCGATGAGTTTCCGGCGAAAGCGCCGCTTCGGGGACGAGCGCGCGCCAGGCGATATAGCCGGCGTAGAGCGGCACGATTTCGGGAAGCAGTTGCGCGCGCACCGTCGAGCGCAGGCCATCGGCGCCGACCAGAAGATCGCCCTCGGCGCTGTCGCCGTCGGCGAAATGGGCGATCACCGACTGCGGCCGCGGTTCGACGCGCGCAAGCGTTTTGCCGCGGTGATAGCGCCCGGACGGGAACGCCTCGCGCAGCACTCGGTAGATGCGATCCCACGAAGTCAGCGTCTGCGGGCAGCGAATTTCGCCCATCAGGCCGCCATCAATATCGTAGGAACGGCGGAACTCGACCGGCACGCCCAGCTCTAGGGTCGGGTCGATCCCGACGTCGCGGAACACCTCACGCAATTGCGGCTGCGCCACGATGCCGGCGCCCCGCCCGGCGAGTTCGGTCTCGACACGCTCGTACACGTCGACATCCCAGCCGCGGCGCGACAGCGCCAGCCCGGCCAGCAGGCCGCTCATGGAGCCGCCGATGACGAGCGCTTTTCCCCGCACTGCTGAACTCCGCGCCCGTCTTTGCCCAAGCCCGCGGGCATTATACATTACGGCCTGACCGATCAGCCGATGCGCGAACCCGGAGGAAACCGATGGCGCTTACCATGAAGGACAAGGCGACGACCAAAGCCGATACGACGGCGTGGCCGGACGCGCTCAAACAGGAGTTCGACCGCGAGGCGCGTGCGCCCAACGGCTGCGTGGGCAATGCGCTCGTGTCCGAGACCGACCGCCTGCGGGTGTGGACCATCCGGCTCAAGCCGGGCGAACGCTTCGGCTTCCATCGTCACGTGCTCAATTATTTCTGGACCTCGGTGAGCGGCGGGCGCGGCCGCCAGCACCTGATGGACGGGACCACCGTCGAATATTCATACGCGCCGGGCGAGACCCGCCACGAAACCTACGGGCCGGGCGAGTTCAAGGTGCACGACCTCGAGAACATCGGCGACACCGAACTGGTGTTCATGACCGTCGAGTCGCTCGACAGCAGCGCCAACAAGCCGCTGTCGATCCCGCAGGCGACCCGCCCGGCGAAGGCGGCGTAGGCCGCCTATCCGGTCGCGCGCTGCGCGCCCGTCCACCCTCCCCCTGCGGCGGAGGACTAAAGCACCGCTGCCATGATCCGCTCGCGCGTGAGCGGCAGGTTGCGAATGCGCGTGCCGAGCGCGTGCGCGACCGCGTTGGCGATGGCGGCGGCGGTCGGGCCGTGCACCACCTCGCCGAGGCCGAGCGGTGGCTGGTTCTGCGCGTCGATCAGCTCGATTTCGACCGCCGGCACTTCCGAGAAACGCAGGATCGGATAATCGTCCCAGGTGATCGAGGCGACGCGGCCGTCGTCGAAGCGCGCGCCTTCTTTGAGCGTCCAGCTCGTCGCCTGGATGGCCCCGCCCTCGATCTGGTTGCGCGCGCCATCCGGGCTGATGATCAACCCGCCGTCGACCGCGCACCAGATTTGTTTGACGCGCACGGCTTCATCGACTTCAACCTCGGCGACCACGGCGGCGTAGCCCGCTTTGTTTTTGTAGCGCGCGACGCCCATTCCGCGCGCGGCGCCGCTGCCGCGCTCACCCCGGCCGGACCAGCCGCATAGGCGCGCAACGGCTTCGATCACGCGCCGCGCGCGCGGCTCCGTCATCAACGAGAGGCGATAGTTCACCGGGTCTTCGCCCGCCGCATCGGCCAGCTCGTCGACGAAAGATTCCGCTGCGAACACATTGGCAAAGCCGCCGAGCGTGCGCAGCGATGAAGTTCGCACCGGCATTTGCGTGAGCAGATGGTGCACGACGCGCTGGTGCGGAAAATCATAGAGCGTGAAGGCATTGCGCACGCCGCCGCCTCCGCCGGCGTCAGGCACGTCGACCGGCTCGGGCGCCGGCGGTGCGTTGGGCAGCGCGGCGGCGGACAGCAAATTGATGTTGCCGGCCATGCCCGGCCGTTGGCCGTGCACCGCGCTCCACAATTCATGCGTCCATTCGAGTGGCCGCCCGCGTGCGTCGAGGATCGCGTGCATGCGGATAGTCAAGGCCGAGCCGAACGGCGCCGCCGACAACTCGTCCTCGCGGCTCCACTGCAGGCGCACCGTGCGGCCCGGCAGGCGCCGCGCCACGAGTGCTGCGTCGAACCCCGCGTCGTCGGCGCCGTTGTGGCCGTAACAGCCGGCGCCCTGCCGATGCAGCACCGTCACGTCCTCTGGTGCGAGTCCGAGCGCGCGCGCGACCGAATTGCGCAACTGATAAACGCCTTGCGCATGCGACCACACGGTGAGCTTGCCGTCCGCGAACAGCGCGAGCGCGCACGACGGCGCGAGCGACGCATGTGCGATGAACGGGCGCGAATAGGTCGCCTCAAGCGTGCGCGCGGGCGTTCCGGACGGTGCCGCGCCGCTCTCCAGCACGCGGTCCTTGGTCGGCTGGCTCATCATATACGCGGGCTCGCCCGTATCGGTCGGAATGGCGATGCCGCCCTCCCACACACAATGACGGCGCACCACGTCGACCCCCTGCATGGCGACGGTCTCGTCGTCGGCGACGACCGCAAGGAAATTGCCGTCGCGCACCAGCTCGACTTTCTTGTGGGTGGCTCGCCGGATCGCGGCTTCGTCGATCGACTTGAGCTGCGCGCCACGACGCGGCTGACGCACCACGCGCGCGTGCTTGACGCCTGTCGGCGCGACGTCGTGCACGAAGGCCGCGCCCGCGACCTTAGCCGGCAGGTCGAGTCGATCGAGATGACCGCCGATGAAACGGAACTCGCCTGGTCGCTTCACCGGCGCCGCCCCGGTCGCCGGCCGCGCCAGGTCTATTTTCTCATTGAGCGACCAATAGTCGAAGCCGGTCGGCACATCGTTGCGCAGCACCGCGCCGTCCTTAATCGCCAACTCGCCGCGTGGACAATCGAGCACGCCGGCGATGTGTTCAAGAAACAGGCTGCGCACCTCGGCGCACACGAGCCGGATCGAGCCGCCGGATTCTTCGATCGAGCGACTGCCGGCCGTGTAGCCCTCGTTGGGCGACTGCGCGGTGACGCCGGACAAGAGGCGAATGCGCGCGGGCGGTACGTCGAGCTCCTCGGCGGCGATCTGAACCAGCGCGGTGAGAACGCCCTGCCCGAGCTCGACCTTGCCGGTCGCAATGCGCACCGTGCGGTCCGACTCGAAGCCGACCCAGCGGTCGAGGCGCGGATTGTCGGTGAGGCTCTGTGTCAGCGCAGTCATGACGCGCTCCCGGCGGCGCGCTCGACCGCGCGGATGATGCGGTTATGCGCCCCGCAGCGGCACAGATGCTTGTCGAGCGCCGCGACGATGTCGGCGCGGCTCGGCCGCGGATTGCGGTCGAGCAGCGCCTTGGCGGAAATCAGAATCCCCGAGAGGCAGTAGCCGCATTGGCCGGCCTGCTCGGCGAGCACCGCCTGCTGGAGCGGGTGCAGCTTCTCGCCGTTGGCGAGGCCTTCGACGGTGGTGACGGTTTTGCCGGCGACGGTCGCAACCTCACGCGTGCACGCATAGATCGGGTCGCCGTTGACGAGCACCATGCAGGCGCCGCACTGCTCGAGGCCACAGCCAAAGCGGCTGCCGCTGAGGCCGAGCGCATTGCGCAGCACCGCCAAGAGCGGCGTTGTCGGCTCGACGGTAACGCCGACCCTGCGGCCGTTCACGATGAAATCGACGGGTTCGGGCATGGGGATTCCTCACGAAGACGCGCAACCCTATTGATGGGGCGGCGTTTGTCTACGGTGTTCCGAGCGCGGCTGTGCGAGGGTAACCCGATAATGATGATGCGGTGCGTCATCTATTTGGGTATACGGTATGCCACCGTGAGGTAACACGCGGACAAGAAACCAGAAGGGGCGGAAATGGCCACGACATCACACGCGGCGACCGATCGGTCCTCCGCGACCGTTGGAGTGCGATGGACGCAGCTGATTTGCTGCGTCATCTGCATGGTCCTGATTGC
>Ga0306921_10002117_pt1 | contig 19848 bp, 16 predicted proteins | sample sta12Cox44000080_FD_203760 | JGI IMG/M metagenome (GOLD analysis project Ga0306921, IMG submission 203760) | Lab enrichment of tropical soil microbial communities from Luquillo Experimental Forest, Puerto Rico - statoxic.12C.oxic.44.000.080 (v2)... | ecosystem: Environmental > Terrestrial >... | reverse complement strand
CGGCCAAGCGCAATACGAACATCGGTGGTTATGGGTCCCGGCTCGCGCGCGGGGCGCTTGGCCGGGACGACGAGGGTCTTGTCCACCCTCACGCCTTCGCGGCGACATCCTCCAGGCCACGGTTGCGCGGCTCCACGCCCCAGGCCCACACCACCACGATCTGGATGACCACCAGGGCGATCATCAGCCAGACGACGCCGGGCAGATTGTAGTTTGCCATCAGCGCGCCGACGATGAAGGGCGAGACCACAGTGGCGCCGCGTCCGAAGGTGTTGCAGATGCCGTTGGCGCGCAGGCGGATTTCGGTCGGGAACAGTTCCGGCGTGTAGACCCCGAACAGGATGGCGGTCTGCACATAGATGGCGACGATCAGGATGAATCCTATGCCGAGCACGATCGCCGGGTCCGAGGCGGCGTTGGCGCGGGCGTAGACGTAACCGGCCAGGATGGTGACGATCGACGCCCCGATGATGCTCCAGCGCCGTCCGATTGCGTCGGAGAAGTAGGCGCCGAGCGCGCAGCCGACCAGGGAAGCGGCCGACAGCACCAGCGTATAGGCAAGCGAATTGGTGATCGTGAGCCCCTGGCGCAGGAAGAACTGCGGCAGGAAGATCACGAAGCCGAAGATCAGCGTGTTGATCGTGATCAGCACCCAGCAGCCGACGATCAGGCGCTGCAACAGCGGCGGCTTGAGCAAGTCGGTGGCCGCGACCTGGGGCACGGGCGCGGGCACCACGACCGGCGGCAGCGCCTTGCCGGCGGCGGCCTCGGTTTCGATCGCTTGCATCAGGGATTCGGCTTCGGCGGTGCGGCCCTGCGATTCGAGCCAGCGGGGCGATTCCGGCAGGTTCTTGCGCAGATACCAGACGACGAGCGAACCAAAGCCCGCGATGATGAACATCGGCCGCCAGCCAAAGTTCGGTATGATCAGATAGCCGAGCAGTGCGGTTGCCGGGAAGCCGGAGACCACGAGGAACGCCATCATCGACAGCCAGCGCCCGCGCGTTTTCGGCGGAACGAATTCGGTGAGCGTCGAATAGCCGACGACGATTTCGGCGCCCAATCCTAGTCCCTGCACGAAACGACAGGCGATGAGCTGGTTCATGTCCTGCGCAAAGGCGGCCGCGAACGAGGCGAGCCCAAAGATCAGGAGGTTGATCTGGTAGGTGAAGCGGCGGCCGAACTTGTCGCCGACAAATCCGGTGATCAGCGCGCCCAGCGTCATGCCGACAAAGGTCAGCGAGATGAATTGCAGGTTCTGCGCAGGGGTGGAGAACTTGCTCTGGACCGTCGAGGCCAGCACGCCACCGGCGACATAGAGATCGTATCCGTCGAAAAACATCCCGGCGCCGACCAGCCAGAAAATCCGGTAGTGGAACGATGAGATCGGCAAGCGGTCCAGACGCGCGCCGGCGTTTACGGTGGCAGTCATGTGAAGTTCCCCCTCTGATATCAAAATGCGGCTTGCCCGCTTTTTTGACTTGGCCGCTTGATGTCTGCTCAGTTCGGCCGTCGCTGCCCGCCGTGTCGCGCGAAAGCATGAGAATTTTCCGGAAAAATTCGCCGGCAATGTCGCAGCCGTAAAATATCGCGTCAAGCCGCCCGCGGCTTGAAAGATGCGGATTTTGATTTATCAATCGGACGCGCTCGTCGGGGCGCTTTTTCAATACAAAGGATCTAGACCGGCATGGACCGCCTTTTCGCCAACAACACGGTGAACGCAGCTGAACTCGGCCAGGGTTCAAGCCAGGCGCCGGCATTGTTCCTGTTTCACTCACTGCTATCGGACCGCGCGAGTTTCGATGCGATCGTGGCAAAGCTTGCGCGTCGCAATCGCGTCATCGTTCCGGAACTGCCCGGCTTCGGCCGCTCGAAGGCGGTCAGCGGCGGTCTTGCGGCGGTCGCCGATCGCATGGCGGAAGCGGTGAAGGATGCGGCCGGAGGCCGCGAGACGATCGTGCTCGGCAACGGCTATGGCGGGTTCGTGGCGCTGCAAATGGCGATCCGTCATCCCGGCCTCGCCGACAAGCTCGTTCTCGCCGATTGTGGTGCGGCGTTTTCGGAAAGCGGGCGCGAAGCGTTCCGCAACATGGCCGGCGCCGCGAAGGCCAACGGACTTTCGGCGATCACGGACGTGGCAATGCGGCGGCTGTTTGCGCCGGAATTTCAGGCATCCCATCCGGAGCTGATGCGCGATCGCCGCGAGGCCTTCCTGAAGACCGAGCCTGAGGTTCTGCAGCAAGCCTGCACCGCATTGGCCGAGCTCGACCTTCGTGGCGAGCTGTCCAGGGTCAAGGTGCCGGTGCTGGTTCTGGTCGGCGAGCACGACGAGGCGACGCCGCCGCCGATGTCGATTGAATTGGCGGAAATGTTGCCGAACGCGCGGCTTGAAATCGTTACCGGTTGCGCACACGTTCCCCAACTGCAGGCGCCGGATCTATTCCTCGACGCGATCGGGAATTTCCTGGTGGAGGGCCGCTAGCCGCAGGCCTTTCGGTCCCTTGAGGTTTGCCGCGGCAGGTGGCAGACTGGTAAACGATACAACCAAAGCTTGTTGACTGGTTTTGATCCTGCTCGGCCCGGCGGCGCTTGCCTTGCGCGGGTTAAAGGGGGATGCCATGACTTTTTTCACTGCCTACGAAGCCGTGGGCGTCAATATCCCGATTTATTTCATCGAGAGCACGGCGCCGAACAATGTCGACGACACCGACCAGATATCGACCGATCCGCTGCCGCATCTGCAGTTGATCCCCAACTCGGACGACGCGGTGCGGCAGGTCGCGGCCGACCTTGCCAAGGGAAAACATCCAAATCTCGTCGTGATGGTTCACGGTTTCAACAATCCGAAACCGGACGTTTTGAAAACTTATGCGGCTGCGGCGATCGCGGTGGACGGGGATCAGGCGATCCGCAGCCGGGAGGGCCTGGTCTGCCTCGGCTATCGCTGGCCGTCGGAGAAGATGGGACAGCCCTGGCACGGCACCTGGGATGCGATGCCGACATTGCCGACCTGGATCCTTTATCTCGGCGCAATCCTCGCGATCGTGCCGTTCGTGTTTTTCTATTTCGCGCCCGATAGTCCCTGGGCATTCGATGTTTTGCGATTTCTGCGCAATATCATTGCCGACCACCTCGTGACCATGATCGGCCTGACGCTGGCCGGCCTCGTGCTGACCGCAGCCCTGCTGCGCGTCATCGTCTACTTCAGGGACAATTACCGGGCCTCGAACTACGGCGTTCCCGATCTCATCCAGATCATCCGCGCCATCGACCGTGAAGTCATGAAGCTGCGCAGCGGCGCGGGCGCCCCTATCCATCACGATGTTCAACTCTCCTTCATCGGACACAGCATGGGCGGCTTCGTGGTGACCAACACCATCCGCACGCTGTCCGACGTCTTCTCCACGCCGGTAGATGCATTGAACGAATTCGGCGTGGCGGGACCCACGCCTGCGCCGCATCTCCAGAGAATCGGCAACGTCTTCAAATTGAAGCGCTTCGTGCTGGTTTCGCCGGACATTCCCGCCGAGGCCTTGCTGTCGAACCGGGGAAATTTCCTGGCCTCGGCATTGTCGCGGTTCGAGGAGGCGTATCTCTTCAGCAATGAAGGCGATGAGGTGCTGCGTCAGATCTCGACGCTTGCGAATTATTTCGTGTTTCCGACCAAGAATCGCAAACACGGCTTCAGGCTCGGCAATGTCGCGATCCTGTCGAGCAATTTCGGCCTGATCGATCCGGCCCGGGCGGGCGGATTCCTGCGCACGCTGCGCGTCGGAGACCTGACGCTGCAGGAGCTCTACGATTCGCTCGACCAGGCCGAATCCCGCCGTCAGCCGAACGAGAAGCGGCGGGTGAGGGCGCAGATTTCGTTGCCGGAAGTCTTCACCTATTTCGATTGCACCGACTATGTCGATCAGGATGAAAGCGGCGAGAAGCGGTCACTGCTCACCTTTGCCAATTGGCAGAAGCGCTACAATAGGTCCGCGAAAATGCGCTTCTACTCGCATCTGCGGCTGCTTTTCGCCTACCTTCTCCCGGGTCACAGGCCCAACGTGCATGGCGGCTATTTCGAAGGGATGTTATCGCAGCAACTGATCTATCGACTGGGCTGCCTCGGCTTTGAGGAGACGGTGGCTGCCTATGGCAGCGAACCCGTGCTCGGCAAGCAATGCGAGAGCAAGCAGATCCGCGTACTGCTGTCGCCGTGCCTGCACAAGCCTCGCACTGGACCTGCGGCTGCGCTGACGCGCTACGTTAAGACATCACGTTCGCCCACCGCTTGCGGAGCGCCGTCGAGAGGCTCTCGAGTGAGGAAGGCGCGTCTTGCTCGCGCACCAGACGGAAGCCGAGATTGCTTGGCGGCACGCCCACCGCACAGCCGCCGGCGCGAGCGTCGCGAATGAAATCGGTGACATAGGCGCGGTGGGCGCCTTCGGCGACGCGGACACCGCAATTCGCATTGTTCGAGATACCTTTCCCGGCAGCGTCGAGGGCGGTTCGCACGAAGCAGGTGGAAGTCCATTCCCAGACATTGCCAGATGCGTCGAGCAGGCCGTTTTCGTTGACGCCGAAACTGCCGAACGGGCGCACCGCATCGTCAGGGGGGCGTCGTTCGGATTCGCGTTCGTAACGGGCGATCCAGCCCCTGGAGGGATCGTTGTCGTCGACCGGCAATCCGTCATCGACATATCGGCTGCCCGCCGCCAACGCCCATTCCTCGTCGGTCGGCAGCCGATAGTGCCAGCCGGTGCTGCGCGACAGCCAGTCGGCATAGCTGTCCGCGTCGCGCCAGCTCACGCGCACCGCAGGACGATCGGCGGCAATCACGACGCCGGCTTCGAGCGGGCGGCATGAACCCGCATCGACGCAGCGTTGATAGTCGCTCGCGCTCACCTGGTGCTTCATGATCGAAATCGGTCGCTCGAAGCGCAGGGTGACGAGCGGCGCCTCGGCCGTTTTGCCGGCGCGGGTGAAATCGCCGGCGAGCCGATAAGACACCGTGGAAGGCCGCAATTCCACGAACGCCTGCTCGCTTTGTGAGGCAGGATCGGACGAAAAATCTGTCGAAAGCAGCGGAGCGACGGCCAGCGGGCCGGCGAACCCGGCGACGCAGGCGAGCGCAAGTTTGAGTTTGAAGGCAACAAGCATGGCCGTCTCGCTCGGTTCGTCTTTTCGGCGTCGGCTTGCGCCGACGCCGAAGCGAAGCAGACCTCAGTTGGTCGCGGGAGGGGGAATTTCCGCAGGCGCTTTCACCTGGGTCATCAGGTCGTCATCCCACTTGCCATCGACCTTGAAGTGAGCGGTGGCGCCGAGTTCGACCGCCTCGATCAGATTGTGGGTCACATAGGCGTAGATGCCGGGCTCGCGGAAGGTGTAGAGCGCAGCACCTGCTGAGCCGCCGCGGATGAACCATGTTTCCAGACCGGTTTGCGGGGCGTTAGCGAATTTCCCGGTCTCCCAGACATAGTCGCCATGGCCGCCGATCAGATGCGGCCGGCTGTCGCGATTGGCCTGCGAGTGCACGATCAGCACGGTCTCGCCAACCCTGGCCGTCAATGCATTCTTGCCTGTCAGCGCGCCCACCTTGCCGTTGAACACCACATGGGTTGGCGTCAGCTTGCGCATCACTTCGACGGTGTCGTTATAGGCGTCCCCAGGTGAATCGTAGGACTTGTATTTGCCTTTCTCGTCCTTCGGCACGTAGAGATCCTGCTCGCCGATATAAACGACCTTGTCGTAGTGCAGCGGTCTGCCATTGCCGTCGGTCAGGCCTTCGCGCGGCAGCACCATCACCGCGCCGTTCATGCCGGAGACGACATGCCAGGGGATCATCGGTCCGCCCGGTGCGCAATGATAGACGAATACGCCCGTGCGCGTTGCCTTCCAGCGGATGATCACCTGTTCGCCCGGATTGACCAGCGAAAGTTCGGCGCCGCCAAGCGCACCGGTCGCGGCGTGGAAGTCAACGTTGTGCGGCATCGAATTGGTCTCGGGATTGACCAGCGTTACTTCGACGTAGTCACCCTCATGCACCACCATCAAAGGTCCCGGCATCGATCCATTGAACGTCATCGCCTGGAACGTGGTGCCCTGGTCGTCGAGCACGACCTTCTTCTCCTCGATCGTCAGCCTGAACTCCATGATTTTGGGGCCCTGTTTGGTGGCCTGCTCGTGCGCGTGCACGAAGGGCGGGGCGAGGAGATCGACGCGCTGCCTCGGTAGTTTCGGCTCATTGGCAAGGGCGGGGGCTGCGAGCATAAGGGCTACAGCGGCGGCGCTGAACATGACGGCTCTGCGGGTCAACATCTGATTATTCCTTTGCAAGTTCTACGCAGGCATACATCTAGTGCCGATCGCCGCACCGTTGTTTGCGCTGCGACAAGTTTTTCGACGACTGCGCTTCCGCGAAACTACGTAGTGTGGTGGATTTGAAATTCGCTTCAGTATCGCCGCGAGTTCTTCAGCGATGCAGCGATACGGGCCCTGCCATTGCAATTTGATCCCAAGCGAGACGGCTGCCCACAGCACCAGCAACAGCACTGCAACAACCGTGGAGGCGATCGCCAGAATCCGCATCATGCGAGCTGAATTTTCGCCGGGCGATGATCTGGCCGGCCGCTCCGGGAAGTCATCGTCCCCGGGGATGTGGCCGCGGATTCCGAAAAGTCGGAAAATGCCGTCCAGGAGGTACAGGCTCATGGCCCAGCTCCGCTTTGCCGAAGATTCGACGGCAATATCGCTGCAAAATTCCCGACGCACTTTGAGCGAGCGCAAAGTCGCCTTTCCGGCCTCACGCTATGAAATTTTTGGCTTCCGGGAGCAGAGCGCCTCCGGTACGAGGCGTTTTGTTGGGAAGGCGGTTACGAAATGAGGCCTGATCTTGCTGCCTGCCACGGCGAGGCACGATTGCCGAGGTACACGAGCTACCCCACCGCCCCGCATTTCTCGGGAAGCATTGACTCCGACACCTATACCGAATGGCTGAGGACCATCCCGCCGCGCGCCTGCGCTTCGCTTTATCTGCACGTCCCGTTCTGCCGCAAGATGTGCTGGTATTGCGGCTGTCACACCCAGATCGCCCGCCGTGATGAGCCGGTTTCGGTCTACGCCGCGGCGCTGCGCTGCGAACTCGAGCTGGTATCGCGGCAGATCAACCGGCGCCTCGCCGTGAATCACATCCACTTTGGCGGCGGCACGCCGACGATCATGGCCAGCGAGCTTTTTCTGGACCTCGTCGGCTCGATCCGGCATGCCTTCTTTGTGCTTCCGACAGCCGAGATCGCGGTCGAGATCGATCCGCGGACACTTTCGAAAGGCATGGTCGACGCGCTCAGGCTCGGCGGCGTCAACCGGGCGAGCCTCGGCGTGCAGAGCTTCGATCCCGTGGTGCAGCGCGCCATCAACCGCGTGCAGAGTTTTGCGGAGACCGCAGAGGCGGCGCGAAGCCTGCGCGAAGCCGGCATCGGCGGCATCAATTTCGATCTGATCTACGGCCTGCCACATCAAACGGTCGCCTCGTGCCTGGACACCGTCACGCGCTGTATCGCGCTGCGACCGGATCGCTTCGCCGTGTTCGGCTATGCCCATGTGCCTTCGTTCAAGAAGCATCAGCGCAAGATTGCGGAAGGCTCGCTGCCTGACAGTCTGGAGCGGCTCGAACAGGCCTGCGCGATCGCCGGCGCGCTGAAGCAAGCCGGATATGTGCAGATCGGGCTCGATCACTTCGCGCTTCCCGGCGACGCCATGGCGCTCGCCCAGCGCGAGGGCAGGCTTCGCCGAAATTTTCAAGGCTACACCACCGACGCCAGCAGCGTCCTGCTCGGTTTCGGCGCCAGCGCCATCGGGCATTTGCCGCAAGGCTATGTGCAGAACGAAGTCAACACCCGCGCCTATGGCGAGAGGATCGCCGGCGGCGAATTGGCGACCGCCAGGGGTTACGCATTGACCGCGGATGATCGGCTGCGCGGCGAGATCATCGAGCGCATCATGTGCGATTTCGGCGTCGACCTCCATCCCATCTGCGCCCGCCATGGGCTGGCCGCGGACGAAATGCTGAAATCGCGCCGCCTTCAGGACCTGGTATCGAGCGGCGTCGTCGAACTCGACGGCGCGTTCCTCGCCGTCAAGGAGGATTCACGGTTTCTGGTCCGCAGTGTCGCGGCAGCTTTCGACGCGCATCTCGAAGGCTCGAAAGCGCTTCACAGCCGCGCGGTCTAGTTGGATGCTCAAATTTCAGATTTCTCCCAACTGAGACATTTGGTCGCCAAATTCGCGACAGCCCCGCGTTAGGATGCGGTAAGCTGCAATGCTTGGCCGAGGGGCGCCTCATGAGGCGGCGGAAATTCCTCACGCTCATCGCTGGTGCAACAGCGTCGCCGCTCGCGGTGCGCGCGCAGCAGTCGCTGTCTGCACCCCTGGTGGTTGGGTTTCTGAACAGCGCATCCGCTGACGGGTATGCATTAATGGCAGCCGCGTTCAGAAGAGGGCTGAAAGAAGCCGGCTATGCCGAGGGTCAGAATGTAACCATCGAATATCGCTGGGCAGATAACCGGTACGAGCGCTTGCCGGCACTTGCGGCTGATCTCGTGAACCGCCGGGTCAACGTGATTTTCGCCAACAGCCCCTCGATTCCCGCGGCGATCGCCTGTTTTCACACCGTGGACGATGCCTGCCGCGAGCATGGGGTCGACCGTGAGGCCTTTTTGGCGGCGCTACGCGCATGATTTTCTCACTGGCGGGTAGATGGACCGTCTTCCCCCGGGGATTCCTCGGCGAGCACAAGCAGCTTGTGGGGCTCGCGCAGGACGATGCGCTGCCGCCCGCTCTCGATCAGTCCGCGCTGTTCCCACCCGCTCAGAATGCGGCTGACCGTGTGGAGCGTCGTGCCGGTCATTTGCGCGATATCCTGACGGCTGATCGGAAAATCGATCTCGATACCGTGTTCGACCTTGTGCCCGGCCTGTTTAGCGAGCCGAAGCAGCGCATGGGCGACGCGCTGTTCGACCTGCTGGGTCGACATCTCGACCACACGCGTGTGGGTTTCCTGCAATCGGCTGCCGATGGTCTGCAATGTATTGGTGGCGAGCGCCGGAAATCGCGACACCAGGCGCGGCCATGTCGCCGATGGCCATGCGAGGGCGACGCTGTCGTCCACCGCGGTCGCCGTGGCAGGGTAGCGTAGCAGTCCGATCGCCGGCGCAACGCCAAAGGTTTCGCCGGGCGCGACATAGCGCACCACCACCTGCTCCCCCGAAGGCGTGGTCTTGCTGGCGCGCACGTGGCCGTGCAGCAGGACGAAGAAGGAATGTGCATCTTCGCCCTCGGCGAATACGTTGCTGTTCTTTGCTATCCGCAACGAGCGGGCTTCGCGCAGGATCTCGGTGAGTTCCTCGGCGGAAAATCCCGCAAAGAGCGGCAGATTGGCAACCAGTGAACGATCGACCGTAGCCATATTTCCCCGCCGCGTGGACTTCACTGGAATCTAGACGGCGGCCGGTTGCGATCAAGCGGAAGTTTGCGCTGCCGCAACAACATCTTCGACCTGGTCGTTATAATAAGCAGACCATTTTGCTCCACGAGTGAGCCCGCCCATGACAAGCCATTCGCATCCACAAACCCCTGAGGCCTGGCCCTTGTTCTCATACGGCTTCCGGCCGTTCTTCCTGCTCGGTTCCATCTATGCTGGATTGGCCATCCTCGTCTGGCTGCCGCTGTTCTATGGCGAGATCACGCTCTCCTCGGCCTTTGCGCCGCGCGACTGGCACGTGCACGAGATGCTGTTTGGCTATCTGCCGGCAGTGATTACCGGCTTTCTGTTCACCGCGATTCCGAACTGGACCGGACGACTGCCGATCCGCGGCAAGCCGCTGATGGGCCTGGTGGCGATCTGGCTCGCTGGGCGCGTCGGCGTGACTTTCTCGGCCCATACCGGATGGCTCGTCGCCATGCTCGTCGATGCGAGCTTTCTGCTGGCGGTCGCGGCAGCGGCAAGCCGCGAAATTCTCGCCGGGCGTAATTGGCGAAACATGAATGTCGTGATCCTGCTGCTGTTGCTGTTGGCGGCCAATATCGCCTTCCATTTTGAGGCACATCTTGAAGGTGCGGCTGACGTCAGCATTCGCCTCGGTATTGCGGTCGTCGTATTGCTGATCACCTTGATCGGCGGGCGCATCGTGCCGAGTTTTACCCGCAACTGGCTGGTGCGCGAAAATCCCGGCCGCCTGCCGGCGCCGTTCGGCCGTTTCGATATCGTCGCCGTCGCTGCCGCCGCGCTGGCACTCTTAGCCTGGATCGTCAGCCCGGCCGGCATCGTTACTGCCGGTATCATGGTGATGGCGGGATTGCTGCATCTGGTCCGACTCGCCCGCTGGGCGGGGCACCGCACCGGGGCCGAGCGGCTGCTTTTGATTTTGCATATCGGCTATGCGTTCGTCCCGGTCGGCTTCCTGCTTAACGCTGCGGCGGCGCTGGGACAGATCCCGACGAGCGGTGGAATTCACGCCTGGATGGTAGGGGCCGCCGGCGTGATGACGCTTGCGGTGATGAGCCGCGCGACGCTTGGGCACACCGGCCAGCAACTCACCGCATCCGTCGCCACGCAGGCGATCTATGCGGCGGTCATCATCGCGGCGATTTCGCGTATTTGTGCGGTGCTTGAGCCCGCGCACAGCACGGGTTTGTTGCATGTTGCTGCATTTTGCTGGGCTGCTGCATTTTTCGGGTTCGCGCTCATTTTCGGGCCGTTCTTGATCGGCAGCCGAAAGCCCGAGCGATCGCCGCGAAAGGCCGCGGCCTGACGCTCTGGTTGCGAAAGCAACCTTGAGTTTGATCGCAATTTGCAAATAATCAAAAGATGTGGAGATTCCGGCGGCTAAAATCGCGCCTGCGAAGTATTCCAGCACAGACGTCAAAGATAATCTTCCTGACAACTGTCACATCTTTGCCAAGAGTCTGATATAGGTGTCGACTAGCTAAATTTGTTTATAGATGAGTTCCATTGTTCCGCAGGAACTTATCTTAGGTTAATTACCTAAGTTAATTACCAAGTACGTAATGGGTTGTATGTTTCAGCTAGGCGGGGACAATCGGGGCTTGTTATCTGAAGTAATACGGTGACGTCTTCATTGGAGCGGCTGCTAAAGTATGTCGAGTGAGCAGGCTGTGCCCACCTATATCCTTCAGAGTGATGGCCTCTTCCGCGAGGGGCTGCGACTAATACTTTCGAGCACTCGGTTTCGCCCCCAAGGTTGCGCCATTGAACTGGATGATCTGACCGGGGTCCCCTCCGACAAGCCGATTCTGTTCATCATCGGGGTCGGCGCTGAGCAGGCCGTGGTTTGCAGCAAGATTCGCAGCCAATATCCGTTGGCGTTCGTCGTGGCGGTGGCGGATGAAAGCAATCCGCGCTTTCTCGCCAGCGCGCTCGATGACGGAGCCAATGCGGCGCTCTTCAGTTCGGTCAGCCCGAACGCTCTCGTCAGCACTCTTCAGGCCGTGATCAACGGAAAACTCATCCTCATCGATTCCCGCCTCTGGTCGCTGGAGATTCAGCACAAGGCTGACGAGCGAGCGTCCCCGCCGCTGCAAAATGAAATCCCTCAACACGAACTCTCTCAAAATGATGTGCATTGGGTAGACGCCGACGAGCCTCACGCGATCAAGCAATTGTCCGCGCGCGAGGTCGCCATACTCGAGCGCATCGTTCGCGGAGATTCCAACAAGCACGTCGCGCGGTTTTTCAAGATCGCCGAGCCGACCGTGAAAGCCCACGTCAAGGCCATTTTCAGAAAAATCGGCGCGAGCAATCGCACTCAAGCGGCGATCTGGGCGCTGAACAGCAGGCTGTTCGACGATGCCGCCGCGCCGCACGATCTTCCGCTGCTGGTCCACAACGGCTCAGGCAACGGCTCGGGCCGTAACGGCGCATCTGACCCCGCGTGACCTCGCGAATAAGCTCTTACGATCAAGTCTGGATGGCTTCGGCTGCGCGCGCGACAGCGGTGGTGGCCGAGAAGGGTGTCAGCTCCTGGAAGCCCAATGCGTTCCTGCCTGGGCAGAGCGGCGCGCGGTGGCGCTGACCCTGGTTCCCTGCCGGCCGGTCACGACCTCGATCATGAACACGACAGCAAGCACGAGCGAGACGAACAGCGCCAGCTGGCGCACGTTCACTGACGATTTCGATTCCAGTGTCGGCTGCGGATCGAACTCGCGCAGTTCGACCTGAATCAGGCTTTGATTTGTTTCCGGCCAGCGCTCCATCAGCTTCGGAGGGTGCACAGGGGGCACGACGACCGGCACGACAGCTTCCGGCGCTGCAACCCGAGCTTCGGCGCGAGGCGGACGGCGGTCATAAGTCCAGCATCCGTCACCGTCCTTCATGAGGCTTCGCGTCGGCCATGTCCGCGCCGCCTCAGTCTGATCGAGGCAGTGACGCGAAGCGTAGGCCGTTGACGTCAACGCCAGCGCCATGATCGCCAGCGTGGCGGCGATCGGCGGAAGGCCATGCCTGAGGCGGACGTAGTTTGCGATGCTTACGGTATTGGAGGCGTCTAGGTGATCATCGTCGGGGTTGTACCATTGCGCGAAACATTCGCGGCAGATTCTTGCATCGCCAAGCCAGAACGATCCCCTGACGTAGTCGACATCGCGCCGGCAACAATCGCAGATCATCGCTGCCCCTCTTCGACTACGCGCCGCAGCTCTTCGCGCGCCGCGCGTTGGTCAAGCTCCCGGGTCAACTGTTCGGTCCGGCCGTTCGGGTCGGAATAGAACCGTGCGCGATCCAACGGTTCGTCCGCGGTTCTTGTCATCGTGCAGCCGCCGACCAGGATGGCGAGCAACACGATGACCGCCGGTGCCGCGACCACGAGGTACGGCACCGCCGAGTAGATGATCACGCGGCTTCCTCGCCAGCCTTGGTCGTGATCTTGTCCCGGAAGCTCTCGCAAAGACTGCGGACTTCATCGGTGGCCTTGGAGCACTGCTCGATCTCGTCGAACATGCGCTTGCCTTCCTTGCGATAGCGCATGGCCGTGGCCTTGATGTCCTTGAGCATGGAGGAGGCCGAAGCCGTGAGTTGCTCGCAGCGTTGCACCATCTCGTTCATCGTCTGGCCCATCGCCTCGATTTCCTTGGCGGTCGCCTCGTATTCCTTGACGATGGCCTCGGCCGAGAGCTTGCCGATCTCGCTGACGTCGTCACGATGGACGACGTATTCCGGAACCGGCCGCGGCAGGTAATCGACCGAATGGATGTGCGGTTGTCTCTGTTGAACCGCCTCCTGCACCTCGTCTTCGAGCCGGCTGACATCGAAGGGCTTCACATTCTGCGCTCTCATCGTACTCACTCCTTTTCTTAACTTGGGCACTTTGGGAGCTGGACAGTTTGCGGCCAGCTCGTGGATCGTCGGGCCTTGCGCCTCGGGATTGAGGATGCATTTTGGCACGACAATTTCGATATGATCTTCCTGGAGCCGGTGATCCGAAGGCAGCGTGGATCACCCGGAACAAAAGCCTCCGTATCGTTTGCGTCCTGATGAACTGAGATGGCTGAGACCTGCCGCCAACTGCTCTGAGTCACCGTCCCAGAGACACTCTCCGCAAGCGAGGCACTGGAACAGGAGAACGGTGGTGCCGCGCGTGGTATCGAGAATTGAACGGGTCAGGCGAAATAACGCGGTACACCTTGGGCAGCGGCGCGTCGGGCTCTCAATGGGCAGTGCTTCGTAGTCCGTCATGCCGGAAACGCCCCCCTGAATGACATGCTTCAGGCTTTCGCGCGGCACGATCCGGGCGAAGCGAGGTTAAATTGCGTCGCCGCATCGGAACTTATTGACTAACCCATTGGGAGTAGCTCCGCGAATGCACGAAACGGCCCGGAAGGATGACGCAAGCGTCACATCGTTCGTGCCGACTGCCTTCTTGATGGGCATTCGCAAGCGCAAGGAGAAGAGTGTGTTCGTCGCTTTTTCGCGCGGCTCGCGTTTTCATCAAATGCTGCGGCATGCGGCGCGTTGGCGAACTGCGCCAGGTATCATTCGACGACGCTGTGTGAAAACACCACTTCGATCAGCGTGCCGGTACCTGCGCCGGTCCTGATGTGGAATTTGGCGCGATTGGCTTCGACCAGCGCTTTGGTCAGCGAGAGGCTCGCGGGCGAACCATCGTCCGCCTGATCCGACGGAGGCAGGGTGCGGAACGGCTCCAGCGCGGCGGCCACCTCATCGTCGTTGAGACCTTGGCCCGTACCGCGCACGCGCAACACCACCTCGCCGAAGTCGGTCAGCGCGGTCGAGACGATCACCTGGCCGCCGGCGTTGGTGAGGCGGATCGAATTGCCGATCAGGTTTTGCGCGATCTGGCGCAAGGCGTCCGCGTCGGCGACGACCGGCGGCAGCGCCTGTGCGAGCGAAGTGCGGATGATGATGCGTTGGCGATTGGCCTCGTGCTGCATTGCCGAGACGCAATTCTCGACCACTCCGTTGAGGTTCTGGGGCGTGAAGGCGAGGTCGAGCCTGCCGGTTTCGATCTCGCTGCGATCGGCGAGCTCGTCAATCAGCGCGATCACGCGTTCGCCGGAAGCGCGGATGTCTGTGATGTATTCGGCGTAGCGCGCGTTGCCAAGTGCACCGAACCGCTCGCCGATCATTACTTCGGCAAAACCGATGATGGCGTTGAGCGGCGTGCGGATGTCGTGGCTGATCCGCGCAAGCAGATCGACCCTGGCGTTCGCTGCGCGATCGGCCAGGCGCCGCGCCTCGCGCAGTTCGTCCTCGTTCCTCTTGGTTTGCGAGAGGTCGCGGAAGACGGCAAAGAAATTCGGCCCCCTTGCTTGCGTCCGTCCCATGGTCATCGACAGCGGGATCAGGCCGCCACCGCGCACGAAGGCGAGCACCTCGCGTCCGTGTTCGAGCAGGCTCGCCACCCCGCTGCCCTTGAGGCTCGCGAGGTAGTCGAGCACGGCGGGCTGGCTTTCCGGCGCGAACAGGCTTGTGAGATTGCGCTTGACGAGTTCGGATCCGTCATGACCGAACAGCGCTTCGGCGCTGCGGTTGCACGAGTTGATGTTACCTTCGGCGTCGAACATCAGGATTCCGTCGGCCGTCGTATCGAGGATGGCGCCGAGTTCCTCGGCATCGGCATGGCCGACGGCGGATGGCATCGAGACGGCCGGCGCAGGCCCAAGGCTTGCTGCGACAATGCCGCCCGGCGGGCCTGAACCCGCGAAGATCAAGGCATGGGCGGATTCGTCATCCCAGCTGATTGTGTGCAGGCGCGCCTCGATTGCCGAGTCCTGCTCTCTCTCGGCGGAGATTTCGGTTGCGGAAATCGTCACCGGCGTGCCGGTGTCGGACGTGCTCGCGGCGTTGGAAACGCCGGGTTCGACGAAAAGCGCATCAAGACCGCCGGCCTGTTCGAGCGCGTGAAGGCTCGGATAGCCGATGCGCTCGAGAAACGCCCGGTTGGCATAAAGCAGCCGGTCAAGCCGATAGATCAGGATGCCGTCGGGCAGAAGATCGAGCAGCATCCGGTCGCGCTCGCTGTCGCCGCGCGGCGGCGGCTCGGGGTGCGCCAGCCAATTCGGCGTCTCGACGTTGCTCCCAGCCGATCCGGATGGGGCGCGGGGCCCGGCCGACGCCTCGGTCGCCGAGAACGCTTCCGCTCCGCGTTCGCTTTCAAGCCGCGCCGACAATTGCCGCGCAAGCTCGCTGAAGGCGCTGTTTTCAACCGGCGTCAGGATCGGCGCGCGAGGATCGCCAAGCGGCCGGAACGGGACGACGTTCCTGAGCGGATCGTCGGGCGCTTCCGCCGGCTTGTCCGGATTGTCCGGCTTGGGCGCCGCAGTTTCAACCGCGGCGGCGGGCCCGACCGCCTGCGCGGACGGCTCCTCGGTGGGCGGATCGCTGACGGTGGGGGAAGCGGACGCGACCGTCGCGCTCGTCGCCTGGTCGGATGGCTCGATCCGGCGCTGCGTCTCCAACCGCGCCAGTTCGTCGATTTCGCGCCAAACGCCAAAGCCGCGATAGCCTCCGAAATTTCCCACATGATCGTAGATCGGCAATCCCGACATTTCGATCGGAAGGCGGCCGCCGCCGTCGACGGGCCAGGGCAGGGTGATGCCGCTCCAGGTGCTGCGCGTTGCAATCGCCTTGGCCACGCGGCCTTCCGGATCGAGACCGAATGTTTCTGCGATTTCGTCCCATGGCCGTCCGAAAGCCGCGGCGGTGTTCACGCCGATCAGGTGGGTGAACTCGTCGCGGCTGATAGAGAAGCGGCCATCGGCATCCATCTGCCACATGAAGCGGAGCGGATAGCGGCGGGGCTCTGCCGACGGCTCGAAGGCTGTCGGCCCATCCTCCGCCCGTGCAATCGACGGCGGGGCAGGGGCCTGCATCGGCTGCGACGGCTCGACCGGCGCTTCGGCTTCGACCGAGGTTGGTTTGTGATTTTCCTCGACGCTCGAGGGCTCCGACGGTTTCTCGGACATGATTGGCTCGGCTGCAGGCGTATCCGTTGTCGCTTCCGTTTCGGCGAATTCGTCGATCAAGGCGAATTCGGCCGGCGCTTCGCCTGATATCGCTGGCCGCTCGTAATCAGGCGGCGGCAGATCGCCCGGCGGGGCGATGATTTGCGTGGCTCGAGCGACCGCGACCTCCGTCGGCGAAGCGGCAGGCATGTGCCTGACATGAACGGCTTCTGTCGCGGCTGGTTCAATGATGCCGATGAGGCCGGTATCGGCGCCGATGCCGACACGGTGCAACACCATATGGCCGCGACCGAGCGGCATTTCGGACCGTCCCTGGCTCAGCGCTTCCTCGCGCGCCTGCGTCACGCCTGCGTCCGACAGGTCGTGAAGACTGCCGAACAGCGGTCGCGCGGCGCGGCTCGCAGCAACGAGCATGCCCTCGCGCGCGAAGGCCGCGACCGGCGCGTCGATGTCTTCGACCAAGTGCCGCAAGCGCTCGAACAGTGGCATCGGACGGCCGACCGGTTCGGCGGTCACGATCAGGATGCCTTGGCTGCCTTCGGCAAACTCGAGCCGCGCACAGAAGCAGGTGACGAGCATGCCAGGCGCGGCACCGAAGCCGCGCAGGCGCTCCAGCCGGATCGCTCCCGTCGGCGCGAGCCGGTGGGCGAGTTGCGCTATCTGGCGGCGGTGCACGTCCGCGGGGCCGAAGTTTTTTTTCGCAAGGCTCGCCCCATTGGTGGCGCCGAACACCCCTGCGCCGACCGGATTGGCCCACTGCACATGCGTGCCGTCCGTGGACCAGAGCCACGCGGGCAGGGGAGTTGAGGCGTGCACGGCCAGCCGCGGATCGCTGAAGCTTCGCAACTGGAATTCCACGGTGCTCATCGCGCTGAAAGGACCAATCAATGCGGCTGCCGCTCGTTCATCGCGGCGGATCTGTTGGTCCCGTTTCGATCTTCGCTTTCCGCTTCACTAGTGCCCACTTTCCGAAGTTCGTGTGGAATTTGCGGATCTGACATTCGCTCTTAAATTCGAGAAGTCGCAACGATCGCGAATATCAATCCACTCCCCCAGGCGGTCAAATGCAGACAGCCTCAACGGATCGTTAGTATCGCCCGCAGGCGGCTTCAGGTCCACCTTCCCGGCTGGGGTCACCGCGTTCAAAGGCGCACTAACCTGCCTCGTATCATGCAGTCCTGGTCGACGTTGGCTCGTTTCGATGCCAAGCCGTACGCGATTCCTCGCGAAAGCTGGAGTCTCGATCCGGCCCGCAAGGCTTGGAAGCTAATCAGCGGCTGCGGCGTGGATTTGATGTTTGCTGTTCGCGCGCGGGTCAGTGTTTCGGCGTCTTCCGTTGCAGTCGCATCTGGCAGGAAGTCATGAAGCGTCGGCCGAGTGCGCGGGATGCGCGTTGTCCTGCCAGGGACGGGCCCGACAAGTTCCACGATATGCTCATACGGCATTGCACCCTGATTTAGTTTGCATTGCACAAAAATGCCATTATAATGTGCTTACCAATTAGGCGCCCAAAAGGGCATTTCCGCCTGAGCGATCCAACTCGTCGTCCCCGGCATTTTTCCGGGCGCGCAAGCGGTTTCCCCATTGTCCCCACCCCCACTGCGAAGGACTCCCCCATGGCCAATCCCACCGACCCCTTTTCCGCTTCCATCATACCCTTCGAAGTTCCCGAGCAAATGCGCGCGCTGGCCGAGAAAGGCGTTTCTCAGGCCCGCGATAGCTATGCCAAGTTCAAGGACGTCGCCGAGAGCAACAACTCCACCATCGAAGCTGTGTTCGCCAGCGCCAGCAAGGGCGCCAGCGCCTATTCCGCCAAGCTCATGGAAATCATGAAGGCCAACGCCGCGGCGACGCTCGACTTCGCGCAGGAGATGGTCAGCGTCAAAACGCCTTCCGAAGCGCTGGAGCTGTGGACCACCCACGCCAAGAAGCAGTTCGAAGCCTTTACCGCCTACAGCAAGGAACTCGCCGAACTGTCCCAGAAGGTCGCGAACGAAACCGTCGAGCCGATCAAGAACAACGCCTCGAAGCTGTTCAAGCCGGCCGCATAAGAGCCAGGCCCTCAGCCAAAAAAAGCCCGGGCACATTGAGCCCGGGCTTTTTGTTTCACCAAGAGGCGCCGTTTCGATTCTGCAACACACCAGGGATCGGCCGGATCTTTGGTCGTTCTGCCGCCTTGCCAAAAAGCGGCGTTGCACCTAGTTTCCGGCTCATTCGAGGCTCCCTTTTTGGGCCCGCCGAAGCGCGATGCAGTTGTAGCTCAGTTGGTTAGAGCGCCTGTCTGTGGAACAGGAGGTCGGTGGTTCGAGCCCACCCAACTGTACCAACAGAATCAATAACTTAGCTTCATTTTTCAGATGTCTGTGCCGAGGCAAAAGCCCAAAAGGGTACAGTACAGGGTACATTATTTTGAGCACGCTGTACGTGTAGATTTGTGACAGCGCTACTCCTTACCTGACCCCTCGCCAAATGATCCGACCGCGTTTTTTGCTGGGCCACAGCACCACAACAGGTCGTTGCGCCAGAAGCCTCATTGTCTTCGTGCGTCGTGTTTGCAGATATCGTTGCACGGCTTGAATCGGATTCTCAGATCGCTGCTTCTCAATCGACCTAGCCAACACATCCACTGGACGCCCGGTGAAACGGGCTTTGTCCTTTGGGCTGCGGCCAAACTTGGATGGACCGAAGTCCTGCCGTCCGTGGCGCCGATACGGGAACGGACGATCATTTGGACGTGCGTGAAAGAAGCCCCAAACGTCAAAGTCGTTCACGCCACCTTTGCGATCAGTGGTGATGCCGCGGCGCGGCGTGACGTAATGGCTGGCTGCGCCCTGACACAGACAAATCAACAGCAGTCGCTGTCGATACGGACGCCATCGCTGATGGCGATGAAAAAAGTCTTGGAAGTCAGCGAGAGCCAGGGATGAAAGTCGCCGCAGATTGTCGCGGGTGATCTTTTCGAACGAGCGGCTTGTCCAATTGCTCATGAAGAGTTCTAGGTGTCACCGCGCCTCGCAATCCCACCCGAGCTGTGCGCCTTATTCAGAACGAGAAGAGCAACGTGAAAACGTTGCGGTGAACCGAATTTTAATGCCGCTCGTCTAGACTTTACGCAGCCCTTCGCCCCTTAGCTGCGCATCTTTTCTTTCCGGCCAGCCCTTTAGCGCGGCAATCTCAACAAACCTGTTAGCGTGCTCAACTAACGCTGCAAGAACCTTGCGCACAGCGTTGGGATAGTTACAAGCAGCCGTCTAGCGCAATCCACGTTTCAGTTTTGAAGCTTCCCTCTTCGATAACACCCGATACTTCTCTTGCACACGGTTGCAAAAAGCAACCAAGCTCGAGAAGAAACCAAGCCGACAA